>Ga0209815_1002330_pt1 | contig 11680 bp, 3 predicted proteins | sample CoawatmetaG00DNA_FD_187507 | JGI IMG/M metagenome (GOLD analysis project Ga0209815, IMG submission 187507) | Marine microbial communities from the West Antarctic Peninsula - Coastal water metaG002-DNA (SPAdes) (version 2) | ecosystem: Environmental > Aquatic > Marine > Coastal ...
AATCCAATTAAAATTTTTATTTACTTTTTCTCTTAATATGTTTGACTCAATTATATTATCGCTGTTAAATTTAAAAATATGATCGTCATAAAAGCGATCAAATGTTATTTTGTAAGGAACAGATATATTATTTGAAAAATCAACTATAAGGGACGATGAGTTAATATTATGACTTGAATCAAAAGCACCAGTATCGCCATCGGCATTCACTATGGAATATGATAGAGCATTTTCGTAATTATCAAATATCTTAAAATTATTTAAACTTACATCTCTTTTGAAATCAAATTTTAATTTATTTAAATAAATACAGGGTAGATAGACAGAACTGACATCCTTTATATTTTTTTTATTTAATTGTATTCCGTTAACATGTGTTGAATCTATATTAAAAGATATACTTGAAACATCAAACTCTTTAATAATCGGTGGTTCATTTCCTGTTCCGTTAATATCGTAATTTTTTAATGTATTATAATCATCAGATAAATCATTAATACATATATCTGTATATTGAACCATAATGTTTTTGTAATAGTCTAAATCAACGTTGTTTGACATTATATATAATGTTTTAAAATATTATATATAGTTAATTAAATTTTATTCGAAGAATTCAGGTTCGGGTTCAGGAATATCAGGTTCGGGTTCGGGTTCGGGTTCAGGAATATCAGGTTCGGGTTCGGGTAAATTATTTACTTTAATTGATATTCTTTGAAGACGTTGATATAGTTCTTGAATAGATTTACATAAATAAATATCTATTTGTGTGTTATCAACATACATAGGTGCATCAGTATTTCCTATAATTACATGAGACAAATCGCTACACTCATTAGAAATATCTTGTACGGTAAAACCCGAGTCTGTATACAAATTAGAAATGTTATTTATGTCATTATCACTAAAATCTATTTGATCATGATCATGTGTTGTATAATTTTTTTTAGTGTATATTTTTGGATTTAATTGACAGACTTTTTCAAGCGCGTCAGATATATCGGTAGAGTTTGATATATAACGCTCATCCGCCAATACAAAATTACTGTTATATAGAACTAAATCTGAATCAATCTGAAAAGATGAAAGACCGTCACTTATGTTGGCATCATTTCTCCAATTATAACTTATATCTGTTGTGTTATTTTTATAAATTGCCGATGGAACTAAGCGTATATTCTGTTTATTTGAGATGCGATTTAAATTTGTATCATTATTAAATCTTAGTCCAATTTCCCAACCGGCATCATATCCCGATGGGTCTGTAGAAGTGTCACCAACTACACTTAATATATGCATGTTATACGAGACATCCGAGTTATAAGCAAGTTTAAAAACAGAATTAGATAAATCGTATTCTGAATCTGATAAATATTCATCGTAAAAATAATTGGAAATAGATAATCCACTTGAAATGTCAAGATTTAAATTGTTGATGTTCAAATTGTTATTAACATATAAGTTATTTATTGATATATCTTGATTGTTTGTTAAATTATTTATTGGTAGCGACAGTTTGCCGCAATATAAATTCTCTCCAGATATAGTTTTTATTATTGATGTAGTATTTGTAAGTGATGGGTCGTATAAATAAGAATAAATGGTTGATGTTACGAACGATTCATCGTCTATTTCAACTTCATTAGTATCATACATAAAAAAATGCTGTTTCGGTTTAAAATTAACATCGGCTAAATTTTCTACTGTAAAATAATCGGTATATTGTTCATGTTTAAAATATTTATTTTTATATTTAAAGGTTTGGTTAAATTTCCATTTGGTTGAATCCTTCGAGACACTTGATACATCAATATCTGTATTATCTGTATTATTATCTATTGTATAAATACTTATGTAGTCATTAAAATTAGTTAAGAATTCATCTTTTACTGTTAGTATAATTCCGGTTCTATCTCCGTTTTTCACAATATTTGAATCGCCGTTTTTATCTAATACATATAATGGACCGGCACCTGTACCAGAAAGAAACGATATTGTATTAACAGTATTACCTGTATAATTAATTTTTGATATTAAAGAATTTAATTCATAAGAATTTTCAATATTATTTAATGTTATGAACGAAACATCCAATGGAAATTGTGCCTCACTATCCATGTCATATACATCTGGGGTAGTAGTTTTAAAGAAATTTCTAATAAATGAATCATCAAAGCTGATGGTGACGTCGTGGGTACTATCCTTAAAGTTATTTAATAAATTATGTGATGTATCAGAAGAACTTTCAAGAACAAATAATAATTTATTATCATTGGTGTCTTCAAATAAGTTAAAATTATTAATAGGATTATAACCTGTAGATGCAAATAAAGCTTCACTTAATATATTAAAATCAATATGGTTAATAATGATCGGCGGCGGCCGCAGCCACGCCGCCACCGCTGTGGCAAAATTAGCAACCTTTATATAATTATCAGCTATAGATTCTATAGATTTATAATATAGGGAGCCAGTTGGCCATATTTTTAATCTGTATTCCACCCCATACCTATTTACATACACGCCAGACGTGTCTAATAAATCTACGTTTGTAGCATTTAAACTAGATACATCGAAATAATTATTATGTTTTGTATTTCCTGTTCCTTCTTTTAAAAAGTTATTGATGTCAGCTAGATTATAATATGTAGTTTCACCCTCGATTAAAGGTATGGATGCTTGTATAAAATACAGGAATTTATCATCCTCTTTATAATCTGCATGATTAGGTTGATAGTATATTTTATTATTTGTTTCATTTAATTCAAATATATTACCGTGATCTACTATATCATATTTAAAATTAAATCCAACTTTTTGTGCATCGTATAATTCAAAAACCAAACTGGATATGTCCGATGAAGATGAATATGTTAAACTATTTATATTATTACTTAGAATAGTATAATTATTATTTGATATTTCATAAACATTGAACGACAATTCGAGATTGTTATAACTAATAAATTTAAGATTTGAAAATGATACGTCGCCAGATATATCAAACCGAACTAATTTATATAGGTTATTAGCAACATTAATATGTGTTTTATGTAAATTTGTTTTTGTCTCAATATTAATACTATTTGATACATCAATATTTTGCGATACAGAAATGCTACTTATATCCAAATAGTTTGTTGTTAACATTACATTAATGGATACATCATAATTTGTAATATTGCTTGAATCAATATTATTAGAGATAATGTTAATACAACTTACATCGTTCATTGTTCCTGTACCAAATACACATTCACTAATATCGTAATTAGAAATATATATATTTTGATAACTGGAATCATATGTATCCATAAATGAGCCAGATATTGTATCTTTAATAAAATTAACACTAATATTATCAAATATAATATCAAAATATGAATGTTCTTTAAATAAAGTAAAAGTTTGTATATCAGATAACCTATCATCATCAGAGAATTTTTCACCACTTGCGTTTGTTACAGGATTATTTGTATCTAGATCATAAATATTGTCAAAGTTATAATATGTTCCGGTAATAGATGTGTCATATGAATAATCTAAATTAACAGGTGTGTTTAAAAACGGATCGTATTTTGTATCAATATTAACAGATGAATTGTCTTGAATAAATATATTTGATGGATTTATTAATTTAAATAGATTAAACAATTTACTGTTTTGATCTATTTCTATCAATGTATAAAAGTTATTCGTTAATGTCAATGTAAAATTGGGATATTTTTCACCTGTGGTTATATTTAACGCATAAGTATTTTCATCTTGATTAAATAAGTGAATATTATTTGAGAGCATCATTTGTTTAAGTGCGTTGTTCATTTCTTTAATGCTGTAATTACCAAAACTAATATCACTTGTATTATTCCAATTATCTGTATTAGTTTCTGTAATATCATATATTCTCCATTTAATATTATAACTAGTATCTATAACAAAAATATTATCAGTATCAAAATATTCTAATTCAATAGAATAAGGTAAGGATTGGAATGTGGGAAATTTAAATACTATATTACTGGAAGGTTCTATTGTACGTGATAACGAGTTGCATATATCAGTAATTTCGTTATATACATTATTAACTGTGTTATATTCAAATACTGCAAAAGATAAATTAGCATTATTTTTAGTTTTTAGTTTCAAATTAGTAAATTGTAAATTTCTATTTGGAGTTATTTTAAAATAATTACAAAATTGAGATTTAAAATTTAATTTATTAATATTAATAATACTATTATTGTTTAAATCTATAGCATTCTTATTTAATGGATTTTTATTAAATTTAATGGATGAGACATCATAAATTTCACTTATATTGGTTGGTTGTGTTTTTTCTTGACCCCCACTGCATACGTATCGTCTTAATGAATCATAATCAGCAAGCAGATCATTAACAGATAAATCACTATTTAACGTAAATATATATTGATATTTTTCATTATTTGCTGTAGTATTGGTAATTTCACCTCTATAACTACTTGTATTACCTGTATTACTTGTATTACCTGTATTACCTGTATTACTTGTATTACTTGTATTACTTGTATTACTTGTATTACTTGTATTACTTGTATTACTTGTATTACTTGTATTACTTGTATCACCTGTATTACTTGTATCACCTGTATTACTTGTATCACGTGTATTACCACCTGTATTATAACTCATAATATTATATGTAGTTATTATATTTAAATAGTTAGTTAATTATTAATTATCTCACTATTAAATTTTTCAACAATAAAATAAATCTCTTGTATCGCTGCTGCTATATAGGGTTGTAATCCGTTGTAATTAATAAATAATTTTTCCGATTCTTTTTTATAATCATTATTGTTGCTGTAAACCAAATATGATAAGTCCGTAATTTGTTGAAGATCTTGTGCTATTAGTCCAGTCTCATATTTTGAATAACTGATATCTTTAATAAATAATTTTGGTTTAAGTTGATTAATAATATAAAGATTTGGGTAATTTTCTACGTTGTCCGGGAACTTAGATAAAGCAAAATAACTTAGGACCTGTATAGAATTATTCGAATTTTTATAAATAATATTAGATAAATATTCCACGTTACTAATATCATTCATATTTTTAATCCATGGCAAAATTGTATTATATTTTAAATAACGACTTTCAATCTCAAACACATTTGTATAGACATTGGAATAGTTGCTTTTAAGTGGATATAATCTAATATATGAATCACTTATACAATGAAGATTATTTTCTGTATTAAGTGAAATATTCCATCCGGAATCATATAATGATGTTTTATAACTAGTAATTTTCATACGATACCCGTCATGTAAAGAATCACTTTTTCTGTAGTTATAATAATGTGCCAAATAAACATGTCCATTGTCCTTTATTTTGATACCACCATTTATAGGTTTATTAAAATTATGATAATACGTAGGCGTGTTTATTAATAGATCTCTATTAATTGTAATATTGCTTATATCTGCAAAATCAAATGATATATCTGAATCACTAAGTTTATGACAAAGTTTATTCACATATAAGTCATTAACATATAATACATTTGTATTAATTGATTTATTAATTACTAATGTATTATTTTCATAACTTAAGAATTTATCATCAACCAGTCTGATTATATCCGTATCTGTATTACTAATATCTAATATATTAGGGTAAATAAGTTTAAAATTGGCATTATTATATATATTTAATGAACCACATATATCTAGTAATGTATTCTTAATATTAGTTATATTTGCGTTATTTACATATATATTTGTGGTGGTTGTATTGAATGATTCACAGGTTATAGACGATGCAACACATTGTTTTGAATCAATGTTTGTACTTGTTAGTGTAGTACCCGATATATCTTTTGTATTTAAAATTTTATTGTTTAAATGTTCTGAATAAATCGAATGCGAGGATGCATGAGTAATATTAAGTTTAGACCCTGTAATATGTTTTGTTAATATGTATTCACCATTGTAAGTTATAATAGGAATATCATAATTTATTGATAATGATATATCTTGCACGCTTCCATTTGTTTTATCTATAATATCATTGGCTGTTGCGATTAATTCATAAGTGCTATTAAGAACACTGGATACGCCAATTTTTACAGGTTTATATGGATAATAATTGAAATTAAATGAAATTTCTGTATTTACAGATAAATCTAATGTAAGGAATGTATTATTGTTAATAGTAATATTTGTGAGTGAAGCATCTACACTCGTTACGTTAATATTAAATAAACTAAATATATGACTACTTAAATCAATATAGACGTGTGATGTATCGTACAGATCATTACTCATATCAAAAATGTTATTGTAATTAAATCTTAAGGAATAACTAAAATCAGATATTCCAGATAAATCTTTTATAGTTTTAGTTTCATCACCACTATTATCAAAAAAACTTCTATTAAATTCTATTTTTGTATTATTAACTATGTAATTATTTATCTGTTCTATTGTAAAAAAATTATCATTAATATCACCATAAAAATTAGAACCATTAATAATATTTTGTGTTTCTGTTAGTGTGGGTGTTCTATTATTTAAATAATATCTATCATTACCATAATAAATTTGTGGATTATCACTATTAAAATAATGCTCATAAGCATTATTAAATGCGTAATATTCAATAAATGATACACTTGGATCAATTGGATAATAAAATACTTTATCAGTATTAACAGTCTTATATAAAAGGTAATGAGGTGAATTAATACGACTACTATATTTATCTTCTTCGTATGTATCCGGGTAAATTTCAAATACTGCGGTTTCAATATTATTTAATGATATCTCATTAACTTTATCACTACTTATATCATATGAGTTCGTATTATTGGATTTAGTCCATAATATAAATGGAATAGGAGTATAACTTATATCGTATAATTTAACATTATATATAGTAATATACCTTTGAAAATCTAATTTTATGTATCTATATTTTCTTGGATTTATTGAAATTTGCGATGTATTTTCTATTCTTCCATTATCTAGGTCTATTGAATCTTCGTTAAGTGAATTATCAAAAGCTATGAATGATATATCTTTCAATTCATCTGTATATATATTTTTTGTGTAATTATCATTACAGATAAGTTTTTGAAATTCACTTAAATCTTCAATCAAGTCATTAGATGTTAATGTTTTAACTGAATATAAATTATTATAATTAATGTAAGGCATATATATATATATATTAAACAAGATTTATTCATACTATAACTCTAACTCAATCTCTAACTGTAAAACAGCTGCGGATAGTTCTTGAATCGCTTTACATAAATAAGGTGTTAAACTACTATATGTAACACCTTTAATAATATCATCTTTAATTAGATATTTTAATTGAGGTGTTATATTTGATACATCATATAAATTATATCCGCTATCAACAACAGAACCGAATTTTGAATGGTCATTTGAGTTAAGTTTAGTATATTTTATTGGAAATAATCTTAAAATAACATCCATAATTACATAACCATAAGATATATCTGGATTATACAATAAGCTGCCTGATTCCCTCAAATTTTTTGGGGGAGCACCTGTAGTATTACCTGTAGTAGATAGATGTACGTTTTCTCCTGCAAATATAGCATAAGGATCGCTAACACTATTATAAAGATTAGATAAAGAATTACTCGCGTCTATAAATCTATCATCTGATAAAACTGACAAGTTTTGATTCGTTAATACTATACCACTATTTATATTAAAAATAGTTTTTGGTATAGACGGTGATAACTTTTCAGTAAATTCTTGTTTAGTAAATTCAAGTTTTCCATATCCTGATAAATGTTGATTGTCATCTTGCAACATGTCTATACACCAACCACTTGCATCTTGATGACTATATATATTCATCCTAGTACCAGAATGCGATAGATCCGTCGAAAAGTATGCTAATTTTAGATTCGACTCTGTATTTTGAAAACTTATAGAATTACTATGTGTATCTAAGACATGTGTTGTTATAGATACAACATTTGAAACATTAGAGATATCCACATCATTAAGATAGTAATCATCGGTATTTATTTCTATATTTTCATATGATATGTCATTGCAAGAAAGCTCAACAATGGATAAATCTTGATACATATAAATATAATTTTTTTTAGATTCTATGCTGAATGAATTATCTGTGGGACCGATTTTGTCTAATTTATTATAAATTAGATTACTATTGTCTATTTTTAAAAACGCTTCATCAAATGATACACTATAATGTATTGTATCATGCGAATTATCTATTACACCGGAACCGTCTATTAAAACGTAATGGTTTTTGAGAACATCGTTAGTATAAATAGTATCCCATGTATCTCTATGGACTCCAAAATCCCCAGATATATCTAGACTTTTATTTGATGCATTTGTTACACTAAATAGATCATACTCAAGATTATGATTGTGCTCATCTTTAAGTGTAAGAAGTGCTGAAAACGGGGCATTTATAGATACATCACCAATGAATTCCATCTCGCAAATTTCTAATACAGAACCATAGGTTTTACCCATTGAAATGTCTATTATAAATCTATTATAAGAGTGTGATGTAATATTATAATCATGCCCGGCGATGGCTGATACATCCATAATATACACCTCGTTAGATTCCTGTGATGACAAACCATCCGAAGTAAGAAATGAATATGTATTTTCAAAATCACCACTATTAATTACATCAGAAGTTGCGATTTTTTTTTGTGCGCTGGTGTTGGTATCAAGACCAGTTATAGTAATTTCTTGAGGGTGACGCGCTATGTGGAAATCATCCCTTACTATTCGCTGTATTGCTATCTGTCTACAGAAATAATATACAGGGAATGTAATAGTAAAACTAAAAACACCGCTTACATCGGTTAAGAAGCGAGTTGGGCTGGTATGCCATCTCTTAGTAAATGATTTGCTGAATAGTTTGTCAAGACCAATGTCGTTGGGCGGGTTAGTCTGGAAATTATATGGTTTTACCGTAGTATCTAACATATAATTTCCATGTAACAGATTACCATTATAATATCGTGAATATGAAAGGGTATTAATATTAGATTCTAAACTAACAGGAGGCATTCTTACATCATAAATAATAGATTTATATGATATATCAATAATATTATTATTGTATCGTTCAACAAATAATAAATCTAAACTAGAAAGAGAATAATTATTGCCTAATGGTATACTATAACTTGTTGGTACAATGAATGAAATATCCTCTTCAAAAAAATAATTAAAAAATGAACTGCTTAAATCTTTACCATAATGTATAGAATAACTAAGTGTATTTTTTATGAATAAATAAAATTTTGCTTTTTTATAGTTCAATTTATCATATCGTTCATAGGATTGTATAATGTGTGCTTGTGAGTCTAAGAGTTCTCCTAGTATATTAATTTCAGCACTATTCAAAGATATATTATTATTAGAAATTTCTCCACTTAAAGACATGTACGAGATTTTAGAAATATCAGTTGGGTATGTATTGTTATTAGATATATCTACAATTTTATATGAATTTGAAATGTCGATATTAAGATAACTGGCAATAGGTGTAGTAGTATTTGCATCTATAAAATAGGTTTGCAATACGCCACTAAAGTCAGGTGATATGACAGTTGGATATTGTCGTGTGTTAGGTGTTTGTTCTAAAAGTTCAGTTAATTCATGTAGTGTATAGCCTTTGGGTTCACTAGGTATAGTATATCTTATGATGGCACTAATATCAGTGAAAGAAGGGTCGTTTTTTGTATAATAAATAGAATTATTAGAATCGTCAATTTGAAATATTTTATTAGAATAATCAACGGGATTGTAATAAAAACTTAGACCCCTTGCGGGAGGATCTAAAAATTCAAAAATTATTGCGGATAAATCTTCTATAAATGGTATTTTAATATTCAAAGATACATCACTTAAATCGCCTACATTGACGGCATTTTTTACCATATCATATGAGAGTTCATCACCAGAAATCTCTCCTAAACGAAAATATTTACTATCTTTATTTAATAAATAAGTAGAGAATACTGGATTATTACTATTTATGTCCGAAAATCTAAAATTATTAAATTCTATTGGTTTTTTATTTATATTTTTGAAATCAAATATTATAAACTTATAATTTTTGTAATTTAAATTATAGTTATTGTTATTTAATATGTTTATGGTTCCACCAGATATATCAAGTGTTTCAAAACTAATGGAACTAACAGAAATTTTTTGGGACTCTAAGTTTGAATTAGTTGTTTTAAAATTGTTATCATCAGTAATTGTTAAATTACTGACATCTATATAACTTAAATCTAATTTAGATACTGATATACTACTAACATTTAATGTGTTGGTTGAAACATCTGTAATTGTTAGAGAATTGTGTGTTCCATATTTACCGGTTAGTGTATTACTTGATAATTCACCTAATACAACATAAATTCCCATAGTTTCATCGGGCGTTAAAGATAACTTAAATGCTGTATTATCATTTAATTCAATTAAGTTTTTGTCTTGTATTTCTATTATTTTTCTTAATTGCCTTTTATTATAGTTAATCTCAATGTTATTATGTGATGTTATAGGTTTAATATCATATAAGGGGTAAATATTATTTAAATAATTATAAGTACCATCAATGGTACTAATGCTATATGATATTTTAACATTATTAGTATATTGTAAATATTCAAAAAAAATTTGATGTGTATCATTAGCAGATAAGGTAAAATCATCTGTTGTTATTGTTAAAAACTTGAATAGAGCACTATTACCATAAATAATTATTGAATTATTTGATGTATTTTCAAAATCAAATGTAAAATTAGGGTATTTTGTATCATCATCGGAAATTTTAATAGGTTGATTAATAAATATATTATTAGGTCCATATTTAACATCAAAAATCAATTTTTTGAGTTCATCATTAAATTGTGGTATATTATATACACCGGGTGGCATACTGGTTGAATATCTAGCTATATTACCTGTTTCCTCGGTCCACCCCCATTTAATATTAACACTGTTATATGTTACATTAAATATTTCATCCGTTTTATGTAGTCTATATTCAAATATATTTGGTATAGCAACTGTATTTTCAAATTCTACTATCATATTATCAATACCCGAAATATCAGAACTTGAATTATCCATACTAACAGAGTTCGAGAAGTCTACACCATGATATAATTGATATATTGGAATACCTGGTAATTTATAATGTAATCTGTAAGATAAAAAATTATTTTCTATTGTATAAAATTTCATATTTTCTATAATCACATATCTACCAAAGTTTATTTTAAGATATTTAATAGAAGAATCTGAAAATCTTATTTTATCAACATTATTGATATTCCCATTACTAAGGTCCAATGATACATTATTAAATGTTGAACTTATAAATTTTATGTTTGATATATCTTTGATACTTTTAAAAGTTTGTTCCATATTTTAATAATAACATTAAAATATTATTATTTAATTTGTAATAAAGCGTGGAGCTATATTCATAGTAATTAATTCTTGAAACAAAAGCTTACACGAATATGGTAGTTTAATTAACTTAAAGTCTGTTCTATTATCACACATATTACACAAATGAACATGCATTTCGTTATTAAATGCGGCAATCATACCACATTTACTGCAACTATATACCTCAA
>Ga0209815_1002335_pt1 | contig 11654 bp, 16 predicted proteins | sample CoawatmetaG00DNA_FD_187507 | JGI IMG/M metagenome (GOLD analysis project Ga0209815, IMG submission 187507) | Marine microbial communities from the West Antarctic Peninsula - Coastal water metaG002-DNA (SPAdes) (version 2) | ecosystem: Environmental > Aquatic > Marine > Coastal ...
GGACACTGACGTGTTTGATATTTATTTGGGATACAGGTGTGATCCTTTTGTCAAACTTCTCAAAGAGCGGGGGTTCAACTCTTGGATGAGAACAATTACCAATAGACAAATAAATTTCTAAATGTATAGTAATAAAAAAACGATGTCTATGCCAATGTTAGCAGGTGTTGGACTTTTGATGGTATGTTGTTCCTCAAGTTCGGCTATGATGATGATGATGGGTGGTGAAGAAACCACAACCGCGGGTGCTGGAGCAGGAGCAGGAGCTGATGCTGGTGCGGGTGATACTGAAGAAGATACCACCCCCAGTATGCTCAAGTGTCTTGACACACGAAAACGTGGTGAGAAAGGGTGGACAAATGCTAGTAATGGTCGAGCCGCATACACCGAATCTGAGGCTCGTGCCTTATGTGCGGGTAAGAAGTATATGTCTCTCGAGTGCCCCACCACAGATGGTTATGAAGTGTGGTGTGCCGATGATATCAGTGATATGCCTGTATTAGCTGATGCTGAATGTATGGGTACTACCAGTGATACCTCCATAAACAATGGTAAGAATGGTGGATGCGACGCAGGAGGGGGAACATATATGACAACAGAAGGTCTTAATATGGGTGGTCATCATCGTGGTTCGCTTTATGAGATTTAATTTCTAATGTAATATTAACAATATGTCGCAACGACTTGGTATGGCCGATGGTCGGTGTTTCACCATGAACTCCTCAGCCCAACTCTTCAACAATTATGTTATGAAGCAAAATGGTATCTCTTTCGAAGATAACTACTCTTACCGTAAGCTCCTGCAATCCCAGGGTCCTCAACTTCTCTCGAAGATCCAAGAGGTTCAAGGTAAGCAAGATTGCAACAACTGCAACGTACCCCTTCTCAAGATGCCCGACGTGTACTAAGTGAGAAAAATCCCCAAAAAAACTTTAAAACCATCCTATAGAATGTCAACATGTTCCATATGTCTCAGTGAAGTCCGGTGCACGAGGAAAAATCCTCCAGCCCGGTGTGGACATATGTTTCATTCCCACTGTCTACAGGAGTGGAAAGACCAAGGTAAGAATTCATGCCCAATTTGTCGAAAAATTATAGATGGTACACAGTTTAAAATTACTGTCACAGTACAGAACAATTACACAGGAACGGCGAATTCTGCGTCCTTGAATGAGGATTCTATATTTAACGTCCTAGACCTATTTGACATCAATTTTGATGTAGACGAAGTACCCGACCTAGATAGTATTTTAGCGGACCTTGGGGTGAGTCTGTCCGACTTTGATTCCAGTATCCTTGACGCAGAATGAACTACAATACTTTTCGTAGTTTAGACCTGGATAGTCCCTCGAAGCCTTCCGAGGGTCAGTGATGGCCTTACCTTTAGCATCAGTCAGAAGTGGACCAGTAGCCCAACCACGCTTGTGACTGAAGACATTGGCCCTAAATAGTACACGCTTACCAACATTGAACGGACCCCCTTTCTTTACCCGTGATTCAGGAACCTTGAAGAACTTGGCGACAGCTTTCATGGTGTCCCCAGGTTTGATTTTATACTCCACCACACCATGTTGTTTGTAGAAGTGGAAATCCCCTTGTCGGATATAGTTCATGGGCCTCCCAGGAGAAACAAACATCATAACCTTGAAATACCCTTTTTTGCATTTCTCATCGGCACCCGCCCTGTAAATCTTTTTGGGGTTGTCAGAAATAACGCGACCAGGGAGACCAGTACAGTGGGTATAATTATGCTTTCCACTCGAAAGTCCAGAACGATCACCTGGGATGGACTTTTGCCACCTATATGCTTCATAGTCCCCAACCGCATACGCATAGCAATTATTGTTTCCAATACCCTTTGGTGTAGACCACCGCCTGTTTGTATACCTACTCTCTGAGCCACTCAGGGGAAGAGGACTCATTTGTAGTTAACCTAGAAAAAAATATCCACATGTAATAAATGATTCAAGAGGTTGCCAAAGCTAAGTCCAGGTCCGAGATCCTCACCGAGATCCTCACCTTTATGCTCGTTGTGCTCATCAGCACATTCCTTCTCCGCGTCGTGTGGAACCGCTCCCTCGTGAAGCACATCTCCGTGCTCAAGCCCATCAACAACTTGCTTGATGCGTTCATCCTTGCTCTCTCCCTCCAGATTGTGCGTGGTATCTAAATAGATTCCATATTTCATTATTGATAAGTTGAAACACCAATCATATCAGTAACAAAAATCTCAGAGTATAGTAATAAAAACGATGGCTGCCATAGCTGTCGGTTTCGGAGCGATGTTATGTATTTCATCTAGTGTGGCCGCTATGATGATGGGTGGTGAGGATGATTCATCAGGAGCTGGAGCTGGAACCGGTGCGGGTCCAACTCTTCCTGAAGCTACATACGTTCGAGTAGCGAAGACCGAAGATATCACTGATTGGAATCAGAGATATATAAATTTACAAGAAGTAAGCGTCTTTGATGAGGCCGGTACCAATGTAGCCCTTAATAAGGGTGTTATTATGAATGACATGGGAAACCCTGATTATGTCGCTAGTCTCCCTCAGCTAGTTGACGGTGACGATTTAACTGGTGGGAACATAGGTGGACCAATTCACGATAATTCTCAGCCTCAAAAACAGTGGTTGCAAATTGAACTCGTCAACCCAACAAATATTAAATCCGTAAGACTGCATGATAGACCACAATATGGAAGTCGTCTCGTTGGAATTAAAGTTCAGTTATTAGATGAAAATCAGAGTATAATGACTGAATATACGACACCTGCTCTCACACTTGCAAATTCTGAAGCTGGTTTAATTCATTCCTATGATTTCGCGACAAAAACATGGACACATTCTTAATACTATATATTTAATTATTGATAAGTTGAAACACCAATCATATCAGTAACAAATATCTCAGAGTATAGTAATAAATAACGATGGCTGCAGTACCAATGTTAGCCGGTGTCGGTCTTATGATGGTATGCTGTTCTTCAAGTTCAGCCGCAATGATGATGGGTGGTGAGGAAAAGGAAGGCTCAGCCACAGGAGTGGGAGCCGATGACGCAGACGAAACTTTCACTATTCCCACAGAAGCTGATTCCTTAGCGGAATGCTATGGTGCGAGGTACTGGGATCTTCGTGCTGCATTTGGCACTGATAAAGCGGCACTTGGTGGGCACTATACAACAAACGGTGGAACAACTGAGGGTCGTTCCAATTCCTGTACTCTCTCAGATGAAGAGGCACAATGCTACCTCGACCGCTACCCAGCGGTACAAGCATATGCGGGTACTAATCTCAAATTAGCACGTAAACATTATTATGAGGTTGGTATGGGTGAAAATAAGGATTTCGTGTGTCCACCTGGTGTGACGGAGCTTAAGTGTTATGGTGAGAGGTACACAGATTTACAAAATGCTTTTGGTACCGATTATGAAGCACGTTCAACAGCCTCCACACTTTACAAACTTGGTCAGCATTGGAGCGCCCACGGAAAAGGTGAAAATAGAGACTATTCATGCCCTTAAACTCCCGTATTTCATTATTGATAAGTTGATACAATCAACTCTTGAATAATAAATGATTTAAACTTCGTTGTATCCAACGATTTTCTCCCCGTTAGGACCCTTGAGGGTGGGGAAAGCGGTCATACCGTCGCATCCACCCTTTTCGCAATCGACGAATACATGGGGCTTACCAGCCTTCTTCATGTAATCCAACTGCTTGACTGTCCATCCACACCCCTTGGTTCCGTAAATGGTCCACTTTTTACCACCACCAGCAACGGTAGGGGTTGTCTTCCTGGTCCTGTAGAGTAAGAACGCAACGAGGATGATTGCCACGGCGATTACAATTGTTGAGCGCTGCATTTATTATGGACTGAGATTTAATTTTCATAGTTTTTTAGCAAGTTCAGCGAGTGGAATATAGTTATTGGGATTGTTATTAGGGGTTATGGGTTTCGCGATACCAGGTCTCCTCATCCCAGGTCTAGGTTTCGTTTTCTTCACTTGACCAGCTTTCATGACAGCAATCGCACGTGCCATGGCATTCTTTGGATTTACTGGTGTCTTTGGTTTGGGGGGTGCAACCTTATTTGGGGGTTTGGGTTTAGGTGCAACCTTTTTAAGGACTTCATCGAGTTTAGACTCACCTGTGAAGAATGGTCTAGATAAGACCTTTTCAAAATCGGGTAAAACCTTACTGTGTTCAGCATTCATGTTTCCTCGAATTCGGTAGTTTTTTACACGGTTGGTTTTCATATTACGATACGACTCTGGATAAAGGGATTTAATGAAATTATGTATTTGTCTTTCTTCCTTATCACCTGGGTATTTAACCATCTGAAATACACTAATCAGGAATGTACTTAAATCATAGAGGGGGTGTGAGTTCCTAGAGATTCCTATATTTCTGTACTTGTTTGTATTAATCTCAGGATTCTTGATACGAGGCCACACCGAATATCCAAAATCAATCATCACAGCTTCCACACCACCATTTGATACTTGATACTTTTTACCTTTCAGTTTAATCTCAATATCCTTTTTGGGTACAGATTTGACCAATATGTTATTTGTATGAAGATCGTGATGTCTAAATCCTGGGTACTTCTGTTGGATTTTGTAGAGAGTGTAAATAATCTGCACCATTGCTGATTTCATGGCTTCCATTGTAGGTTGTGTTTTCCACCAATCGTAGAATGTCTTACCATCTACGTATTCAGTGTAGAGAATAGACTTACCATCACACTCCTTATACAAATACACTTTAGGAACTCCAAATTCTTCGAGTTTTTTTGCGATGGTATATTCCATTTTAGCAGATGGATCACGGGTTTCTTTGTAAGCTATATACTTTTTACACTTATTGTCTATACATCCACGATATACTATACCGTATTTACCCCGACTAACTTCAGTAGAACCCTTCATCATGGAACCATTAAACTTTTCCATCCATAGTTCAGATTTTGGTGAACAAGCCTTCTTACCCCTGAGTATTTTCTTTAGGATAGTGTTCATACTTATAATTGAAATATATTTTTATTCTATTTTGTCAAATACTTTAGAAAATCTTTTGAAATTCAAAGTATTTGAAAAAATAAAAAGTTTTTAATTTTTTATTTAGAATTTATATTTTTACTCATCAACCTCCTCAATCTCATCCTCAACCTCAACATCAACCTCATCATCGGGTAGGTTCACACCTTGGAAGGCAAATGAGGGAAGCTTTTCCGACTGCTCAAAGAGCGCCTGTTGGAGACGGATGGTCACACCGAACTTGTTGTCGATGAACCAAATCTGGTTGAGGTCAACAATAGCCATAGCCTTCTGTCCCTTCTCGATACTGTCGAGGGGAACAGCTTGCTTCTGCATAGAGTATGACTCAGGTACAAATGTACCGTCAGGCTTGGCGAGAATCTTCAGCTTGATAGTGGATGGGTACTGCTCCTTACCAGGGCGAACCATTGGCTTGTAGAGAGCCTGTTTGAGAACCTCAACATTGAAAGACTTACCGAGCCACTCCTCCGAGTTCTCAGCCACCTTGTTTACGATGATATCATCGAGTTCCTTGAGCTTCTCGTGAAGCGCCATAGCCTCAGCATTATCGGGGTCAAATGAAAGGTCGAGGGAGTATGATGTACGTCCAGTAGCCTCATCAGTAAACGCACTCATACCATAAGGTGAGCGCATGAAGGGGAATTGGAGGTAGAGTTTTTTGTTGTCGCCGGCGTTCAGGTAGACGGCCTTGCCGCCATTTTTGTTCTTGCGAAGTTTTGAAAACTGCACGTTGGCAGCGGAGAATTCGGTGGATTGCTGGATAGTGAGCGACATTGTTTGTAGTGGGTTATATTTATATTAGGTGGCTCCCCTTTAAGTCATGATCCATCGGTTAATAAATTTTCCAACTTTATATTCATATTTCGCTTTATCACCATCGGGAATTGGGGGGGTGGTCATCACAAGGTCAGCTCCATTGTAAAATTGAACCACAGACTTATGGATTTGGGGACGAGTTCTGGGATCAATGCGGTTAATGACAACAATCTTAGCTACTTCCTTTTCGCCACCAAGATCAAGATCTAAAAATTGACCGGCAGGGGCACCATCGGCGCTATGAGCCGTGTTTGTTAAATCACCATCATTGGCATTTGCGGCCGCCCAGTCGGGGTGCTGGGTGGTACTTAATGCAGCTGTACCTGTAAGAGCGATATTAGTACCAGCTTTATCAAATACTTGTATTTCGGCTATGTGTAAGTTATCAGTACCGAAGTTTTGGAGGCGAATCTTAGTCGTCTTTACGGGTGTACCATCAGTGTTAGTGGTCATGAAGGCATTAGTTTTAGGATCATACTCAATAAGGTGAGAAGAACCATCAGTCCATGTTGGAATAGCCTTTGTCGCAACACTGGTGGTACCATTAAGAACTTCGATATTGACACCACCCACTTCCGCAGTTCTAGCATCCGTACGTGATAAGACCTGGATACGCTTAATCTTCTTTGCGGCGCTAAACTTGAATTCGATGAATGTGTCAGTATCACTGTTCAAGCTGTGGAATGGGGCATGCATTAAATCAAGGTTTGTGAGTCGTTCAACCCCACCCCAATTTGGTTCAGTTGCACTTGAAGTGACAGTCACACTCCCATCGTGACTGATGAGTTTATCAGTTTCATCATATATCACGACTTCAGATATCATGAGAGGACCGTCGGTGCGTGTAAGCTTGACTGTGTCAGCTTCTACATAGTTAATAACAGGCGCTCCTACTCCTGCTCCACCTAAAGAATCATCACCACCACCACCACCCCTCATCATCATAGCCGCACTTGAAGAACAACATACCACCATAAGACCGACACCGGCTATCATTGGCATAGACATTATTTGTTTAATATACCTGTACATTTTTTTCTCAACATATATCAAAACAAATCATGGGTGGTCTCGGACTATTTAAAGATTGTGGATGTGGATGTGGTGGTCAGAAGCAGGAGGATAAGTTGATCATCTCCATCATCTCTGGTCTCACATTTTTCATCGTTGCGAACCCCGAGACTTTCCGTCTGGTCAGGCGGGTCCTCGGGTCGTGGATTGCGACCCCTACTGGGTGCCCCTCAACCCTGGGTCTACTTGTGCACACTCTCGTGTTCATCCTCGTCGTATGGGGTATGATGAACATCAAGAAGCAAGGTGGTGGTGGCTGTGGTGGTAAAAAGAAGAAGGGGTGTGGGTGTGGTGGTGCCAAGAAGGGAACGAAGGTTGTTGTTGAAGCCCCAGTTCCTATGGAGGAGGCCCCCGACCCAAGACCCGAATTTGCCGAGCGTACCATCGAGGTTGTAGACAGTGGTCGTATGCTCGAACCCGCGCCTATCGATTCTGAAGGCACCCTTTTCAAGTAAATTAATTCATGCATTTTCCAGTCAATTTGGATAAATTGATAGTAAAATGTTTAACAGTACATCGAATACTTGATAGATTTAAGTCCATATCCTTCATCATTGGCTTTGGTCCTTGCAGTGGGAGTAGCAGTCTTTGCAGCCCACTTTGCAAGAACCTCAGCATCTGTGGTCGCCACACATGCGTCGGTAGCACCCATACCCCCTCCACCAAAACCCGCGTACCCAGCATCCTTAATCGAATAGTTACAGTTGCCACCAACCTTGGTCACATCGATTTCAACCATTTTGCAATGTTGGTCAGTTTTGCGCATCGCGATATATTTCTTATTGGTTGCACTGGAACTCAATTCGTGGAATGTATGTGACATACCCGCCGCAGTGGCTTCTGTACTAGAAATGGGGACAGCATTATTGATATAGGTACCCCACCATGTAGCGGCTTCAGGTTTAAAGTCATCAATACTCTCACATGCCACTGTTCCAGTCTGGGCATCGAAAGTTTGGTCTGGTTTACAGGCTGGACCCGAGTCTCCTGCTCCTGCTCCTGCTTTTGTAGCAGTGGTGGGGGTTTCCTCACCACCACCCATCGCCAAGGCAGCCATACTTGAGGAACAACATACCGCCATCATTCCTACACCGGCTATAGCTATAGCAGCCATCTTTGTTTAGTATAAGAAAATATTAAAATTCCTCCCTTTTCAAGTAAATTAATTCATGCATTTTCCAGTCAATTTGGATAAATTGATAGTAAAATGTTTAACAGTACTTATTGTATACGCGCTTGATATTTATTTGGAACTTTACATTTTTGCAAGGATTCACCTTGAGACTGGGGCATACCATCCTCCTGTAATTTACTGTTAATCCAGTCTGTCTGAGGAATGGTACAAAAGGCTACGGGTTCAATGCGCGCTTGATATTTATTTGGAACTTTACATTTTTGCAAGGATTCACCTTGAGACTGGGGCATACCATCCTCCTGTAATTTACTGTTAATCCAGTCTGTCTTAGCAACGTCACAGAAAGTTGCGTAAGGGTCGGGAGAACCATCATCAGCATCAGCATCATCAGCATCATCATCTGAATCTGAATCTGAATCTGAATCTGAATCTGAATCATCCTCTTTCTTTTTCGTGTCATCACCCATCATCATGAAAGATGACAGTGAAGAACAGCATACCATCATAAGACCGACACCTGCTAACATTGGCACGGCAGTCATTTTTATATTAAGTTAATATTATTTTCTAAAATTCTTCATCGAACCCAATTTCATCTGAGGTATCGTCCATCTTTCCGTATTAGGAATGTGTCCATGTTTTTGATGGATATTCGAACGTGTGTATCGACCCCTCACTAGCATTACTAGATGTAAGTTCGCCAGATTTTGCCTCATCCATCCATGTATGGTCAGTGCCATAAAGCATGACCTTAAGTTTATGAAGATTGTGTGGAGTATCCGATTTACCATGAACGACAACTTTGTGTATTCTCTTTATTCCACCAAGGTTAATTTCAAGCCAGTGTTTTTGTGTTGTTCCCCCTGTACGTGAAACAGATGTTAAATCATCATCAACCAAATTACCGGTAAGAGAAGCATACTCTGGATTTGATGCATCACTCATAGTTACTGTTCGATTTAGTGCTATATTTTTACCTTTTTCATCAAACACTTCAACTTCTGATAAATTTATAAATCTATGTTCTTGGTTAGTAATATCGACGGTCTTTCCTACTCGTACGTAGACAGCTTGTGGGAGGAGAGCGATTTCTTCATCTGTCATAGGAACTGGTGTTGGGATACCCACTTCATCCACTCCAGGGGTCGTGACTGGGGTTTCATCCCCATTACCCATAGAAGCAGCGAAACTAGAAATCACACAACACACACTGAGAAGACCGACACCTGCTAACATTGGCACGGCAGCCATTTTTATATTAAGTTAATATTATTTTCTAAAATTCTTCATCGAACCCAATTTCATCTGAGGTATCGTCCATTTTCCCGTAATCCCCAACCCTTTTTTCGAAGAAGTTTGTTTTACCGTCAAGGCTAATATTTTCCATAAAGTCAAATGGATTTTTGGAGTTCCAAATTGGGGGTTGCCCAATTTGTTTGAGAAGGCGGTCCGATACATACTCGATGTATTCAGCCATTTTCTCAGAGTTCATACCAATGAGATTACATGGGAGTGCGTCAATGATGAAACCCTTTTCAATTTCAACCGCCTCTTTAACAATTGAGTGGATGGTTTCGGTCGAAGGTTTGTTTCTGAGTAGTTTGAAGAGTTCGACAGCAAACTCTTGGTGAAGCCCCTCATCCCGGGAAATGAGCTCATTACTGAAGCAGAGACCAGGCATTAGACCTCTCTTTTTCAACCAGTAAATGGCACAGAAACTACCAGAGAAGAATATACCCTCAACACATGCAAACGCAAAGAGACGTTCAGCGAATGGGCGAGTTTTGGTATCGAACCACTTCATGGCCCAATTCGCTTTTCTTTCAATACAGGGAACAGTTTGGATAGCTTCGAAAAGTTGTTTCTTTTCAGTAGGGTCCCTAATATATTTGTCGATAAGTTTAGAGTATGTCTCCCCATGAACCATTTCATTGTGGCATTGGTATGCATAAAATGAACGAGCTTCGGAGATTTGTACCTCATCCGCGAAATTGTTATTGATATTTTCAAAAACAATTCCATCAGAACCAGCAAAAAATGCCAGGATATACTTTATGAATTTTTGTTCGTTATCGTTTAGAGTCTTCCAATCGTCTAGGTCTTTAGAGAGGTCTACTTCCTCAGCAGTCCAATTGGACATTTGAGCCTTCTTATAGAGTTCCCAGAGCTCAGGATACGCCAGGGGGAACACGGTGAATCTGTTTAGGGTTGGGGATAGGATTGGTTCGTACTCTTGTTCTATATAGTCCTGAAAGTCAAAATAGGACCCGGTGTGATTTCCGTTAATAAATATTTGAGGGTAGGCTGCAACTTTTCCACCACACAATTTAGTGAGTTCTTCTTTGTCGACCATGATTTTCTCATACTCGAGATTCTCTGACTCACATAGTTCCTTTGCGTGGTCACAATATTTACACTCCTCCTTTGAATAAATAATAACTTTCATCTGTGATATTATCCTTGATTATTTTTTGTCAGAAAACTCTAAGCATGATTGTGCCCTCTGATATAAATCAATATGATATAGTAAAAGTTTTAGTAAATGAAGACGGTGTTGAAGACCAAATGTACGGTATAGTTGGGATGAACACCGGTAAGACCCTTGGCCTGAGATATCTCAATGCAACTGAATTGGTTTACAAAAATGCATGTGTATATGAACTTGAATCGACGGAGCTTTCTCCCGCCCCGTATGAAAGTGTTATGGAACACTACCCTATAGGAACTAAGTTTGAAGATCTGGAAATGAAACCCCTAGGTATGGATCGTTTTGCATTCTATTCAGAAATAGACGTCGAGGATAGTGATAGTGATATTTATGACGAAGGTCAAGAGAGTGGATCTGATCTAGAAGGTTTTGTTGTATCCGATAGTGAAGTAGTAGGTCAGGATATCCCTTTACCCCCGGGTCATGAGGCGATTGATAAAGAATGGAACAAGTGGGAACCATCCACTTCAGGTGGAAAGAGTTTCAAAGAAACGATTGATGCAATCGAAACGAGGGTTAGACGCCTAAGTGTATGATGCGTTGTTTGAAAATTTTAAAAAAGAGTACCACATTCAAAACAATGCTGGCAGCTATATGGAAACAACTAGAAGAAATAAAACCAAAAACAACCGAAGAAAAGCCAGTTAATAATAGTATATGTAAAATTTGTTCCGGTGTAAAAGTTATTACACGTGAAGGACTCCCCACGTGTTCTGAATGTGGGCTTGTTGATTCTTATTTCGTAGATGATTCAGCTGAATGGACGAGTGGAATGACAGATGATGGTAAAGTGAATGACCCCGCCAGGTGTGGTAATCCGAATGCAAATCCGGAACTTTTCTCACAGGCGTGGGGTAAGGGTACAATTATATCTACACAACACTCTTCAACCTATGAAAACAAACGAATGGCGAAAATCAATTTCCATATGTCTATGAATCATAAAGACCGGTCATTGTTTCACGCGTACAAAGATATTGACGAAGCATGTCATACACTCCAAGATTCTATTCTAAAAGACGCTAAAATATTATACAGAAAATTCAATAATGAAAAACTCACCAGAGGTGCCGTACGTCTAGGTA
>Ga0209815_1002342_pt1 | contig 11638 bp, 10 predicted proteins | sample CoawatmetaG00DNA_FD_187507 | JGI IMG/M metagenome (GOLD analysis project Ga0209815, IMG submission 187507) | Marine microbial communities from the West Antarctic Peninsula - Coastal water metaG002-DNA (SPAdes) (version 2) | ecosystem: Environmental > Aquatic > Marine > Coastal ...
GCGGCGATTTTCATGAGTATCGTTGGTATTCGTCATTTCAAATACTTCATGCGAAAGGACTTATTCCCATTAATCATTGTTGGCTTCCTTGGTAATGCCATACCCTATGTCCTGTTTCCTTTAGCTGTAAACCACTTAGATAGCGCCGTAGTAGGGATTACAAACTCCCTCGTTCCGTTGTTTACTGTTCTCGTTGGTGGCTGGTTCTTTGGCCAGCGTGCGACAGGTCTCCAATGGCGGGGTGTAGCTGTAGGATTGATGGGAGCGGTTATTTTAATCCTTCCAGTTCAAAGTATTTTGAATGGTGGGTTTCAATTAAAGGGAGAGCTTGGTTATGGTCTTTTTGGTGTGCTTGCCACTATGATGTATGGAACTTCAGTCAATACCTTAAAGATGAAGCTTCCACATCTGAAGGCTGTTACGGTGACAACATTGAGTCTAGCAACAGCAGCACCATTCACCATTACCTATAGCTTGATGAGTGGTGTCACGGAGGTCTTTAGAGACGATCCTCAAGCATGGAACAATTTCTTGTACATCTGTATTCTAGGGGTAGTTGGCAGCGGAATTGCGGTGATCCTTTTCAATAGGCTCATCCAGTTAACGACCGCGTTGTTTTCCTCCTCTGTCACCTATGCCATTCCAATAGTAGCTGTATTTTGGGGCATTTTAGATGGTGAACATATATTATGGAATCATTTACTCGGACTTGGTGTCATAGTAACCGGAATCTATCTGGTAAATTCCAAGAGAGAAAAGAAGGCGACCAAGAAAATCCAATAGCACCTATATCCATGGCATGTCTGCCAATGAGAAATACAAAATTTCACTAAACATTAAGCCCCCTGATCGCAAGCGATCGGGGGGCTTAAAAATTGAAATTATTTGCGCGGTATATTATTTAAATAAACTCTTTTTGACCTCGCTATTTAGTTTAATAGAATCTACGGTAATAACATAGCTCTGCGGACCTGCAGTTTGCTCTATTACTTTCTGAAATTTAATTCCATCTATTTCCTGCCATTCGCGAACCGTTGTCGTGACGGAAATCTCACCTTGAGGTGTTTCCTGAGTCTCCGTACTTTTATAGAGCAGACCGGTGGCCAAGTCGAAATAGAACGTCTTATCTTCTTTTGACACTTGGTAAACTGATTTTCCATCAAGTATAGTTTGACCTTCAAAGTTGAATTTTTCAATTTCAACCAACCAACCTAGCTCGTCCACCACATAGGCAGCCTGACTTTTTAAATCTTCAAGCTCCTCACCTTCCAAAGCACCACTTCCTTGCATCCCACTTTTTTCGCCTTTTCCATCCTTATAGAGCATTTTCATAACGGTCATGCCTTGCATCGTTTGCTCCATCATAAATGATCCAGGAGACATTTTAGCCGTATTCATGCTCAATGTACCTGGCATACCTGGAATTTCAATAGATGCTTCTTGATGAATTGCTGTCAAGGCCTTTAGATTCTCTATGCCTCCCAAGGCAGTATAATATCCGTTAAATACGTTCATCAGAGAAACACCTTCAGGCATGAATAGAAAAGTAGGTGATTCAGTAGACCGGCCGTCCTTGTTATAATACTCCACTGTACCGAAAGCATTTAAGCCTGCTGCTACATCTTGCGCCTTGCCAACCACGGTAATCGTGATATTTTCAATATTCATGTACTGTTTTGAAACGCGGAGCACATCCTCTGCCGTTACTGATTCTAATCGACTCAAGTAATTGTTGTAGTAATCAGTAGGCAACCCGTAACGTGCGATGTTCAGTGCAAAGCTTGCTGCACTAGACGTACTTTCTAAAGACCGGCCGAATGACCCACTTAAGCTGGCTTTTGCAGCAATTAAATCATCTTCTGATGCCAGCTCTGTTCTCATTCTATCAATCTCATAGAGAAATTCAACGATTGCGGAATCTGTCACACCATTTCTCACCTTTGCAGAAGCACCAAACGTACTGTTTAACTCATCTACACCGAAGTTAGAATACGCACCATAGGTAAACGCCTTGTCCTCGCGAAGATTCGTAAAAAGTCTACCAGACATTCCACCTCCAAGGATTTGATTGGCAATACGCAATGGCTCTATATCCACATGTCCTTGCTGTAGGTCAATAACATTACCCAACCAGACCACAGACTGAACCGCAGAAGGCTTGTCTACCATCACAACTCTCGAAGCCACGGGCATAGCTGTCTTTGCATACGTAAGAGCCGGTACTTCAGAAGCTTCCCATTTCTTCAATGCTTTACCTAGTTTCTTTTTTGCATCCTTAACGGTGATATCACCAATCACCACCATATAAGCAATGTTTGGTCGGAAGTAGGTATTGAAGTACGCTTTACAATCTTCAAGAGTGATTGCTTCAACGCTAACGTCTGTCATGACCTCACCATAAGGGTGGTTTAGTCCATAAAGAGCAACCCCCTTTAAATTACCCGAAATCGCATCAGGGTCGTCTGCATTTGCTTGTAGACCTGAAGTCATTTGAGATTTTAATTTTGTGAACTCGTCTTCCGGGAAGCTAGGGTTCAACAGTACATCAGATAAAATTGTAATCAGGTTATCCGTGTACTTACTCAAACCACCAACATTGATTGAAGATGATCCCGTAGATAAATTGGCTCCCATAAAGTCAACCTCTTCATCCAACTCAGCTTTAGATCTTGTTGAGGTACCGGCACCAATCATATCACCAGCAATACTGACATAACCAGCTTTTTCTCCTTCAATTATAGGATCGCGATCTAACAAAAGTGTCATGCTGATCCGCGGTAATTTATGATCTTCAACTACGAATACTTTTAATCCGTTTTTCAACTCAAAGCTCTCATAAGAAGCTATAGTTGGTATTCTTGCTGGCCCTGGAGTAGGTGCATTAGAACGGTCGATAGTCACTTGCGCCGTCAAAGTAAAGGCTGCAAAAAGTGCTACTATTGAATATATAAACTTTTTCATATGTTAGGCTTATTCTGCTGCTTCAGCAGTAGGTTCTTCACTCTTTGGCAAGTACTTCAGGACAACTCTATTGTCCTTTACGAGGTACTTCTTCGCAACTCTTTGAATGTCTTCGCGAGTTACACTGCGGTATCTTTCTATCTCTGTGTTGATATAGTTTGCGTCCCCATAATAAGTATGGTAATCTGCTAAAGACTCTGCTATACCAGCCATTTTAGAATTACTTTGAATAAAGTTACTCTCCATCTGATTCTGAATCTTCTGGAATTCTCTTTCTGTAATCAATTCATTCTGCAGCTTCTGAATTTCTTCCTCCAAACCAGGAGTCATGTCATCAATAGTTTTTCCTGCATTTGCTAGTGAAAAGGTGATGAATGCGCCACCCTGCTCCAATGAGAAAGGAAAGGCAAATACTTGGAGTGCGGTTTGATCCTCATCCACCAAGCGCTTGTACATTCTAGAGGAAGGTCCTCCGCTTAACACAGAACTTGTCATCTGAAGTGCATACGCATCATCAGATGTTTGCGGGGGCATTCTATAGCCCATCATCATTGCGGGCAGTTGAATGTTGTCATATATAATTGCCACTTTCTCGCCACCCAAAGCCGGCTCTTGAACCGTAGGCTGAACAACATCAGCTCCTCTTGGTATATCTGCGAAGTAAGCCGCAATCAATTCTTTAGTTTTCGCAATATCAATGTCACCAGCGATACTTAAAGTCGCGTTGTTGGGAATGTAGAATTTCTTGTAGAACGCCATGAACTCGTCTAGTTTAGCGGCATTCAAGTGATCCATAGAACCTATAGGAACCCAATTATAAGGATGGTCAGAATACAAACGTTTCATCATATTTTCCAACCATGATCCATAAGGCTGATTGTCTACGCGCTGGCGTTTTTCCTCTTTTACTACCTCTCGTTGCGTTTCCACACCTATCGTTTGAATGTTTGCATGCAACATGCGCTCACTTTCTAACCACAGACCCAATTCCATTTGATTGGAAGGCAGTAGTTCAAAGTAGAAAGTCCTGTCCTGAGAAGTGTTGGCATTTAGTGCACCTCCAGCGTTTGTGACATAGCTATCGAACTCACCACGCTCAATGTTCTCCGATCCCTCGAACAACAGATGCTCAAAGAAATGTGCAAAACCGGTACGTTCGGTTTCTTCGTTTTTACTTCCTACGTGATACAATACAGTTACTGCAGCAATAGGAGTAGTGTGATCTTCATGAAGAATAACGTGGAGTCCGTTGTCCAGGTCATACTCTTCAAATTCGATTTGATTTTGAGCACATAGAGATCCTGAAAAGACCAATGCACTCAACATGATGATATTTTTCATGTATTACATTTTTTTGAATAGTAGCTCAAATATACATGGTGATTCAGCCTTAAAAAGAATAAACCCCTCTCCTTTTTTCAATCTTGGTTATAAAAAGAGTTGTTATTAAAAGAGTTGTCCTATATTTGCACCCCATAAAAATCAAGTATAATGTACGCAATTGTTGAGATAGCAGGGCTTCAATACAAAGTTGAGAAAGACCAACGCTTGTACGTAAACCGCTTGAATCTTGAAGAAGGAGCTAAGGTTAAGTTTGACCGCGTTCTTTTAATAGAATCAGACGGCGACGTAAAGGTTGGCGCCCCAGTTATAGACGGAGCTAAAGTAGAAGCTACTGTCAACGGAGAAGTTAAAGGTGATAAAGTTCTGATCTTCAAAAAGAAGCGCAGAAAAGGATACCAAAAATTGAATGGCCACCGCCAGAAATTTACTTCTATTACTATTAATAAAATCACTGCAAAAGCTCCAGCCAAAAAGGCAGCAGCTAAAGCAACTGAAGAAAAAGTAGTCGCTCCTAAGAAGCCTGCAGCCAAAAAGCCCGCAGCCAAGAAAGCAGCTCCTAAGAAAGCAGTAGCTAACGCAGACAATAAATAAGATATGGCTCACAAGAAAGGTGTCGGTAGTTCAAGAAACGGACGTGAATCAGCAAGTAAGCGATTGGGTATCAAGATTTTTGGCGGCCAAGAAGCAATCGCAGGAAACATTATCGTACGTCAGCGTGGTACAAAACACAACGCTGGTGAGAATGTAGGTATTGGTAAAGACCATACTCTATTTGCTCTAGCAGACGGTAAAGTAGAATTCCGCAAAAGAAAAGACGATAAATCTTACGTAAGCGTCGTTCCAGTCGCTTAATTAGATCGTAGAAATCATAAATAGACCCGTAGCTCTCTGAGTTACGGGTTTTTTCGTGACGTTACGTTTCATTCATTCGCCCCCCAACGCTCAGACAGAAGCGCACCAAAATCTGCAAATGACCTTGCAGGCAAGATGTAATCTTTGACCATTGATTCACCGCTTGCGCCATTGTACGCAACACGCGAAAATAACATGATCCTCATCTGGGCGGTAAAGTAAGGTCCTATAATAGGTACATGGCGAAGAAAACTAAAGGCTCGCATTCTATTCAGCCAAGGAATTCTATGCAATAGTTGCACCTTTAACTGAAGTCCTAAGCCGTTTGCCATCCCCATAACAAGCTCGTTAAAATCTATGTTTTTAGATACTGCCGTAACGGGTGAAGTCAGTCGGCTTTCATGGCACATTCGAACGATCATCGCTACGTCCCTTACATCTACAACTCCGCTGCAACCATCTGTAATAAACGGAAGAGAATTATCGTAAACTCGCTGCCACAGTTTCTGCGGAGCACTTGCCTTAGGGCCAATGCCTAAAATAACTCCCGGACGAACAATGGACACGGACATACCCTCTGCCTGCGCACGCCATACACCGAGCTCACTTTCCATCTTACTTAAAGCGTAATCACTACTACCCGCTTTTGACCTGCTCGGATGAAAGTGTTCCGGATCTAAAGTTTCTAGTTCCCCTAATGGAGCTGTTCCTCCTAATACTGCAATTGAACTTACGTGGCTAAAATGAGTCACTTTCAGAAGTTCTGCTATAAGTAAAACCTCATCGGTCAATTCCGCATTTGAGGTGCTTTTTGAGGTGCCTGGGCTTATGTTGATCGTCGCTGCTGCGTGGATCACCTCGCTTGGCATAGGAAAGTCATTTTTAAGACAGTATTGATCTAAAATATCGACTGTGTTGTGTGCATTTAACAGCTCGCACGGCACAAAATGGATGTTTTTATGAGTTTTAATGGTGCCTTCCGGAAGTTTATAGAAGTCTTCTACCCAATCAATTTGATCAAGACTTGATGACGCTCTAACCGAACAAATCACTTGCCCTGTATAGGCTAAAGAAGATCCGAAGCCAAGAAATTCTGCCAGGAGAAAAGAACCTAATTGACCCGTAGCTCCTGTTAAAAAAATAGTTGGTGTAGAATCCATAGCATTTGAACGTTCTGTGAAAGTAGTGGTTATTATTTTTGCAGTTCAATACTTCCTTCATGAAAAAATCGGATATCCTAAAGGCCCTTGAAAAGGTAGGTACAAGCACAGCGCCAAACATCGTCAGTGGCGGTCTAGTTCGCAATATTCAAATCTTTGGTGACGAAGTAATTATTGATGCGGAAAGCGTAAGCCCAACCCTGCAAGCCAAAAAGAAATTAGAGGTAGATATCATAACAGCCATTCACAATGATGTGAATGTCGAAGCTAAAATTATCGTTCATGTTACCGTGAGCGAAAAAGCAAAAGAAGTCGCTGCAAACGTTATTAAAGGTGCTTCCATACCTGGTGTTAAAAGTATCATTGCCATAGCATCAGGTAAAGGAGGTGTTGGGAAGAGCACGGTTACAGCAAACCTAGCTGTTACCTTATATAAAATGGGCTTCAAAGTGGGTCTTATAGATGCTGATATTTACGGTCCATCAGCGCCACTTATGTTTGACATCCAACATGCCAAACCACTCACGATACATGTAGAAGGTAAGAACCTCATGGGACCTGTGGAAGGTTATGGGGTTAAGCTGATGTCTATAGGTTTCTTTGCCAAAACTGATCAAGCTGTGGTATGGAGAGGTCCTATGGCAACAAAGGCCTTGACGCAGATGATACACGATACGCATTGGGGCGAATTAGATTTCTTATTGATCGACTTACCTCCCGGCACCGGTGACATCCATTTGAGTATGGTCCAAAATCTTCCTGTGACAGGTGCTGTGATAGTCAGTACACCTCAAAAGGTTGCACTTGCTGATGCCCGTAAGGGTGTAGCCATGTTCAAAATGGAGCAAATCAACGTCCCTGTTTTAGGAATTCTTGAAAACATGAGCTACTTCAGCCCTCCAGAGCATCCCGAAAAGAAGTATTATCTGTTTGGCAAAGAAGGTGCACAGAAATTAGCAAAGACTATGGAGGTGCCGTTTTTAGGGGAGCTACCGCTTATCCAGAGTATTCGAGAAGCTGGAGATGTTGGTCGACCAGCGGCATTACAAGAAGGAACGAATATTCCGTTGGCTTTTGACGAAATCGCTCGTAATATTGTAAGTGAAGTTGCAAAGCGCAATAAAGATCTACCGCCAACAGAAATAGTTCGCATCACAACGATGGCGGGCTGTTCTCCAAAAAAATAATTGCTTGTGAATTCACTACACGAAAGAATTGAAAAAGCTCTTGATGAAGTAAGACCATTCCTCGCTAATGACGGGGGAGATGTATCGTTCGAAAGAATTGACGGAGATACTGTAGAAGTAAAATTTCACGGGTCTTGCGTAGGGTGTAATGTCAGCGACTTCACCTTAAAGGGTGGAATAGAAACAACCGTACTAAAGTATGCGCCTGAAATCAAGCGCGTCATCGCCGTTAAAGCTTAAATCATATAACTCATGCTGCAAATTCAGCGTTTAAGACAGGAACCAGAAGTAATTATAGCTGGCTTAAAGAAGCGTGGTATAGATGCTACGCAAACAGTGAACATGCTCATTGAATTGGACGGAGAAAGACGTCAGATAAGACATTCACTGGAGGACAAGCAGGCACAAAGTAATGCCCTTGCAAAAGAGATTGGCGTCTTTTTCAAAAGTGGTCGTGCTGAGGAGGCGAATGAACTCAAAGCGCAAACTGCACAGCTAAAACAAGAGATTAAGGAGCTTAATGAGAAGGTATCTCTTTTAGAACAGAAAGAACACGACTTATTAATATCATTACCCAACGTTCCTCACCACAGTGTACAGGACGGAAAGGATGAAAAAGACAATGAAGAAGTGGGGCGTCATGGAGAAATTCCATTACTTCATAAGGGAGCAAAGCCTCACTGGGAATTAGCCAGCGACTACAATCTTATTAATTTCGAATTAGGCGTAAAAATAACGGGGGCAGGGTTCCCTGTTTATATTAATTATGGCGCAAGACTTCAGCGTGCCATGATTAATTTCTTCCTCGACGAGAATCGCGCAGCTGGATATACGGAGTACCAACCACCGCACTTTGTGAATGCCGCATCTGGCTACGGAACAGGTCAATTACCGGACAAGGAAGGTCAGATGTATGAAATGCCAGTTGACGGTCTTTATGCCATCCCCACTGGAGAAGTGCCAATCACTAATATTTTTAGAGACGAAATAGTAAACTCAAAAGACTTTCCCATTCAAAGTACGGGATATACTCCTTGTTTTCGTCGAGAAGCAGGTTCTTATGGAAAGGATGTACGAGGTCTAAACCGACTTCATCAATTTGACAAAGTTGAAATTGTCAACATTACAGACCCTGAATCTTCTTACGCACTACTGGATGAAATGGTGGCTCATGTTGCCAGTCTATTGCAAAAGTTAGAGCTCCCTTATCGCATATTACGTCTATGTGGAGGCGATGCTGGTTTCACTGCAGCACTTACTTATGATTTTGAGGTGTACAGCGCAGCGCAAGAGAGATGGCTTGAGGTAAGTTCCGTGTCTAACTTTGAAACCTTCCAGGCAAACAGGCTGAAATTACGTTACAAGGATGCTGATGGAAAAACACAATTATGTCACACACTTAATGGCTCCGCAATGGCATTGCCTAGAGTATTGGCATCACTTTTGGAAAACCATCAAACCCCAGAAGGTATTAAAATCCCAAAAGCTTTAGTTTCATATACTGGGTTTGACATGATCAAGTAATGCGAATAAGCCTCCTTCTACTTTCGTTTCTTCTTCTATTTACACATTGTAATCAAGAAGCATGGCGCATCGAAATGACCACTCGATTAGATTCAATGGTTGTCTTGAGCAGCAATCACGAGACCGTGGTTGAAAGCACAGACAGTAATATGGTCTATAATGCCTATATGAAAATGGGTGCGTTGCAGATTTTTTTCAATGAAAATCTAGATGAAATGGAGAAACTTGGGATCTCAAAAAAGATGTACACAGGGCCTTTATTCCAAATGGACAACTGTGTTAAATATTATGGAAGAGTTGTTGGATCATTTAGTTCAAAAATAAACACCTCTTACAATACTACGCAGCTTTCTTCGCTAAGAAAATCAATAAGTCGGAACCAAGTAGATAGTGTTTCTGCCATTAAATATTTTAATGACGAAGCCTTTGTGTTGCGCGATGCAGAACGTCGAATTAACAAAAGTTATGGAGGCTGTTATTCCTGTCTGAGAATCCAAGACCGTCTTTCCAATCAATTAGACTCGCTCAAGAATTTTATCTTAGCGACTAATGTACAAGACTAAACTACTCTTACTCCTTTTACTTCCATTATCTCTTTGGAGTCAACCTAAGAATAATAGTCCTAATCGCCTATCCGATTGCGACTCTCTTCTTAGTGCACTTGACTTTAAGAACGGGATTGATTGCGTTAAAGCTTTCTACAACAGAAATCCCCAAGGTCCCGCTTATGAAAAACTTCTAGACGCCTATCTACTCGCAGGAGATTCCTTAAGTGCATGGAAACTCGTGCGAATTCAAGATAAAAAACACGGCGCTTCGAGACCTCAATACATGATTGATCACTGGCACTTAAGCGAGGCATTAAAGAGAAAAGGTCCTTTACTCCAGGACATAGAAGATGCCATTCGTAAAAACCCATATATCATTAGAAGTGCTGGCAAACAGCTCGAAAAGTATGGCTCAATTCAATTCGCTGTTTCTTTATATGAGATCGCAGAATCCCTCCGACCATCATTAAATACTGCCTTTGAGCGGGCACAACTCTACGCACAACTAGGGCAGTTTGACAAACAGTACGAAGCGTATTTGCTGGCTATCACTCAAAACAAAGGGAGCTACAACTCCATAAAACAGCGCATCTCACAAAACCTTAGTGAGGATACAGAAGGAGTACACAACACTGCTATTAAAACAGCCTTGCTAGGTCAAATAAAAACCAATACTGATCCGATTTTCGAAACGTTGCTTTTATTTGTTTATAAACAAGAGGGAGACTACGAAGCGGCCTTGGAATGGTTGATGGTAAAAAGCAAACAGGGTGACTTTCGGCCTGGAGAATTCATTTTACTCGCAAGAACCTGTGAACGTGCAGAACAGTTAGCATTGGCGCAAGCATGTTATGACTTTTTAATCCTGCACTACAGAAAGACAACTTCCCAGCGTTGGTTAAATGAGGTCCTTTTGTCCCAGCTTAAATTACTGGAGGGCATGCAAGAAACAGAAAAGGCCAAGACCCTAGTAAGTGACTTTAGCACGAATGAGTGTAACCCTTGTTTTCAATGGGAATTATACCGTGCGGAATATTATTTTAAAGGGAGTGATCTTAACGCTGTTGCCATTTTAGAGTTGCAAGACGCATTAGGGTTACTCAGATCTACCTATCGGTCTTCGTTAGAGTTGGGGATGACCTACTTGACTTCAGGAAACAACCTGCTTTTAGTTGGTCATTACGATGAGGCTTTGCTGGAATATGCCCGGGCCGAAAGTAAGCTCGGTGACTCTAGTGAGGGTGACCTAGCACGTTTAGGAAGGGCTATGTGTGCTTTTTACAGTGGAGACATTTCTTGGTCTAAAACACAACTAGAGGTTTTGATTCAGTCGACTAGTAAGTCTATCGCCAATGATGCTATGGAAAATGCTTTGTTAATTTCCGCCAACAGTGTTGAAGACACATTGATGGAAGGACTATACTTGCTCAGAGCGCCTATGCTTTTAGAAGAGCGAGGAAGACTTCAGGAGGCGGAAAAGGGCTATATCAAACTAAAACCTGTGCTCATCGCTAACGAGGTTTACGATGACGTTCTGTACAAACTAGGTAGGGTACAACTGGAATTGGGCAAGTATACAGACGCAGCGAATACCTTCTTAGAGTTAAACAGCGCAGCAGGAGAAGGAATGTGGAAAGAAGAAGGCCGTTACTATCGAGCCAAAGCGATGTTCTTAGATAAAAACACAGGAGCTCAAACGGCATTAGAGGACTATCTCATTTCCTATCCGGCTGGCCTTTACACGGAACAAGCAAGACAGTTCTATCGTACCTTAGCGCTATGAATGAACACATCTATAACGTAACTATCGTAGTTAGTCCAGAAATGGAGAACAAATGGATGACATGGATGAAAGCAGTCCATATCCCTGAGGTTATGGAAACCGGGTTATTTCAAAGCTATATGTTTACCCAGGTATATCCGGAACAAGAACAAGACCAGCCAAGTTTTAGCATACAGTACAGGGCAATTGATCTTCAAAGTATTCAGCTTTACATGGAAATGTATGCACCAGTGCTTCAAAAGAAATCTGCTAAGGCATGGGGAAACCATGCACTCGCTT
>Ga0209815_1002343_pt1 | contig 11631 bp, 9 predicted proteins | sample CoawatmetaG00DNA_FD_187507 | JGI IMG/M metagenome (GOLD analysis project Ga0209815, IMG submission 187507) | Marine microbial communities from the West Antarctic Peninsula - Coastal water metaG002-DNA (SPAdes) (version 2) | ecosystem: Environmental > Aquatic > Marine > Coastal ...
CCGGCACTAATGATCTGCTGGATGTTATCTACACCGTTGAAGAGCAGCCATCGGGCTCTGTAGGTGCTAGTGTTGGTTATTCTCAGGGCTATGGCCTTATTCTAGGTGGCAATCTCAGCGAAAATAATTTTTTCGGTACCGGTAAGCAAGTTGGCGTGGGGCTAAACAAGAGTAAATACCAGACTTCTATTAATTTAAGCTACACCGAGCCTTACTTCACCGTTGATGGTGTCAGTGTCGGCTATAGTCTTTTTGGTCGTGAAACAGACTATGGTGAGTTTAACGTCTCAAGCTTCTCGACGGATACCTTTGGTGCCTCCGTCAACTGGAGTTACCCCGTATCTGACATCCAGCGCATCGGCTTTGGCTTGACCTATGAAAACTTAGCAATTTCTTCAGGGACCTATGATTCGAAGGAAATCTCGGAATTTGTTACCGATAACGGCACCGACTTTGATGTTGTTAGCGGCAACGTGAACTGGGTTCAGTCGACGCTCAATCGAGGTGTTTTTGCGACTCGAGGTACCATGCAGCGCGTTAGTGCCGACTTGGCCCTGCCCGGTTCCGGTCTGGAATACTATAAAATCACCTATAAAGCGCAGCATTTACGTGGCCTTTATGGGCCCCTAACGCTCAAGCTGAGAGCTGATTTAGGATATGGAGATAGTTATGGTGGGACCACTACCATGCCATTTTTCAAGAATTTCTATGGTGGTGGTTTCGGCTCGGTGCGCGGCTTCAAGAAAAATACCTTGGGCCCTCAGGACACTCCACCATCTGGACTTGCATTCTATGATGATCCAGACCCTATCGGTGGAAATGTCCAGGTTGAGATGGGTGCTGAAGTGCTTTTTCCACTGCCTTTTCTGAAGGATCAGCGGTCTGTGCAGTCTAGTCTTTTCCTTGACATGGGTAATATATTCAACACCAAGTGTGGAGAAACTCAGGTAAATTGCTTCAAACCTGATGTCGGAGAATTACGTTATTCCGTAGGCCTAGGAGCGACGTGGTTAAGTGGGTTTGGTCCAATTACGTTTAGTATTGCCAAACCTTTAAATTCAAACGATTTTGATGAGACCGAAGTCTTTCAGTTTTCGTTGGGAAATCAATTTTAATAAATGGTTAGGAGAAGTATTGTGGGTAATATGAAAGCACTTGTTGTAGTAGTTTTGGCTAGTTTGTTTGTGGTTGCGCCGGTTAGCGCTGTCGCCGCTGAAAAGATCGCTGTGGTTGATATAGCACGAGCAATATTTGGGTCCAAGGCCGCTCAGGACAGTTTGAAGCAGGCCGAACAGAGTGCTGATTTTGTTGCTTTGAAAGCGAAATATGAAGGTTCAGCGGCGGATCTGCAGGCGCTGGCGAAAGAAGCTGAATCTAAGCGTCTAACTTGGTCTCAAGAACAATCCGCTGAACACCAGAAAAAGATGGAATACGCTAAAGCCGATGCCGAGCTGGCGGGACGTAAGATTCAAGGCGAGCAAAAGCAATTACAGCAAAGAATCATGCAGCAACTCGGCCCTAAGGCTCAGGAAGCTCTTCAGGAAGTAATCAAAGAAGAGGGCGTGACCATTCTCTTGCGTGCCGAGTCGGTGATGATGAGTAGTCCAGAAAGTAATATAACGGCGAAGGTTGCAGACCGTTTAAATCAAAAAACTGATTAACTGGTCGTAATGAATCGGGATTATTCGCTGGGTGAAATCGCCACGTATCTCGAAGCTGAGTTGCGTGGTAACCCTGAGGCAAGAATAACTGGTCTCAGTAGTCTGTCGGCAGCCACCGGTGGTGATTTGTCCTTTTTGACCAGTGCTAAGTATGTCAATCAGTTAATCGACTGCCAGGCTGGAGCTGTGATGCTAGTCGCGGAGCAGGCTTCAAGTTATGTAGGGAACTGCTTGGTTCTAGACAATCCCTATGTCGGCTATGCCAAGATCTCGGCTTGGTTTGATACCGCGCCAGAGTACCTGTCTGAAGTTCACCCATCGGCCACTGTTGATGCCGCAGCGGTCGTAGCGGGGGATGTCTATATAGGCCCAAATGTGGTGATCGAAGCTGGTGTGCGCATTGGTGCGGGTTGTAGTTTGGCTGCGAACAGTTTTGTAGGCGCTCGTTCAGTCCTTGGTAAGGGTTGTAGTATTGGCCCAAACGTCACCATCTATCATGATGTCATTATTGGTTCAGAAGTGCGTGTTCACAGCGGGACAGTGATTGGATCTGATGGCTTCGGGTTTGCGCCAGCAGGGCCTGCTGGATGGCATAAGATCCATCAGATTGGTGGTGTTGTGATTGGCAATAAGGTAGAAATTGGTGCCTGCTGTACCATTGACCGAGGAGCCATTGACGATACGGTTATTGGCGATAATGTCATATTAGATAACCATATTCACCTCGCTCACAATGTCATTATTGGTGACAGCACGGCAATGGCTGCTGGCGTTATTATTGCTGGCAGTTCAACCGTCGGCCGCAACTGTACTTTTGCTGGCGCATCCGGTGCTATCGGGCATCTAAGCATTTGCGATAATGTGCATTTGACCGTCCGGACACTGGTCACAAAAAATATTACTGAACCAGGATCATACTCGTCGGGCATGATACCCACGGCACCCAGTTTGGCTTGGAAGAAAAATGCGCTGCGCTTCGGTCAGCTTGACGTCATGGCGCGTCGATTAAAAATACTTGAAAAGAAGTCATAGAGGTCTATTAGAACCGTATGCCAAATGAGTCGATATTGAACGTAAATGAGATCATGGATCTGTTACCGCACCGTCATCCGTTCTTGCTGATTGATCGAGTGCTAGAAGTTGAGCCTGGTGAGAGTATCTTGGCTTATAAAAATATCAGTATCAGTGAAGACGTATTCAATGGTCACTTTCCCGGAGCCCCTATATTTCCGGGCGTGATGATTATAGAGGCTATGGCGCAGGCGTCGGGAATTTTGGGTTTTATTACGAGTAGCCAAAAGGCGACAGATGGTAAGTTATACCTCTTTGCCGGTGTCGATAAAGCGCGATTCAAGCGTCCGGTGGTGCCGGGAGATCAATTGATGATAACCTCTAAAATTGAAGCGGTTAAGCGCAATATTTGGAAGTTTGCCTGCAGCGCAACCGTTGACGGAAAGAAGGTCTGCGATGCCACGCTGCTGTGCGCCTATCAGGATCGAGAGAGCGTAGCATGATAGATCCAAGGTCAATTATTGACCCCTCAGCGGTGATTGGGGAAAACGTTAGCATTGGGCCCTGGAGTATCGTTGGGCCGGATGTCGTGGTTGGTGATGGCTGTAATATAGCCTCCCATGTGGTCGTCAAAGGCCCAACGGTAATGGGAACAAATAATAGAATTTTTCAGTTCGCAACTATTGGCGATGCAACACCTGACCTTAAATATAATGACGAGCCAACCCGTTTAGTAATCGGTAATAACAACACTTTTCGTGAGGGAGTGACCATACATCGTGGCACTGTTCAGGGTGGTTATGAGACGCGAATTGGGGACGATAACCTATTTATGGCCTATGTTCATATTGCTCACGACTGTGTGATTGGTAATCACGTTGTCTTCTCCAATAATGCCTGTGTCGCGGGGCATGTCCATGTAGGGGACTGGACTACGTTTGCTGGATTCGCGTTGTCTCATCAGTTTGTTCACATTGGTCCCCATTGCTTTATCGCAGCCGCAGGCTTTTGCTACCACGACGTCCCTGCGTTTGTGACGGCCTCAGGTAATCCAGCAGAACCACGAACCATCAATCGTGAGGGCATGAAGCGTCGTGGGTTCAGCCCTGATGAAATTGCGCTAGCTAACAAAGCGTATAAGTTACTTTTTCGCCGTGGCTTAAATATTGATGACGCCATCAAAGCGATCAGCGAACTCGGTGATAATCGCGTAGTGGGTATGGTGCTTGGATCTGTTGAAAATTCAACACGCGGCATTATCCGGTAAACAATGCCAGTGCTTACGCCAGTCTTCGCCATAATAGCCGGAGAAGCCTCGGGTGATATCTTAGGTGCCGATCTAATACGGTCGCTCAAAAAGCTATTTCCCAGTGCCAGCTTTGAAGGTATCGGCGGTCCTAAGATGGAAGCCGAAGGTTTCCAATCCCTCTATGCTATGGAGCGACTCTCGGTCATGGGTTTTGTCGAGCCATTAAAACGACTGCCTGAATTGCTGGGCATAAGACGTGCCGTTATCAAGCGCTATCGCGACAACCCGCCGGCCGCCTTTATTGGAATTGATGCACCGGATTTTAATTTAACTATTGCGCTGAAACTCCGACTTGCCGGTGTGAAGACGATTCATTATGTTAGCCCCTCGGTATGGGCCTGGCGGCAGGGACGAATTAAAAAGATACGCAAGGCCGTTGACCTGATGCTCTGCCTGTTTCCCTTTGAAGCAGATTTTTATCGCCAGCATGGTGTGCCAGTAAAATTTGTCGGTCATCCACTGGCGGGGGAACTGTCCGCTGAGCCAGATACTTTCGGTGCGCGAACAGCGCTTGGTCTTGACCCTAAGCGTCCTGTGCTGTGCATTATGCCAGGTAGCAGAGCAGCCGAGGTCGATATGCTGACTGATGTCTTCTTGGCGTGCGCTGAGCGAGTAGCTGAGAAAATACAGGGTTTGCAAATTGTGATCCCCGCGGCCAGTGAGGAGCGGTATAGAGAGCTTACTGGGCAGCTAGAACGCAGACTGTCTCCGCCTGTGCAGCTAGTAAAGCAGCAGTCGCATCTAGCTATGGAGGCGTCAGATGTAGTGCTGCTTGCGTCCGGGACTACCGCTCTGGAAGCGATGCTGCTTAAAAAGCCCATGGTCGTTAGTTACAAGTTGGGTGCTGTAACCTACCGTATACTTTCGCTGATGGTTAAAACACCCTTTGTATCCATACCCAATTTGCTGGCCAATAGGCAACTGGTGCCAGAACTGATCCAAGGTGATGCGACGGCGGAGCGCCTAAGCGCGGCAGTATTGGATGGCTTTGATGGACTAAAGGGTGCTAACTTGAAGGCTGAGTTCGCTGTTTTACATGCACAGCTCGCCTTGGAGTCAGGATCTATTGCAGCCACTGCGATCGCTGAATCGATTAATGACGAGAGTTTGCTATGAATCCCTGGTATCCGCCAGCAGGAGTCGCTTATCTAGCCGGTGTTGATGAGGTTGGAAGAGGCCCCCTAGCGTGGGACGTGGTCACGGCCGCAGTAATTCTGCCGGACAACCATACTATTGAGGGTCTAGCGGATTCCAAGGCCCTATCCGCTCGACAACGAGAGAATCTGTATCCAGAGATTATCAGGCAGGCGACGAGTTGGAGTGTTGCGCGAGCCTCGGTTCAAGAGATTGACCGGTTTAATATTTTACAGGCTACATTGATGGCGATGCGTCGAGCCGTTGTGGCCTTGAACACCCGACCTGACTATGTCGCGGTTGATGGTAATCGTCTGCCGCAGTGGGAGTATGCGGGTGAGGCAGTAATCAAGGGTGACGGTCGTGTCGAGGTTATTAGTGCAGCTTCGATTATTGCTAAAGTGGTGCGGGACGCAGAGATGCTGGCATTAGATGCAAAGTACCCAGGTTATGGTTTTGCCAGCAACAAGGGCTATGGAACCCCGCAACATTTAGAAGCGTTACAGCGCAAAGGGCCCAGCCCGATTCACAGACGCTCATTTGCTCCCATGAAAGACGAACCGCAGCATCATCAGACATCATTTCTATAAATTGCTGTCGTTTTAGAGGTGCGGGCTTCTACCACCTGAAAAGGTCAAAAAAATAGATAGCCCTTGAGTTAAAGGCCGCCAAGCTTTACATTCACCGCTACTATTAAATTCACGCTGGAGTTCATGAATTGATACATGCTGAGATCACAGGTTGGGGAAAGTACGCACCTCCGATGATTATGACCAACGAGGATATGGCTAAAATTATCGACACGAGTGATGAGTGGATATTCTCCCGGTCAGGCATACGTCAACGATACTACAGTCATGTTGCTACTGGCGAAATGGCATGGCTCGCGGCGGAAAGGGCACTTGCGTCAGCGGGTATTGAAGCTGATGATATTGATCTGGTGATACTGGGGTCAACGACCGCGGAAGAGATCTGTCCCAATACCGCAAGCTATATAAAAAATAAACTGGGTGCTAAGAGCGCTGCGGCTTTTGATCTCAATTCGGCCTGCACAAGTTGGCTGTATGGGCTTACCTGCGCAACGGATATGATCAAGGCAGGCACTATTAAAAGGGCGGTCGTTATTGGTTCGGAGCGAATTTCAGTCGCGATGGACTGGCAGAAGCGCGAGTCCTGCTTCCTGTTTGGTGATGGCGCAGGCGCTGTGGTGATTGAGGCCAGCGAAAATCCGACAGGCCTATTGAGAGCCAAGATGAGTTGCGTACCCGATAGTCGTGAATGCTTGCGGCTGCCTGACTGGGGAATGTCACCAAAGCACTTTACCGGTGGTCTTAATATCTCGCTTAACTTTGATGGCGCTGTTATTTTTAAAAAAGCAGTCAAAGGCATGAGCGACGCCATTGATGATGTCTTGCAGGCCGAGGGTCTAAGTGCCGAGGACATCGATCTGTTTGTGCCCCATCAGGCTAATCTGAGAATCATCGAAGCATTGGCTAAGCGACTAGACTTTCCCATGGATAAGGTTGTTGTCTGTATCGACAAATACGCGAATACCTCTGCGGCTGCAATCCCGCTGGCGCTTTGTGAGGCGCTGGAACAGGGTGCCATCAAACCAGGCATGACTATCCTTACCGCTAGCTTTGGCGCAGGGCTCAGCTGTGGAGCTGGGATTATTAAATGGGGTGAAAGAGTCGAACCTTTGGCTATCTCCGATCATGAAATCCCGGCCTATGAGGGTACTGTGTTTGATCTAATGGAAGAGAGTTTCGTGCACTATGGTGTTGAAGCCCAGCATCTACTAAGTAAAAACAAATAAAGTATTATTTCTTCTATGTCCAATGAGTTCGTTCATCTTAGGCTGCATTCTGAGTACTCCCTCGTCGATGGCTTGGTACGGATAAAGCCGCTGACTAAAAAGGTTGCCGAAATCGGTATGCCAGCAGTCGCGTTGACAGACTTCAATAATTTTTTTGGGCTGGTCAAGTTTTATAAGGCTGCGCAGGCAGTTGGCGTCAAGCCAATTCTGGGCGCTGACCTGTTAGTGCTGGATGAGGATGGCGAAGGTAATCCAACTCAGTTGGTGCTACTTATTGCAGATGAGCAGGGTTATAAAAATCTTACTCATTTAATATCCAAAGCCTATCAAGCCGGCCAGCGTCAGGGGATACCCTACATTCGGCGATCTTGGCTAGCGGAATTTAGCGCTGGATTGATAGCGCTGTCCGGCGGGCGCTATGGTGAAATTGGCATGGCACTGGTGTCGGGGCGGCAGACAGATGCCGAACAGTTACTGATTGAATTTATGGGCCTTTTCCCAGATCGTTTTTACTTGGAACTACAAAGAACCGGTCGTCCTGGCGAAGAAAGCTATCTTCACGCTGCGGTTGAACTGGCAGGGCAATTTAGTTGCCCAGTAGTTGCGACCAATGACGTACGTTTTATTGACGCCGGTGAATTTGAGGCACATGAGGCGCGGGTTTGCATACATGAAGGTCGTGCTCTAGACGATCCTCGCCGTGAGCGACGTTACTCGGAGCATCAATATCTACGCACACCTGATGAGATGGCAGAACTATTTTCCGATATTCCAGAGGCGCTACAAAATACGGTCGAGATTGCTAAGCGCTGCAGTCTTGAACTCCGCCTTGGGGAATATTTTTTACCGGACTATCCGATCCCTGATGGTATGACCATCAATGAATTTTTCATCGAGGTGTCGGAAGACGGGCTTCGGGAGCGTTTAGAATCTCTGTTTGATGTGCATGCGCCAGAGTTTGATGAAAAGCAATTGGTCTATGCAGACCGTCTCAAGTTTGAATTAGATATTATTATCCAAATGGGATTTCCGGGCTATTTTCTTATTGTCATGGACTTTATTCGCTGGGCTAAAGATAACGACATTCCTGTGGGCCCAGGTCGTGGTTCTGGCGCGGGTTCCCTAGTAGCCTATGCCCTTAAAATTACTGACTTAGATCCAATAGAATACGATCTGTTGTTCGAGCGGTTCCTGAATCCTGAACGGGTCTCTATGCCGGATTTCGATATTGATTTTTGTATGGAAGGCCGCGATCGTGTGATTGCCTATGTATCTGAGCAGTATGGTCGTGATGCGGTATCGCAGATTGTCACATTTGGCACCATGGCAGCCAAGGCGGTCGTGCGTGATGTGGCGCGAGTGCAAGGCAAGTCTTATGGCCTGGCCGATAAATTGTCAAAGCTAATTCCCTTCGAGGTCGGCATCACACTTGAAAAGGCGGTGGAACAGGAGGAAGAGCTGAAGCAGTTTTTGGCTCAGGATGAAGAGGCTGCTGAAATTTGGAGTATGGCCCTGCAGTTGGAAGGCGTCGCTCGTAATTGCGGCAAGCATGCGGGTGGTGTGGTTATTGCGCCCACCAAGATTACCGATTTTGCACCGGTTTACTGTGATGAAAGTGGCGCCGGTGTGGTCACTCAGTTTGACAAAAATGATGTCGAAGAGGCCGGCCTAATTAAGTTTGATTTTCTAGGATTGAGGACGCTGACGATCATTGATTGGGCGGTACGGATGATCAATAACACCCGTGTGCTAAATGATGAAGAGCCACTAGATATCAAGCGGATCCCCCTTGATGATGAGGCCACTTTTAAGCTAATGCAGCGAGCCGAGACAACAGCAGTATTCCAGCTTGAATCTCGGGGTATGAAAGAATTAATCAAGAAGCTGGGCCCAGATCGATTTGAGGATATTGTTGCCCTAGTAGCATTATTTCGTCCTGGTCCCCTGCAATCAGGGATGGTTGATGATTTTATCAATCGTAAGAAGGGTCGGGCTGAGGTCAGCTATCCCCATGTTCAGTATCAACATGAATGTTTAAAGCCCGCATTGGCACCCACTTACGGCATTATTTTGTACCAGGAGCAGGTGATGCAGATCGCTCAGGAAATGGGCGGATATACATTAGGTGGCGCTGATCTGTTGCGCCGGGCGATGGGTAAGAAAAATGCCGATGAAATGGCCAAACAGCGGGAGTCATTTACCGCGGGAGCCGTCGGTAAAGGATTCGCGGAGGAGCTGGCGTCTAATATCTTTGACCTAATGGAGAAGTTTGCTGGCTATGGCTTTAATAAATCGCACTCCGCAGCTTACGCTCTGGTGGCCTACCAAACCGGGTGGTTAAAGGCGCATTATCCTGCTGAATTTATGGCGGCAACTATTTCATCTGACATGGATAAGACCGATAAGGTTGTGACCTTTATCGATGAATGTCGCGCCATGGGGCTTGATCTGCTGCCGCCAGACGTCAATCAGGGCCAGTTCCGCTTTAGCGTCGATTCAGAGGGTAGGGTGATATACGGCCTAGGCGTTATTAAAGGTTTGGGCGAAGGGCCTGTGGGCAGCATTATTGCAGCCAGAACCGAGGGTGGGCCGTTTAAAGACATGTTTGATTTCTGTGCCCGTGTTGACGGGCGCAAGGTAAATAAGCGAGGCCTTGAGGCCATGATTCGCAGCGGTGCGCTTGATGAGATTGGACCCGAGGGTGAAATTGGCTACCGACGTGCGGTCATGCTAGCTGGGATGGACGAAGCGGTTAAACTGGCTGAGCAACATGCCCGCAATACAAATAGTGGTATGGGGGATCTGTTCGGCGACTCGATTGTCGACAGTGCCTCTGATATTAATTACAACAGCTATAACGCTGCGCGCAGTTTGTCACTTAAGGACCGACTCAACGGTGAGAAAGAAACACTAGGGTTGTATTTGACTGGTCACCCGATCGATGAGTATGAGATTGAGCTCAAGAGTATGGTTGCCAATCGGATTGCTGATTTGCGTCCGGGAAAGAGCGGCACCACGGTATCGGGTATGGTTGTGGGTATGAGGATCATGAAGAATAAGCGCGGCGAGAGCTTTGCGTTTTTAACCTTGGACGATAAGAGTGGGCGGGTAGAACTGTCCGTGTGGGCCGAAAAGTTTAATGCTTACCGTGAGATACTGGTCAAAGATGCATTGTTGGTCGTTCAGGGTATTGTTTCCGAAGATAGTTTTACTGGTGGACTCAAGATGGCTGCTGACTCTATACAATCGATCTATGAGGCTCGCTGTAGTAAACTGAGTAGCCTGCAGCTGAACGTGAGTGAGTTCGCTGTGGACTGGGTGGATAGGTTTCATAATACGGTGTCAGGGTACCGAGAGGGAAACTGCCCTGTGACGGTTGAGTACATAGCAGCTAGTGCCTCTGGTCAGTTAACGCTGGGTAGCCAGTGGCTGGTTCAGCCACGAGACGAATTAATCTACCGACTTCGCGAGGAATTTGGCAAAGATTCTGTTACTTTGCACTATCAATAGAATAACAGTTGGTTGGGACACTAGCGCAAGCCCACAGAAATGTTAAAATGACACAAGAAATGAATAGTCAATGCAACGTGAGATGTCTACAACATGAATTTAAATTACCTGTCATTTGAGCAGCCAATTGCAGAGTTGGAAGGCAAGATTGAAGAGTTGCAGCTAGTTGGCAATGATAATGATCTCAATATAGCTGAGGAAGTGACGAAGCTGCGCGAGAAGTCACGCAAGCTGACAGAAAGCATTTACAGCAAGCTGACTGCCTGGCAGGTAGTTCAGGTTGCTCGACATCCACACCGCCCCTACACCCTAGATTATATTCAGCACATCTTTACCGACTGGGAAGAGATGCATGGTGATCGTCACTTTGGTGATGACAGCGCTATTGTGGGTGGTGTTGCTCGTCTTAATGGCAAGCCTGTTATGGTTATTGGTGAGGAAAAAGGCCGAGGTGTTAGCGCAAAAGTACTGCGTAATTTTGGTATGCCAAAAGCCGAGGGTTACCGCAAGGCGCTGCGTTTGATGGAAACTGCTGAGCGCTTTAAGATGCCCGTGTTGACCTTAATTGACACCCCAGGTGCCTACCCAGGCATTGATTCTGAGGAGCGCAACATCTCAGAAGCTATTGCTCGTAATCTAGCCGTGATGTCACGTTTGAGGACGCCAATTATCTGCACTGTCATCGGTGAAGGTAGTTCCGGTGGTGCCTTGGCGATCGGCGTGGGTGACAGGCTCAACATGTTGCAATACAGCACCTACTTTGTCATCTCGCCAGAAGGCTGCGCCAATATCATTTGGAAGACTACTGATAAAGCGGCCGAGGCGGCCGAAGCTATGGGCGTGACCTCCGATAACTTAGAAAAGTTGGGCATTGTTGACCAGACCATTCCAGAACCGATGGGTGGTGCGCATCGTGATATTGAAACGATGGCAAGCACGTTAAAAGCGCACCTTACTGAGCAGCTTGACGAACTTCAGGCGATACCCCTCGACGATTTACTCGAGCGTCGTTACCAGCGGCTCATGTCCTATGGCAGGCCAGATTAAGCGCTTTGCCGATCCGGGTTTATTGCTAAAAAGGTTTATTAGGCTTTTCCTTGAGAGGTCGCAAAGGGCAGTAAAATAAGCGATCTTTGATTGGGTTAGCAGTGGGCAGTCCAAAATATCTGGGTCCTAACGCTAGCTTTCGT
>Ga0209815_1002345_pt1 | contig 11628 bp, 9 predicted proteins | sample CoawatmetaG00DNA_FD_187507 | JGI IMG/M metagenome (GOLD analysis project Ga0209815, IMG submission 187507) | Marine microbial communities from the West Antarctic Peninsula - Coastal water metaG002-DNA (SPAdes) (version 2) | ecosystem: Environmental > Aquatic > Marine > Coastal ...
CCGCTTACAATTTGCTGTGAGTAACTTGATGAATGTTTCAGAGCATGTTTCTGCGGCACGATCTGGTATCCAAGATACCGATTATGCAGCTGAATCAGCTAATTTAGCTAAGGCCCAAGTATTGCAGCAAGCGGGTACGGCCATGCTTTCTCAAGCGAATGCCTCAACGCAAAATGTTCTGTCGTTGTTGAAATAAGAGTGCGATTCGAATAAGCTAAAATGAAGTTAGATTCTTTTTAGCCTGTTTGGCTAACTTAAATGGAGGTCGTTATGTCAATTGAGGTAATCAATATACAGAACAAATCCGCTCTAAATACCCCAACAGCTTTGCATCCATCAGCTCTGGAACGCGAGGTTACTGAAGCGTCGAAGCCAATTCTAAAGATCCATGAAGTCGATATAGATCTTAATCCTGGTTTTTCCGCAGAGGATGTCAAAAATAAAATTGCTGATCTCAACAGAGCTTTGTCAGAGCGAAAGCAAAGTGTCGCTTTTAGTACTGATGCAGCAACTGGTCATAGTGTGGTCACAGTCAGTAACTTAACCACTGGAGAGCTAATAAGGCAAATGCCAACGGTAGAAGCCTTAAATGCAATGAAAAACCTCGACCACATGATGGGGTTGATATTTAGTGAGCGGATTTAGTTCCTGATCTGAATGTAAGAGAGCAACTATAAAATAGATTGCTCTTTTTTTTGCTCTAATTAAAGTTGGTTCAATAATTGCATGTATCTAGTTCAATAGACCAATGTGGCAGTTTATTGCCACCTTGGTATTCAGTGAAAAAGGTAGAAGGGTATACCCCATGATGGCTGTTGATGAAGAACTAAAAAGAATCTCGCGTTGGGTAAAAAGTGAAAATCATCTAAAAGCAAAAAAGCGGCTAGACAAATTAATACGTAAATATCCTAATGATGCATCAATTTTAGGTATTGCTGCCATGGTGTACTTGGCAACAGGTAGCATTAAACAAGCCAAATTAATGTCAATTAATGCATTGAAAATGAACCCTCACAATCATGCACTCATGCATAGTTTAGCGGAGATCTATAGCAAAAATAAAGACTTTGATAAGGCGAAAGAACAATTAGAAAGAGCAGTAGAATTAGAGTCAGAAAATCCAACTTATTTAGGCAGTCTTGCTCGCTGTTACTTTTATTTAGAAGAATTTTTAAACTCCAAAAAATACTATAAACTGGCCGTGAATTTGATGCCGGATAATGACTATTATTGGACTGGTTTATCGGTTGTGTGCATGCGTCTTTCTGAGCACGATGAGGCTTTAATTGCCGCTAATCGCGCAGTTGAAGTTAACCCCAATAGCGCTAATGCTTTTAATACCCGCGGTGCCATATTTCGGGATTTGAATGATTACAATGCTGCAGCAAGTGATTTCGAGCGGGCCATTGAACTAGCGCCTAACGTTGCCAGTTATTACAGTAATGTGGCCCTGTGCATTATGCGTTACAACCCGGTTGTGGCTATCAAACACTTAAGACACTCGTTGAAGTTAGACCCAACATTCTTTACCGCTGGATGGAATTTATCCCATTGCTTGTTAAGTATAGGGTGCTTAAAAGAGGGCTGGGAAGCTTATCAATTTCGTAAAGTTAGTGAGCATTTAATAGACAGAATTTTGCCAAAGTGGGATGGCGGTCCATATGCTGCTGGTAATTTGATTATTCGGTCAGAACAAGGGGTTGGAGACCAAATTCGATTTATCCAATGTGTTAGTGATCTCGTATCTGAATACGGTTCGTGTGTTGTCCAATGTGATCCACGTCTAATTCCCCTTTTTAAACGCTCGTTTTCTGATGAAATAGCTTGGACAGGGGGCAGAGTAGTTGCCAATAATAGAATAGAGGACCAACCTCAGATCTCAAAAGAAGTGTTTCTGGGCGACTTACCTGCACTTTATAGGCCCGACATCGAAAGCTTCCCAGCAAGGACAAGTTATTTAGTCGCCGATCCAAAGCGGGTGTTCTACTGGAAGGAGTATCTGAGCAAGCTCCGTGGCAAAGTTAAAGTGGGTATGTGTTGGCGCACAGGAATGTTAACAGGGGGGCGGAGAGCCACTCACGCAACCATTGAACAGTGGCAACCTATTTTTGAAAATAAGGACGCTACGTTTATTAATTTATTTTATGACGAGTGTGCTGAAGAACTGAATTCAATCAAAGAGAAATTCGGCGTAACGATCCACACCCCCTCAGGGATTGATTTGAAAAACGACATGGATGACCTGGCTGCGCTTATAGTCGCGTTAGATCTAGTCATTTCTGTGTCATCCTCTGTATTAGACTTGGCAGGAGCGCTGCATGACACTTGTACTTGGGATCTGACTTTTAGGGATCAAGATGAACGATTTTGGTTGTATTGTGGTGAAAAATACAACCCGTGGAGCCCCACCATTAAACCTATTTATGCTGATGGTTTTGATAGCTGTCTAATGCTTGCAGCAGAGGAGCTTAAACAAATTACCCTAAGCACAGATCCGGTTAGTCAATTGGAACAAACTGCAAGCGTCATGTTTGCCTATTACATGCCAGAAGAAAATTTATTGGAGGCTAGTTAATAATGTATCAAAATTTAAATGTAGCACTCATCCCCCTTAGAGGTGGTTCCAAAGGCATTGTTAAGAAAAACATCAAGCCTATGGTCGGCAAACCCCTATGCGCATGGGTCTTAGAAGCGGCTGCCAATGCTCGACATATTGACCAAGTTTATGTATCAACTGATTGCTTAGAGATTGCAGACACGGTGATGGGTTTAGATTTAGGGATTGAAGTCATACATAGACCGCCAAATCTCGCTAACGATACAGCAACTACCGAAACGGTAATGTTGCATTTTGCACAGATAGTAAAGTTTAGCAATCTTGTAACTATTCAGGCGACTTCCCCATTATTAAAATCGTATCAACTTGATCGTGCGCTTATAAAATTTGCGTTGGAAGATTGTGACTCCATGTTATCAGCGAGTCGTTTTAAACGCTTCTTTTGGAGTGATGATCATGAGCCAATAAACTATAAGCCAGCAAATAGGCCAAGGCGACAGGATCATAAGGGTGTTTTAATGGAAAATGGTGCTTTTTATATCACTAAGCGGCATGTTCTACTACACGAAAAGTGCCGGTTAGGCGGCGACATTAAAGTTTATGAAACCCCAGAAAATATGTCGTTAGAAATCGACTCACCTGAAGACTGGAATCAAATAAAACAATTATTAATCGAAGATCAAGAGGCTAGACAACTATGCTCATTGAAAGAAATTATGCCAAGTTCGTCATATTTATCGACGACACTGTCAGCTCAGCTTTAGCTAAGTTAAGTGATAATAAGGCCGGGATTGTTTTTGTAATATCCGGTCCAGGGTTAGTCGAGGGTGCTATCTCTGATGGGGATATTCGTAGGTGGCTATTAAAGTCATCTACCATTGATCTTGATGAGCCAGTGAGTGTTGTCATGAACAGCAAATGTGTGAGTGCGAAGTTCACGAGCACAAACCATCATGTGGAAAGCTTACTTAGCAAACGAATCCAAACAGTACCTTTGATTGATGATCTAGGCTGTATTTTAGCACTTGCCTTTAAAGACCAGCATCAGTGCAAAATTGAAGACAGAGTTATAGCTCAAGATGCACCAACATATGTAATCGCAGAGGTCGGTAATAACCACAACGGTAGTTTGGCGTTGGCTAAAAAACTTATAGATGAGGCGAAAGCTTCGGGTGCAGATTGTGTAAAATTTCAGATGCGAGATATGGGCACTTTATATTCTAATTGTGGCAATTCCAATGACGAGAGTGCCGATCTAGGTGCTCAATACACAATGGACCTGCTGAGCCAATTTCAACTACCAGATGAGCAGTTAATTAGTGCCTTTGACTACTGTAAGGCCATTGGTATTCAGCCTTTATGCACACCGTGGGATGTATCTAGTTTAAAAAAATTAGAGGCCTATGGCATGCCAGCGTATAAGGTTGCGTCTGCAGACTTTACAAACTATGAACTACTTGATGCTGTCGCTGCTACGGGTAAAGTGATGATTTGTTCTACAGGAATGGCAAATGAAATTGAGGTTAACAATAGTATAAAGCGGTTACAAAAAAACAATGCAAATTTCATTTTATTGCACTGTAACTCTACCTACCCAGCACCCTTTAAAGACATTAACTTAAGCTATATGACTCGCTTGAAACAACTCGGTGGCGTTTTGGTAGGCTACTCAGGTCATGAACGTGACATCCATGTGCCTATCGCTGCGGTAGCCATTGGTGCAAGGGTTATTGAAAAGCACTTTACCTTAGATCGTTCAATGGAAGGTAATGATCACAAAGTGAGTTTAATGCCTGCAGAATTTTCTCAAATGGTCACTGGTATAAGGCAAGTTGAGGCCGCTATGGGTGAGGTTAAAGATCGCGAGGTATCGCAAGGCGAGTTGATGAACAGAGAAGTATTGGCTAAAAGTTTAGTAGCTAGTCGTAATATAGCGCCAGGTGAACGTATTACAGAAGCTATGATGTTAGTAAAAAGTCCTGGACAGGGCATTCAGCCCAATAAAAAAGCAGACCTTGTTGGCATGTTATGCAAGAGGGAGATTAATCAGGGCGAGCCGTTTACCAAGTTTGACTTAGGAGAGTACCAACCCATAGCACGCGATTATCGATTTTCAAGGCCTTGGGGTGTCCCTGTTAGGTACCATGATTTTGCTAATCTTGCTGTTCAGTCAAACATGGACCTCGTTGAAATGCATTTAAGCTATAAGGATCTGGAGGTCGACTTTGAGTCCTATCTACCCGAATCAAGTGACATGGACATCGTTATACATGCGCCTGAATTGTTTAAAGGGGATCATACTTTAGATCTGTGTAGTTTAGACGAACGATATCGCCAAAAATCTGTGATGCTCATGCAAGGTGTGATTGATTTAACTCGTAAACTGAGTGGGCGGTTTATTACCAAACGCCCCTGTATTGTTACTAATGTCGGTGGTTTTAGTGAACATGAACATTACCCTGAGGCGCAGCGCTTAGCATTGTATGCTCAGCTTGAGATCAGTTTAAGTGAATTAGATATGACGGGTGTAGAAGTGATACCCCAAACAATGCCACCCTTCCCTTGGCACTTTGGTGGGCAGCAGTTTCATAATTTGTTTGTTAGAAGTGAAGAAATTGTAGATTTTTGTAAACGTCATCAAATGAGGGTTTGTCTAGATGTTTCCCACTCTAAACTAGCTACTAATTTTTTAAATCAATCTTTTGGGGATTTTCTACGACAAGTTGCCCCCTATACTGCGCACATGCATCTTGCAGATGCTGATGGGTTTGATGGAGAAGGTCTACAAGTTGGTGAAGGGGGTATTGATTGGCTTGAGTTTTCCCAAATTATGGATGAATTAAACCCAACAGCTCATTTCATTCCAGAAATTTGGCAGGGACACAAAAGCCAAGGGGCGGGTGCTTGGTTAGCTTTAGAACGTCTCGAAGCCTTGCTCGGAGAGGTAGCTTAGATGATGTCTAGTCAGATTGCACTTACTCTCAAAGAGCTAGGTCTAGCATGCATAAATACAAGCAATATTTATGCTCAACGAACTCGAGATAACCCATCCCTTAATGTCTATAGAGATTGTATAAGTGGGGTCATCTACATCGCTGATGAGCTAGACCATTTGGATAAATACCAATCTGGTGATTATCCAGAAAATAATACTCGTGTTTTAAGAAGAACAGTTAATCAAACCGCACTGAACCAAGATGAAATTGACTTAAAACGGCGCTTATATGACTTTGAATATTATTTCAAAGATAAAGTGATTTGTGATGTGGGCTGTGGTCTGGGTGGTTTTTTGCTAGCGGCAAAACACCAGGCCAAGGCTGTATATGGTGTCGAGTTACAGAAAGATTGCGTATACGATTTAACCCAAAAGGGAGTTGCCTGTGCAACCACAATTACGGATATTGACATGATGTTCGATACAGTTTTCATGTTTCATAGTTTTGAACACATGAATGAGCCACTGAATATGTTAAGGCAAATAAAAGGTCGATTGAAGCCTGGAGGGCATCTTATTATTGAAGTCCCCCATGCCAACGATCGGCTTCTTGGTGAAAATCCCAACTCCGCTTTCAAAGATTTCACTTTATGGAGTCAACATCTAATTTTACACACACATGAGTCCATCAAAAAGATGTTGAGAGGAGCAGGGTTTGAAAGTGTTAATATTTTAGGATATCAGCGGTATGGACTTGAAAACCATTTAGGTTGGTATATCAATGGTCAGCCAGGCGGTATAAAACAAGTGGCACTTCGTTCGTTCTTGCGCAAATTATACAAACCTTACCAAAAATATCTCCAAAAAAATAACCAAACGGACACGCTAATCGCCATTGTTAAGCAGAGTTAAAACAGACTGACAATATAAACAGGGGGATATGATGGAAACTGATTTATTAAATAGCCTGGGCGTTGGTGCGGGTTTCGACACCAAAAATTTAGTGACCACGCTAGTGAATGCTGAGAAAGCCAGCGCCCAATCTGGGATAGATCGCCGCACAAAGGATGTTGAAGCGAGCATCACAGGTATGGGGCAGGTTAAGTCAGCTTTGCAAACGCTAAAAGCATCATTTGAAACTTTAAATGACAAGCGTGATTTTAACTTTCCTATCTTAAGTAATTCTGCGCCAGAGTCCGTCTATGCAAGTTTTGATGCCAGCGCTGCTGCACCAGGCACATATTTGCTGGGTGTGTCGCAGTTGGCACAAAATGATGTTTTGAAAACATCTAATTTCTCAAGCCTTACCGATGACCAAAATAGTAGTTCATCCGCCGCTGTTACAATTCAAATTGGATCAGGCACTGCGCAGACAGTTACTTTGGCTGCAGGGTCTACCAGTTTGACTGATCTGGTTACAGGCATTAATTCTCTCGATATGGGTGTTACAGCAAGAGCAGTAGAAACAAGTTCGGGTTCGTATACTGTATTAGTTGAGGGCCCGCAAGGTTCTAGTAATAGTCTGACAATTACCGACACTGTATTTGGTTTGGCCTCTGGAAGTAACAAAATACAAACGGCCCAAGATTCTATTATAAGTGTTAATGGACTGACCGTGACTAGTGATACTAATGAAGTTGAAAACGTAGTGTCAGGGCTAAAGCTTGATTTAATGGCAGTCACAACTTCAAATGTAACCTTAAATGTTAGTCGAGACATTAGTGTTGCGCAGACAGCCATTGTTAATTTAGTGGATACGTACAATGCGTTTGAAGGAATAATGAAAGATTTGACGTCAAGTCAAGCTGCATCAGGCACAACAGGGGTGTTTTCTGCAGATTCTTCGATTAGAGCTATTCGTGACACAGTGCGAAGTTTTTTAATGAATGAAAGTTCAACTCCGGGAACCTCGACTACCAAGTTGACAGACATTGGTGTGAGTTTGAATCGAAACGGTTTGTTTACTGTCAATAAAATAACTTTGGGAGCTGCTCTGTCTGGGTCTTATGCTGATGTAACTAAAATGTTCAGTGCAAACACAGATGACCAAACAAGCTATGGTGTTGCAAGTCGAGGACTTGCCGGTGATGTCATCGACCAGATTGAAGATTATTTAGCTTATGATGGCATTGTCAAAGTTCGGCAAACAAGTTATTCGACTACGCAAGGAGATTTAGCAGATCGGCAATTAGCACTGGACGAGAAAATGCTTAAGGTTGAGACGCGCTATACCCGCCAGTTTAGTAATATGAATAAGATCATGGATGAAATGAAAGCGATGCAGGACTACTTAGACCAGCAACTTAAAAATCTTCCATTCACAGCGAGCAATGACTAAGTCTGAATCGCGCTATGGACAAAGACATTAAGCAGTGGGCTTGATGTTGTTTTAGTATCAAAAAATTGGGATGGTGCGCTGAATTAAGATCTCACCAGTTAAGCGACTACAGCTTCTAGTTTCAATATTGGTTGGGTGTTTTAAAAAATCTTTGGATACATTCAATGATTTTACAAATTATAAATGGTGTTATCAGATAATGTTTAGACGGTCCCCTTTAGAGCAGTATGGCAATGCAAAGCATGATGCACAGGCAGAGTTTGCTTCTGCCCATGAGAAAACACTAATGCTGTTTGATGGTGCTATTACTTTTATCGGTGTTGCAATGCAGGCCATAGATCGCTCAGACTATGAACTTAAAGGTAAAATGATTAGTAAGTCAATTGCGGTAGTTAACGGACTCAAAGACTGCCTAAATTTGAGTCATGGAGAGCTACCAAAAAATCTACATGACTTGTATGAATACATGGTTGAAAAACTGTTTAAAGCCAACCTAACAGCTGATATGGAAGCTATTGAGGAAGTTCAGTCGTTACTTAAAACCATTAGAGAAAGCTGGGTAAAAATCCCACCTGAAGTACACCAGCTTAGTTCGAGTAAATCTCACTATAAATAATGACTAAGTTGTTAATGTTCCTGAGTTATCTGCCGATAAGTACTGTGTAAACCACTGTAATAAAGGATCACTTTATGAACGCAATCGCAGCCCTGGCTCAATACGGACAAATTAAAAACGATACTCAAACCACGTATGCATCACCTCACCAACTGGTGTTAATGTTGTTTGATGGAGCGATTGAATCTATGAGTCTAACCATTGGGGCTATTCAACAGAAAAACTTTGAAGTGAAAAGTAAGCAAAATACTCGGGCGATTACCATTATCAATGGCTTGCGTGACTGCTTGGACATAGATTCTGAAAGTGACCTGGCAAATAACTTGTATTCCTTGTATCAATATATGGCGCAGGAGTTGTTTCGAGCTAGTTTCAAAAATGAGGTCGACACTATTCAGAATATTCAACACATGTTAAAGGATATTCGTGGATCTTGGGAAAAAATACCTTTAAACATGCACTATATGCAAAAGGTCAATTAGTCTTAGATACACTTAGTTACAAAGTAACTCAGTGTTTTACTTGCACTAAATAGCATATGTCGGTATTTTGACGGTTCCAATTTGTATGGATGGACCCATGTCAATTACCGATTCTTTATTGTTAGGCAACTCGCCCCCCATGCAGCAGGTTAAATTGCTCATTCAACAGGTTGCCCAGTCTAACGCCTCTGTGCTTATTCTTGGCGAATCGGGCACGGGCAAAGAGCTGGTGGCGAAAGCCTTGCATCAAGAATCTAGCCGCTGCGAGCACTCATATGTGCCGGTAAACTGTGGTGCTATTCCTTCAGAGTTACTTGAAAGTGAATTGTTTGGCCATGAAAAAGGCGCCTTTTCGGGTGCCTCTAGTGCTAAAAAAGGTCGTTTTGAACTGGCTGATAAGGGCACTTTATTGCTTGATGAAATTGGTGAAATGCCCCTGAGCATGCAGGTTAAGCTGTTGCGTGTGTTGCAAGAACAAGTGATTGATCGAGTAGGCAGCGAAAAGCCGCGTTCTATTGACGTGCGTATTGTTGCTGCGACCCATCAAAACTTATCAGATAAAGTCGCCGCACGTGATTTTCGCGAGGACCTCTACTACCGACTAAATGTATTTCCTATTCAAATGCCACCGCTGCGTGAACGTGGTGAAGACATTCTCTTATTGTGGAACTTTTTTGCACAAGAACTTTGTGTAGGAGACGACTCCCCAGTCTCTCTTTCTATGGCTGCGGCTCATGATTTGATGCAGCGCCAATGGAAGGGTAATTGCCGTGAATTGCGTAATTTAGTCGAGCGCATGAACATTTTGTATCCTGGTGCAGAAATTACCTTACAAAATCTTCAGCCCAGCGCCCCCATATTGGTATCAGACATGCTGGCTGTGGAGGGCCAAGTCGAATTAGCGCTATATCCCCAAGAGCTAGAAAGTAATCCTTTTGGGGTCACAGATGTAGTTGAGCCTCCACGTTTATTTGAACCTCTCGTCATAGACGACCAGTCTAGTAATATTGATGGCCTCGCTGACATGCTGGTGTCAGCCATAGACATGAGCCAAGGTTGTGATCTTAAACAGCAGCTCATTGCTGTTGAGACCCAACTCATTCAAAAAGCCCTCGATGCGACCTCAGGTAATGTCAGTAAAGCCGCAGACTTACTCAGTGTCAGGCGTACGACATTGATCGAAAAAATTAAGAAATACCAGCTTCAAGAAGTGAGTTAACATTGACGTAATCTCGTCTATGTTCATCAAAAGTATTTTATTTTTATAAAAATACTGTTTAAAAACATTAGCTTAGTATAGTTTAATGTTTATGGCACTAAAATTGCATTTAAATTTGTGAATAGTCTTAAAGCCTTTTGGCAAACCACAAATGGAAGCAATGATGGCCAACACCAATCCAACAGTCGCACTACTAGATAGTCAAGACACTGGTCTAGACATGCTTGCCGAAATGGCAAGCGGTGCGGGCATGGTGGCCTTACCAGCGCATGACTTAAATGAGCTGGAAGTGTTATTTGGTCGGGGTCAAATCGATCTATTGGTTATTAACGCGGCTAGTTTACAAGTACCATTGGCGAGTGTTTTTCAACACTTAGCCGCCTCTTTACACCGCGCCAGTGTGCTGGTTTTGGTTGAGGCGAATGACGTGGCTATGGCTGTTGAGGCGATGGCCTTAGGTGCCAAAAATGTCCTTCCCCTGCCCATTGAACCTGGTCGTTTTAAACGCTATCTAGGTCAATTACTTGCGCGTCAGCCAGACGGATTTATTTGTCGAGACGTGCGCAGTCAGCAGCTTTTAGCGCTCTCCGAACGGGTAGCACAAACCGATGTGACGGTGCTTATTGGAGGTGAATCTGGTGCGGGTAAAGAAGTCTTAGCCAAGCACATTCACCAAGCGTCACCCAGATCAAAAGGCGAATTTGTAGCAGTGAACTGCGCCTCGATCCCAGAAACCATGCTAGAAGACATGCTTTTTGGTCATGAGAAGGGGTCTTTTACTGGCGCCCATCAGCGTTATTTAGGTTTATTTGAACAGGCCCAAGGTGGCACCTTATTCTTAGACGAAGTGGGTGAGTTACCATTTTCGTTACAAGCAAAGCTTTTACGAGTGGTACAAGAAAAAGAACTCAAGCGTTTGGGTGGCACAGAAGTCATCAAGTTAGATGCACGTATTATTGCGGCTACCAACCGTGATTTACAAAAAGAAGTCTTAGAAAAGCGTTTCAGAGAAGACCTCTATTATCGCTTAAACGTGTTCCCTTTGAAGTTATTACCCCTTAAAGAGCGGGCGCAGGATATTCTACCGATTGCTCAGTTCTTATTGCAACGTCATCGTGGCTCTATGGGTGCCATGGCAGCCAATGCACAGTTTGATGCGCCCGCACTAGGTTTTTTACAATCTTATTCGTGGCCAGGTAATGTGCGAGAGCTAGAAAATGTGGTGCAGCGTGCCTTAGTGCTTGCTGTTGGTGGCTCCATTGGCCTAGAACATTTGTTAGTTGATGGAGGGCTTGATGATTTTATGGAACAGATCCCTAATCTTGGGCTAGTGCAGAATGTGAGTTCCCTACCGCAGATGGCTGAGCAAGAGCATTACCAGACGTATCAAGCAACAGGCACGGATGGTGGCTTTGTTGGGCAAGACCTCGATAACCGAGGTTTGTCTGACGTGGCCCGTGACAGTGAACAAAAGATGATCT
>Ga0209815_1002347_pt1 | contig 11624 bp, 5 predicted proteins | sample CoawatmetaG00DNA_FD_187507 | JGI IMG/M metagenome (GOLD analysis project Ga0209815, IMG submission 187507) | Marine microbial communities from the West Antarctic Peninsula - Coastal water metaG002-DNA (SPAdes) (version 2) | ecosystem: Environmental > Aquatic > Marine > Coastal ...
GTACAAGGCGTTGTTTACCATAATATTACTGGATTAACACAAAGCACTACATACTCAATAACGGTACAAGCTTTTTGTTTGGCCGGTACCTCTCCATTAAATCCATCGCATTCCACGGCTTCTAACGCAATAGGCATTTCAGCTGCTACTGGAGCCACACCTATTTTTGGCTGTACGGATGCTAATGCTTGTAATTATAATCCATTAGCAACTATACTTAATAGTTCTTGTAATTACTCCACTTGCGCGGGTTGTATGGACTCTACAGCTGGTAATAACCTAGATGTTGATGGCAACGGAGGTTATGCAGCTACTAATTACGATCCTAATGCTACAATTGATAATGGAAGTTGTAATTATATCTCTGGATGTATGGATCCAACAGCAACAAACTATGATGCTACTGCATCGGTTCCAGATTCTTGTATTTATCCTATTTTAGGATGTATGGATGATTCTTTGGCTAATAATTTAATTAATTATGCGGCTTTAAATTATAATGTTAATGCAACTGTGGAAGATAATTCTTGTATATATCAAATGCCAGTTTTAAGTAGTGATTTAATTACCGGGCCTGGTGCTGATTCATCGCGCCAAGCAGGTCTTTACCTCAGTGGGCTTTGGGGTGGTGGGTCGTATAGAAAACTTAGAGTTTTTTGGGATGTCAGTAGATCACCAAAGATAGACAAAAACAACATATTATCTGCTCACCAATTAACGCACCAAGCCAACACCAGTGCGCCTCCTGCTTCTTCTGATATTACTAATTTCACTTCACCAACTGAATTAAAGTTTTCTAACAGCGGAACTTATGATCGTTATGATTTGTCTACCGCTACAGCTGCTACCCCTATAGAATTAATTCAATTAGAGAAATCTGCGCTTAAGATTCCTTTTACAAATACGATGGGGATGCAAAATCAGGATTTTTACCCTCCAAATGTTCCTGTTGATGATGGAAAGCAACAGCAGTCGGTTAAATTTTCGTTTGATGTTTCAGCAAGTTACCCCGTGCCACAGTTTGAAACTAATTTAGCTGAGTTTAACGTTTACCTTGGTTGTGATGATGACTCGTTCCTGGGATTCGACCAAGCTGGTAATTTTGATGACTTAGGATTCGTTGGCGGTGTTGACAGTAATGGTAGTCTGATGTTCTTTGATAACAGTACCTGTACTAATACTTTTGATGTAGGGGATTTGTCTGCTCTGCCTGGATCTATTGCTGGCTCTATAACAACGCAGGTTTTAGACAAGGCTTTTGTTGACACCTATGCTCCTAATACTAATTTTCCTTTTACTACTTTTACTAAAATCAGTTGGCAGCACGATAATTGGGCCAACCAAACAGTTAATTTCAAGATGCCGCCAGAGCGTTACAATTTAACAACCGCGTTCACCACGGGTAATAATGTTGTGCCTACGTCAATTTATCTAGGACCTCCAGTGATAAAAACCCTTGCCCACACGCCAACGGTAAGTACTATTGTAAGCAACAGTAGCTCTGGAGATTCTACTGGCGAATGGCTATATATTAAGGTTACAGTAGAGCTGGATGGAACCTATTCAAGCTCGCAGAACCAGACTGCTGAAACCAATGAAATGTGGATACAAGTATAATATTAATTTAAAGCACAAATTATGCCATTAGCAGTAATAGAATTTATTCAACCCGCAAACTCTAGCCTACAATTAGGAGACTTGGTTTATTACTCTCCAACCACCACTGTAGCAAACAGTATTATTGAAACAACAACAACTAGTAGTATGGTTAAACTTGGGGTAGTTGTTGGCCCAGTGGATACAACGTTGAATGTTGATGGAACTCCTTCCACTTCTTTTGGAACGCTTCAATTTGTTGATCCAGTTTCGGGCCAATACTTTGTAAATGTTTTGTATGATTCATTGACCGCTCTTCCGTCAACTGATGACTATATCATGTTTGAAAAAGACAAGCGAGTTAATTCTTCTAGTTTAATAGGTAGCTACGCGGATGTTTTTCTTTCAAATGACGCTACAAGTAAAATAGAATTATTTTCATTAGGATCAGAAGTTACAGAAAGTAGTAAATAAATAAATAAACTATGTCATACCACGGTACATCATCTACGTCAACTACGTCAACTACGTCAACAACAACTGCCGCGCGCTCCGCAACAAACGTGCAAGGACAAGCGGCTCCAGTTGGATATCACTACATGCCAAACGGTGTTTTGATGGCTGACTCAGCACATGGCGGCTACAAGAGCGATAAAGTAATAAAAAGTATTAACTTAAATACAGCCAATGTCAAAGCTTCTGGTGAGGTAAGAGAGCTTGTTGTTCGTGGAGATAACGGCGCTAAATTTAACTTAGAGATTAAAGATGGCGATAATGTCCAATATTATAACTTTGAAACCAATTTATTTCAAACTACTCCAACAAAGCTACAAAACGCGAGTATAACCGGGGGAGCATACAGTAAGAGTATTGTATTTCCTTCGGCTGCGGCTGGCGTTCAATATGACTTTTATTTTATAACTAACGAGGGCACAAAACATAGTAAGTATAACGAGTTTAGGCTTGCTGATGGTAACGTAGACATCAACTCAACTACAGGATCTAATTCTAACATCATACGAAAAGTAATTTATCAAACTTTAGATGTTGACTTAACTATAACCGGCTTTTCTCCAAACGCCTTTGTTTCAGGTACCTCTACAAACGCTACAATCAGCGTATCGAGAGGCGGTAGCCTTGGGCAAATTCCATTTGAGTATCTTTTAGCTACCGGCTCTACCAATACTTTGGTTGTAGATAAACAACCTTCTGGTAATGATTTAATGGCTTTTATGACTCCAACCATAGGTGGTCCGGTAAATATTCCTGGAGAAGACATATACCCACAAATTACAGCTGCTGATAAAGTTGTTAATGGCGCTTCTAGTGGTATAGCCGTAACAATGGATGATGATTTTACTGGACTTTGGGCTGTTGGAGATAGGATAACTGGTAATGCGGCTTTAGATGCTAGAACTCAAGCTACAGCTGTTACAGTGGCAGCGATAAACGTTGAGGGTAACGCTAAAGTTTTTCAAATGTCAGAGGCAATAGCAATAAATGATGATGAAACATTAAGTTTTAGTAATCAAAGAAATTACAGATGGACTATATCATCAACCACTGAGGATGTTAGTAAAATAACCCCTGGAATGCAGCAAGTACCGGGAGGCTTTTTTGATGGAACTGCAACGATAAGTGATTATGTTGAACATGGAAGTTTAGTGGAAGAAAAATACATTGCAAAAGTTAAAGTACCGGGGATACAGACTCTTGGAATTAAACCAATAGTAGTAATAAACACAACAACAAAAGTAGCCACAACAACAGTAGGTAACACCTCAACTCCTATTAACATAACGTTTGACAAACAAGCATTGAAAGTTTTTAGCGCGGTAACCACTAAAATATTTGCCTACGGAACAAACGAGATATATCGCTTGACTGGGTGGGATATAGAGATTAGTGATTTAATCGCCACCGCGTCAATTACCGCTACAACTACAACGGCCGCAGTAAATTCCAGTACTAGCGTTCCGATAACACAAAGGGCTGGTATTACAGATTTGGTCAGCAGTGTAAGCGGTGTAGGTATAAATCCAGGTGACGATGCCCCAACGGTAGCAAGTGGGGCTGGAGCCGTAAGTGGTGCCGGAACCATAGTTCTTAGTGCGGCTCAAACTTTAGAAAATGGAATTAAATTGACATTTCCTGGGGCAAGTAAAAGAGTCACTATAAACGGTAAAATAAAAATTAACCACGTAGGTAACGAAGACTTAACTTTAAGATTTGATTGGGAAAGGTTCCTTACCATGCATTAGAGTAAATTGGCGGTGTAAAGTGTGACTATATAATTACAATTAAATTAAATTATATGGAAGGCATTACAATTAGACCTATAAAAGAAGAAGATTACATTCTTATAAACGGATGGTGGAAGGATATCAATAAAGCGCCGCCGCCTAGGAACCTGCTTCCTGAAAACGGATTACACGGGCTTATGGCTTGCAAGGGTGATAGGCCTATAGTTTGCAACTACATATACCTGACAAATTCAAAGTTTGCGTATAGTGATTACATGATAAGTGACACAAATTACAAGGGTAGAGATAGATTTGACATAGTGTTAGAGTTAATGAATATATCTATTGGAACGGCTTGGGAGTTAGGTTATGAGGATTTTTGGTTTATAACAAAAAATAAAGGTATGCTAGAGCGATGCAAATCACTTGGCGTAAAAGTTTCAGAAGATCCATATTATTTAATATGCTCTTCAAATTCAAAAAAAGAAAGATAAAAATATGAATAAGAATAACAATATAGAACCAAGTCCATTTCACAAGAAAGGGAGCAAAGAAGGTGATCACAAGAGAAATTGGATGGGTAGGACTTTTACAGGGGACAGATCCAAATGGACCGCAGATGAAATAGATAGTAAATATGGTATTGGCAAAACAAAAGGTGCAGTTGACAAAGCTTTTAGTGAGTTTGGCGCAGTAGACACCAGTAAAAATTTATTTGAAGGAGCAAAAAACCTTATGAATATTGGAGACAACTTCGGTGGCATGGAAAACACAATGGAGGATTTAACAGTTAATACGCAGCAAGCTGATTTTCAAGCCCAGCAAGGTGACCAACAGCGCGCTAATATTCTAGATGGATTAAAAACTTCTGCTGGTGGATCTGGTACAGCAGCATTAGCTCAAGCCCTGGCTAATGAAGGTCAACAACAAACACAGCAAATATCCGCATCTATAGGTCAACAAGAATCAGGAAACCAAATGGCCAAAGCACAACAAGCAGCAAGTATACAACAACAACAAGCTCAAGCGGCACAAGCAACTGATATGGCTATGGGGCAAGCTGACATGGAGGCTCAAAAATACCAATTACAAGGAGCAGCTGATGCTAGAGATTTAACGCTTCAGCAAAAACAAGGAGAATTATCATTTTTAGCGGGGCAGTTGCAAGCAAGCCAAGCGAATCAAGATGCGGACGATGCTGGAAAATCTGACCGTAGATTAAAGAAAAATATTACAAAGATAGGTGAATCAAACAAAGGACTTAACATATATTCTTTTGAATATAAAGATTCATTAGATGGTCAAGGATTATTCCAAGGAGTAATGTCTGATGAAATACCACAAGAAGCCGTTACAAGCGTAAATGGTTATGATAGAGTTAATTATAACATGCTAGACGTAGAATTTAAACAAATATAAACATGGCGATAGATCAAAATGCAATGTTCCGAGCTGGTCTTAGTAGTAAGGCCAAGCGAAACATAGAAGCTGAAAAAAGTGACAAACGTATAGCAAGATTTAACACGGTAGCCAATACAGCTTACAGTCTTTTAGGCAAAGCCGCTTTAGGACAGTTATCGCAAAATTATCAAATGCTGCAGCAATACAGAAATAAAGCTGATAATGATGTGGGTATGTTGGGATTGCAAATGGATAAAATGCCTAAAAATAATCCAGGTTTAAGAGAAGATTTAGAGGCTTTATCAAAACTACATAGTGAAGCCAACAAGAGGGCTAATCTTGGTATAGGTGGTAAAAAAAGAGCTCAAGCTAGACAAGATGCAGCTGGATATCGACAACAGTTAACTGATTTAAAACAAGCCATGACAGTGATATCAACGCAGGCTATAGAGGCACAAGGAATGGTGGGTATAGATTCAGGATTAGTGCAAGCCGGTGGAGATCAAGCAAGTATGAGTTCAGGTGCATCGCGATTCGCACAAGGCAACACAATAGCTTTAGCGGAAGGTTCTTTGCTACAAAGAGCTAGATGGAATTCTGATGCAACAAAAGGACCAATTGGATTAAACGTGCTTGTTGGTGGTGAGTATCGCGATGGTAAGTATGTAGATAAACTTGAAACCGGTACTTATGAAAAGTATGTTGCGGCTGAAAACGCTCCAATAGGAGAGGGGGACAATGAGGTAGAGAGATTAGAAAGAAGCAAGAATCAAGAAAACAATTTTTACCCATTAAAAGAAGGTGGTCCTAAAGAGGCGGTAATGTCACGAGAAGAGTGGACCAAACTAAACCAAGAAAACCGTGGGCTTATTAGCCAAACCCCTTGGTCAACCTTAAAATTTGCTGAAAAAGAAGATAAAACAACTAGCAACAACCTAGCTGAGTACGCAGATGCTAAAATACAAGATGCAAATTCTAGAAACTCTTTAACTTGGGATCAAGTAACTGAAAATGAAAAAGAAGAGTTTGTTGCAAAGATGGATGAATACACTGATCTTCAATTTAGAGACTATTTCTTTGGAGGAGGCACTTTTACAGCGTCCGCTACTAGAATCCCTAATAGCGCTCCGGCTTACTTGTTTTTAAAAGAAGAAGACGAAAAAAATGGAAATTTTAAAGATGGAGAATTTAAAGAAGGTTTTGGTCCTGGAAACGAAAATTGGGAGGGTAGAATATTAACTCTACAAGGCCAGTCATTTGTTAAAGGCTCTCAATATAGAAAAACAACAGCTGAACAACAGTGGGGTATGCTAGGGGAAAAATACAAAACTAACAGGAAGAACTGGAGAATTGCTAATCCTGAAAAAAATGACAATGATAATGATGATGACGATGATAATAATGTGTTCTTAGGTTTAGGTAAAAGTAATGGTTCAAATATTTATTTACCACAATCTAGGGTTACAGACAAATACAATGAGCTGGCAAGTCTCACGCAAAGCGGTAAAACAGGTGTTGTGCTTGGTTGGGAAGGATCTAACACTACTAGATACAGAAAGTATAATAAAGACGATAAATTTTTTAATTACCAAATTTACAATCCTAAGACCGGAGCTTTTGAAACAAAGAAGGTTAATGGTAAACCAGTTCAATTTAGTATAGACGAAGTGATAGACGATATGAACTTTCCATCAAGCTACAATAGATCATCAAGTTCAACTATCATTGAAAAAAACGGTAAGAAATACAAAAAAGTTGATGGAGGATACATGGAAATAAAATAATAATATGCCAGATAACATTATATCAGAAGAAGAGTTTTTAGCTTTACCAACTGGAGTTGAGGAAGAAAAAGACGAAAACATTATTTCAGAAGAAGAGTTTTTAGCCCTGCCGGGAAAGACGACAGACCCTGCGGTTGCAGAGCCAATAGTAGGGTCAGAAAATACGGTATCTACTGGGGGAAAAAGTTCTACGGATACACCAAAAACAATAAGCGCACAACAGCAAAGAGTTAATAACATACTCAACACAAAGGACCCTGACACTGGGGATTTTGTTATAAATAAAGATTTCTTTAACTTAGAAGACGAGGATGCGGTGGGTAAATTAGACGCTCAGTTCCCTGATTATAAGTTTGAGGAGGTGTTTTACACTAAGGAGACATTTGGTGGTGAAGGGAGTTTTTCAGCCGTAAGGGTGTCGACTCGAGACGGAAAGAAGTCAAAGATAATAGAGTTTAATATAAAGGGTAGAAAACAAGGGGCAAAGTCTACAGATATAATAGGGAAGGAGTCCACTATATCCAGAGTGATGAACACTGATTTTTTTGGCGCTGAGCCTAGATACATAGACCAAGAGGAGAGGAGTTCTATGAACGAACAGGCTTACCAAAAATCATATAATGATTTAGTTGGGTTTATGTCCGAGAACAAGACTGAGGCTGGAGAAGATTTATTAGTAAAAAATGATGAAAAAATTAGGCAAGCCAACATAGAGCTGAATGATATAGTAAACCTAAGCGATAGCAAGATGGAGGTGTTAGAGGATAAATACTCTGAAGACACTGCTCCAGATTTATTCAAGCCAATAGAGCATGAGAATAAACTAATACTAGAGAATGGCAAGCCAAGAGTAAGCATAGAGCAGCCTTATGAGGAGGAGTTGAAGATAGCAATGAAACAGCTCAATGTCGATAGCATAACTCCAGAGGTTGAAAATAGGGCAAGAGAAATAATTATTAATAACGTTAGAAAGGAACGCAAGCTAAGTGTGGTTACTGATTTGTTAGAGAACCTTGAGGACGGTGAGATGGCTGGTATAACGACTGAAGTTCTTAGCGGCATTGACAGTGGTAAGATAAAAGACGTTTTAGAGGTTGGTTCTAAAGCTTTTGATAACGAGTACGCGGTTAAGTTTGAGGCGTTCCAGAGCGTAAAGGATGATATAGAGAATAGTGATGGAGTAGCAGTATTTATAGAGACCGGAGCAATGCTAAGGGATCTAAACCATGTGTTTAATATTGCTGAGGGAGAGGAAGTTCTAGTTTTAGAAGATGGTAGAAAGGTTCCAAAAATGCTAATTGATAATTATGAGAAAACAAGGCTGGAACTGTTACCGAAGTACGAGGAGTTTTTTGAATTACAAAAAGACTTAATCGATAATGAGCATAATATAGAAGATAATGGGGTGATGCTAGACTTGTTCAAGAGAGATTACAACGACTTAGAAGGGTTCTTTGTAAAGTCTGGCGCTGGGTTTTCTGACCTTTTCAACAATGTTCGGGGATCAACATCCGATACTAAGTTACTAGCTAGATATGCTGAGAAAAAAGCAGAGATTCAAGCTAGGAGGGATAGATATGCTATCCCAATACCATTTGACAATGCTTTTGATAGCATTGAGAACTTTGGAAAGTTTGCTTTAAATGAGGGTGCTAACCAAGTATCTATATTTGCCACATTAGCAGTGCCACAATTAGGTTTGGCTAATTTATTCTTAAGTAGCTATGGAGAGCAATATGCTACGATGGGATTAGAGGACAATCAAAAAGTTGGAGAAGGGCGATCTATGTGGAACAAAGCATCTGTTAGTGTTGGATACGCTTTACCAGAGGTGGTTATAGAGAGGTTCACAACGTCTGCTCTACTTAGAGGAGCAGGTAATTCCTTGAAAGGAGCTTATGGTAAGGGGATTAGGAATATAACAAAACAATCATTTATTGATTTTGGGAAAGAAACGGTACCTACGTTTGTGAGGGGATCACTGCTGGGTAGTGGTGGTGAAGGTGTAACGACTATATTACAAAACTTAGCAACCGACAAACCCTGGAGTGATAACGTGGCGCACTCATTGGTTTCTGGGCTTATGTTTGAGACTTCGTTAGCAGCAATTCCTTTAGTTAAAGGAGCAATTACAAATAGACTTAGTGATTACGATCAAAACGCTAATTTTAGGAAAAACCTAACTATTAAAAACTCATTAGTGAGTGTTAACGAAGCTATTGACAGTAAGATTATAAGGTTAAAAAAGAAAGGCACACCAGAATCAAAAGTTCTTATTGAACTAGCGGAGCAAGATAAAGCTAACAATATTGAGAAGATAAAAGACTTAGACGCTAATAACGAGAAGATATTAAAAGACAATAAAGAAAGTATAATTGGTAGGTGGACTGGATGGGGCGAGGACAATAGAAACGGAATGACTGAGGGGGTTTTTAAGCAATATTTACTAGCCACCACCCACCAAGAGCAGCTTAGACTGCAAGCTGAAAAAATAAATTCAGCTGATTTAACCGTGGAAGAAAGAAACACTAGGTTAAAAGATCTCAGGGATAATGGTTTTACGGACTCTAATGGAAACAAATATTACGGGTTTGACATCATGCAAAGAGCTAGAGACGCTTTTAGGGGTGAAAAGAATAGCGAATACAATTTAGCCAAGGCTGATAGGAATAACAAAGAGGTGTTTGAAGCTTACAACAAAACAGCCTTGAGCTACACGGCTAACTTGAGTGGGAAAAACACGCCTGCGTGGGTGAAAACCCTAACCGATAAGTCTCCTGACAACATAGCGAGGGTGTTGTGGAACATTGATAAGATAAACAAAAACATTAACAACGCTAAGAACAATAAAAATGATGCTTTTGCTAAAGATCTTATTGTTCACAAATCTGTAGAGGATGCTGTTAAAGTCATGAAAGCACTTGAGATGGACGTTAAAGATGTTCAAAGCGTTCAAAATGGTGCTCACGGTTTTGACACTCAAGGTAAGTCGCACGTTATAGTTGATAACATGGCTATTGATGATAGGTTAGAAACAAAAACACATGAACTGTCGCATCGACTACTTACTAGTGCTATTGGCACTGATCCTCTGGCGTTTACTGATATAGCGGAAACAATATTAGCTTGGGCGAAAGACAATGATAGCGGTTTACGCACTAGGTTACTGAGACAAGGTACTAGTGATGGTAGTTTAGCTGCGGATGAGATTTTAGCCGTATTCCTAGAGGAGGCGGCTGCAGATAGGGTGAGCCTAACTTACGAAAAAGGTGGTATTGCTGGTATATTTGGGTTTATGACAACTAGAGTTATGGAGGACAAGTTTGGGTTTGATATGGACTTAGCTGGTGAGTCTGATGCAATTAAAATGCTTGTTGGTCTAGGTAAGAAGCTTAAAGCTGGTAAGATGACCTTAAAAGACATCAAAGCGTTAAGTGAGAATAAGATTATAGCTAAAGCTAAAAGGAAGGCAGACGCGCTAAAGCTAATGCCTGGCGATAAGAAGATGTACGACAAATTGTCTGAGTCCGATTCTCAACCTACTGTTAAGGCTGATTTGTTTCAAGAAACAAATGATGCCCTAGTTGAAGCGTTAGACATGTATGGTATGGAGAACCCAGAGAGACTATTAAGTGAGGATATTGATGTGAGAGCGGAATTAGCGACTGAATGGGAGGCTTTGGGTGATAGTAGATTTTGGATTGGTGATATTATTGGGCAGAAGTGGAGAAAGTTTATTGAGATTAACTATTTATCTAAAAGAGACAAAGCAGCTAACTATGAGTTATACAAGGATGAAATCCTTGATATGGCTACTACTGGCATTGAGTCTGGAGATAATGGTATACCTTTTCTCGTTAGGTCTTGGAACCCAGCTGAAAAAGGTGGTAGAACTCTAACGTCTCACATTTATGGGGAGATTGAAAGAAGATTAATGGGCGGAGAGGGGAGTATAATAAATCGTAAATTCCCTCAGTTCGATAAGTTTACATTAGATATAGATGCTAGCGCTGATCAAGGTGGTATAGATTTAGCTGGTGACCTAGGTATTGATGAAGTACTACGCGTTGAGCAGGAAAAGAAAGATAGGAAAGCAGAGCTAGAAGCAAATAGATATAGGGTAAAAGCTGGTATTGACGATAAGTTTGCTAGGGAAATAAAGTTGGAGTTAGAGCAGGTTTTGTTAAATCCTGATTTGGGAAGCATAGATCAATTTGAGTGGACCCAGCAATTCTCTAAAGCAGCACAAAAAAAGCTGTTTAAAGTCATGAAAGATCAAATGAAGGATTATGATACTTACTTAAAGAATATTAGAACAGCCTTTTTAGAACATGTCCACACTTCTGACTTGGTTCAGATAGAAAAAATGGAGGCTAATAAAATATTTACAGAGTTAATAGCTGTAAATGCTAGTCCAAACAAGATAAAACTTGCTTTTTTAGAAGGCATGATGAAGTCTTTCGAGGTTAAGAGCATGACTCAAGGTCCAAACATATACAAGAAGCTAGATACCAAAGAAGATGCTTTTGTTGCTTTTATGAAGGTTAGAGGTAGAAAAGATGCTTTAGTCAAAGCTGGGATAAATATTATAGCTATGGAC
>Ga0209815_1002351_pt1 | contig 11616 bp, 12 predicted proteins | sample CoawatmetaG00DNA_FD_187507 | JGI IMG/M metagenome (GOLD analysis project Ga0209815, IMG submission 187507) | Marine microbial communities from the West Antarctic Peninsula - Coastal water metaG002-DNA (SPAdes) (version 2) | ecosystem: Environmental > Aquatic > Marine > Coastal ...
GCAAACAGTATTCTTTTCATGCAAGTCAGCGCCTAGATCAAAATAGAATGCCGATAAAGGTTGGTCCAATGAGCTTAACAATTGATGAGCCAATGAGCGAACTAACATTTTCTTTAAAAGATCCTGATAATAAACTAAATTGTGATCTTAAATTTTCAGCTAGTTCTGTTGCGCATCAAGAGCCTCGCTCACTCATGATGGAGGGCACCAGAACAATCATGAACACGGTGCGATTTACTCAACTAGGTAAATGGACAGGTGAGATTGCGACCGAAGCAGGAACAATTAACCCAAAAGCAATTTATGGAACTAGAGATAGATCCTGGGGAGTAAGACCCGTTGGCGAACAGGAAGGAGGGGCTCCAGGCATGCTTAATCAGGAACCTGGTGTTTATTGGTGCTGGGCTCCAATCCATTTTAAAGATTTTTGCACGCAATTTGGTACATTTGAAGATAGGGATGGTAATACTACACAAATATCTGGTCATAAATTGCCACTTTATAATGACATGTCTTCTGCACCGTCTGAAATTGAGGTTGAGACCATTCATTCACTTCACCACTCTGTGAATTGGCAAAAAGGGTCACGCTGGTCTACTGGAGCTAAAATCTCTGGCATGCTTAAAAATAAAGAGAAATTTGATCTAGATCTGAAAACGATCGGTCCAATATTCTTTTGCAAGGGAATAGGCTATCAGCACGATGAATGGAAACATGGCATTTGGAAAGGTGAGAGCGAAACAGGCTATGAGGTATGGGATTTAGCAGAAATTGACCCAGGCGACTATACTTTTTTTCACACCCATCAAATTGTTAAAGCAACACTAGGCTCAGAAGAGGGATTCGGAATGCTAGAAAATCTAGTAGTTGGAAGGCATGATCCATCTGGCTTTGAAGATTTCTTTGATGGCGCTAAGTAAGAATCTAAAACATCTTACTATTTTGCTAACCATCCTCTTGAGCTCAGGGTGTCAGTATGAATTTATTAATAGTAAAATTGTTGAATTCAGCTCTATTGAATTTAGTGAAAAAATTTCGAATGAGTTTAAAGAAAAATCCAAACAGTACTTGAAAATTAATAGCGAATTAGAAGACTCTTCGTTGTTAATTACTAAATTGATCTTTAAAAAAAGAACACTGTATGGAGGAGTATCCGGCAGAGCAAAAGAGATTGAAATGCTAGGAGAACTTCACTTTCAATTTGCTTCGCCAATAAAAAAACAGCCAGGAATAATTACTGCAGTAACTCAAATGCCATCCAATGAGGTAAATCCTCATGCAGAAATCTCTGCTCAAAGACAACTCAAGAATGAGCTAGAATTTATTTTGTTGGAAGACCTTGTCCAGGAGTATTGGTTAATTGAAAGTTAATTGCTTAAATTTTTCTAGCTCTAATAAATATCGCCATTTTTTTCTTCATGGAGATGAGTTAATTCTGAAACAAGATATTGCGGATACAATTTTAGAATCACTCAAGGCTGATGGCTTCCACGACAAGGTTTCACTTTATCAAGATGAATTAGATCAAGTCGAAGATATTATTATCAAAAATGTTGGAGGCTCTTTGTTTCAAGAAAAACTAATTTTGCATATTAAGCATTCCTCTGGAAAATTTCCAGAGAAAATTAAAACGATATTGGAAAATAATCATATTTATAGCTCAGAAAACTTGGCATTAATCATTGAGTCAAGCATAGATAAGACTCCAGCGAGTGGAATATGGATTAAAAATATGGATGATCAGGGGTTGATTGTAGACTGTAGAACACTTAAAACTACACAAGAAAAACTTTGGCTTAAAAGACAGCTAGATTTTTTACCAGAGAATTTACTGCCTATGTTTGGAGGTTCTATTTTTCAGAACAACGAAGGTAATTTATTAGGTCAGATGAATGAAGTGCGCTTACTAAAGCTTCTATTTGGTGGTGAGCAAGATGTTGATAGCATCGGCACAACAAACATAGTATTTCATTCAGGTCTCAGTGCTTTTGAGCTAGAAGATGTAATTATAGAAAGAAATTTTGAAAAAGTGTTACGTACAGTTAATTTTTTAAAAGAGCATGACCAGCAAAACTCAGCTCCTTTGATTTGGATGATCGCAAAAATAATTAACTCTTGCCTTGAGTCTGCTCAAGCAAAAAATAAAAAATCTGCTTTAATTAACAGCGGTGTCTGGTCATCAAAAATTGGCTCTTATCTAAATTTAATTAAAAATGGAACCGTATCAGATTTTTCTAAATTGAGTGAAGAGATGTTAAAGCTAGATTTAATAAATAAAGGAATTATCAAATCTAATGTATGGGAGCAAATAGAACAAATTATTTTGCAGCTAAAAGGTGTGACTGAACCGCGGCATTAAAAATCTCATTGATCTCAGGAAAAACTTTATTCCCCTCTTGATGCGCATATTCAGTTCCAATTAATTTCTTGAGGGGCAGCAAGCCTTTCGTGGAACTGCTGATCCAAATGCATGGAGAGGAATGGAAATCTTCAATATTGCACTTGCCCTCTTCCACCTCAAGATGACTTGCACGCAAAGCTTCTAAAAGAATATCTCGAGTTATTCCAGGTAAAATATTTTCCGCTAAGGAAGAAGTGCGAACAATACCCCGATTATCAAGATAAAAGACACTGCTTGCGCCTGCTTCAGTCATAAAATTATTTCTATGCATTACAATTTCTTGGCATCCTTGACGCTTTGCTTCATTCATTAAAAGAACATTTCCAAGCAAAGAAGTTGATTTTATATTGCAGTAATTCCAGCGATTATCTTCACATAACATTGCAGAAATTGGGCTAGTTGGAAATTTAGTTGTTACAGCATAGCCGAAACGCTCAGCGACAAGATTTTCTGCATGCATATGGGATCTTAGCTCATCTACGCCTCTTGAGATTTGAAAATATACATATCCATCTTGTTCGCTCAACTCTATGCCTAGTTGCTTAATCTCATTTGAAACCAAAGAGATGTCAACCTTAATGTCAGAAAGATCTAGGCTACTCTGAAGCCTATCTAGATGGGATTGAAAGCATAATGGCTTTCCAAGAAAGTAAGGAATAACCTCATAGACGCTGTCAGAAAATGTAAAAGCTCGTGAGAAAGGAGAAACCTTGATGTCTTCTAAAGGTTTTTTTTGGCCCTGATATATTGCAGGAATTCCATTCATATCACTCAAAAGAAAATAAGTTAGTGATCCAATAAATTAGTCTGGACCACAGTCTTCCAAAAAATCCCTTAGCTTCAATAGCCTCAATTGCTACAAGTGGAGAAGAAAGCACAACGCTGTCATTAGAAGTGAATTCAATGCTACCAATTATTTGCCCAGCCTCAATAGGAGCTTGAATCTTGTTAACGAATGTATAGTTGGCTTTAATATTTTTAAAGTCTGATCGCGGAAGGGTAAGATAAATATCTTCCTGTGAACCCAATGCGACTTCATTTGCTTTTCCGCCCCAAACCTTGGTACTGGTTACTCTCGTATTTTTAGCTGTTAATTTTTGCGTTGCATAGAATCTAAAGCCATATTCTAGAAGTCTTTGAGAGGCTGTAAGCCTTTCATTTTCGGAAGCGCTGCCAGCAACAACGGCAATAAGACGCATATCATTTCTCTTAGCTGAAGAGATAAGACAAAAACCAGCTGAATCCGTATGCCCAGTTTTTACGCCATCAACGCTGTCATCTCTCCATAGCAATTTATTACGATTTAATTGACGTATCCCGCTAAAAGTGAATTCTCGCTCTTTGTAAGTTGCATAGTGATCAGGGAAATTATTAATGAGCGCTCTGGTTATGCTTGATAAATCTTTTGCAGAAGTAAAATGATTTGGATCACTGAAACCTGTGGCGTTCTGAAATAAAGTGTTGCTTAGGCCCATATCTAAAGCATATGCATTCATAAAATCTACAAAGCCCTCTTCTGATCCTGCTACATATTCGGCCATGGCGATAGTAGCGTCATTACCAGATTGGATTATGATGCCTGACAAAAGGTCCTTCACTGAAACTCTTTTTCCTGCCTCAATGAACATCTTGGACCCACCAGTTTTCCAAGCCTTTTCGCTAATTAGAACCTGGTCATCTAAGCTAATGGAGCCACTGACAATTTGATCAGCTATGACATAACCGCTCATTACCTTGGTCATGCTTGCAGGAGCAATTTGATTATCAGAATTAAATTCTGCAATGACAGTATTAGTGCTTGCTTCGAGTAAAATGTAGCTACTTAAATTGAGCTTAGGCGCCTTAGGCACCATAGATTGAGCTGCTAGCTCAAAGCAAAAAGGGGCAAGTAGTAAAAAGTAAATTAGTTTTTTCATATATCTCAAACTTAGAATTCTAATGATAAATCATACACGGCTTTGGCATAAAAATGACTTCGATTATATTTTGTAATTGCAATAAAATTATCATCGCCAATAAAATAAAGATCCTTGCTCCTATTGACTGTTAAGTTTTGACCAACCTTGATAAGATTTTGATCACTAATAGTGTTCGATAACATCAACTCTTTTAGGCTCACATCGAATTTAATTGCTATTTCTAGCAAAGAGTCCCCACCTTTCACAATATAGGACTCGTTTGTGCCCTCAGAAAACATTAAAGGTATAAATTTTTCTATTTTTTTATGATGTTTGTATAGCTTATTAACGTTATTAATTTGAACTTGCTGAACAACATTTCCATCTCTCTTCCATCCGTGAACCTTTAAGTAATTTGCAATACTTGCAACAGCATCTGAAACTGAGTTGAATAGATCTGCATACCCATCGCCATCGTAGTCAACTGCATAAGCTCTGTAACTGGATGAAATAAATTGCCCGAAGCCCATTGCTCCTGCATAAGAGCCTTGAATTGAATAGATATCTAGATTATTTTCTTTTGTTAATTGAAAGTATTGGATTAATTCACTCTTAAAAAATTTTGATCGCCTTGGGAAGTCGAAACCCAATGTTGCCAAGCTATCTAGAACTCTATAGCTGCCTTTAATTTTTCCATATCTTGTTTCTACACCCAAAATAGACGCAATGATTTCTCTAGGAACACCAAAGTCATCTTCAACTCTATCAAATAGCTCGCTATTTTCTGCAAGAAATACTCTGCCATTATTAATTCTTTTTTGTTCTATAAAGAGTTTTTTGTACCTATCCCACGTCCATGTAAATTCAGCAGGCGAGGACATGGATTCAAGAATTTTTTCTTGTTTTTTTGCTGACTGCAAGACTTTGGTAACATAGCTCTTTTCAAAGCCGTGTTCAGTCACCAAGGTATTAATTACATCTGCTGCTTCAGGATGATCTGAGTAATCAGCATAGACAAGATTTGCAAAAAGAAAAAAGGAAGATAAAAAATATTTCATTGAGGTAAGAATTTTTTGTGTGTTCCCATTGAGGTAATTATGCCAAAAGCAAAAAATAATGATATCAGTGAAGATCCTCCCTTGCTAATAAAGGGTAGCGGCATGCCCACAACTGGAAGAAGGCCTACAACCATGCATAAATTAATAATAAGATTTGCTGCAAACGTTAAGCTAATTCCACCAATTACCAATCTACAAAATCTGTCTCTGGCACTCAATGCTAAGTAAAGGCATCTCATTAATATAAAAAAATAAATAGCTAGTAGCAAAAAGACTCCTATAAAACCAAATTCCTCCCCGATAACAGAAAAAATAAAATCAGTTTTCGTTTCAGGTAAGAAATTTAACTGGGTTTGAGAGCCCTCTCCGAAACCTTTGCCAAAAATACCACCTGAGCCGATTGCAATTTTAGATTGAGTAATATTCCATCCTGCTCCGAATGGATCAGAGTTAGGATTAAATAAAGTAGCAATCCTTTGTTGCTGGAATGGCTGCAATAAAGAATTCCAAATTAAAGGTGAGCTGATAATTAAAATTACAAACGCTCCTCCAATAAAGGACCAGCTCAGTCCAGATAAAAATAAAACAAATATTCCAGATAGCGCCACAATTAATCCAGTTCCTAGGTCTGGCTGCCTGGCAACTAAAAAAAATGCTGCAAATATAATAACTAGAGAGATAAAGATTTCCTTAGACTGAATTGGCAGTTTTTTATCAAACAGGAAGTTTGCTAAAAATATGGGCAATGCCAATTTAAGAAGTTCAGAGGATTGAAATGAAAAAGATCCCATTCTTACCCATCTTTGGGCTCCATTAATTTCCGGGCCAAGTAAGAAAGTTATCCCAAGCAATGAAATAGAAAAAATTATAAATAATAAAGATGTTCTCCTAAATAAATCAGGATCTGCTTGGCTTGTTAATATCATGATTGCAAACCCCAAGCCTAGATAAATAGATTGTTTTATTACGATTGATATCTCACCATTTGAGGCGGAATATAAAAAAAATAATCCAAAAGTTGAAAGTATCAAAATACTAAAAAATAAATATGGATCAAAATATATTTTGGTAAGTTTATTCATCATTCAATAAGCTCTTTAATACCTCTATGGCAACCGGCCCTGCTACCGCACCTCCACTCTCACCATTTTCAATTACAACTGAGACAGCATATTGTGGATTAGGCATGGGACCAAAAGCCACAATAATAGAATGGTCTCTAAGCAACTCTGTATCTCTAATTTCTAAATACGCCTCTTTGCTGTCAAGACTTACCAGCTCAGCAGTTCCAGACTTTCCCGCTGCCTGAAAATTTTTTAAGTCTCGGATGCTTCTGGCTGTTCCGTAGTCACTCTCTATTACGCCAGTAAGAGCATCATGCATCTTCCTCCAGTTTTGATTAGAAAGTGTTATATCCTTAGGAGCATCTATTTTAGATATTGCTTGATCTTCTTTCGCTATTGATGGGATTAATGCTTTTCCTTTATTGGCTATGATCGATATGTAATTTGCTAATTGCAATGGAGTCGCAACCAAATAGCCTTGGCCTACTCCAATATTTACTGTGTCGCCAGTAAACCATGGAACATTTAAATTTCTATATTTCCAATCAGGGCTGGGTAAAAATGCTCCATCCTCATCATAACAATCGCCACAGACTTGATCTCCAAATCCAAGAGAAGAGAGGTATTGAGAAAGATCAATCATATCTGATCTATATGCTAGCTTAAAAAAATAGGTGTTAGAACTTACCAATATAGCTTTTTTTAGATTTACATTGTTATGCCCGCCCTCCTTCCATCCGCGATAGATTCGTCCATTTTCAGGCAATGTAAAATAGCCAGGATCATCAACCTCATCAATCCAATTAATCAGCTTATTGGTTAATCCAAACATCCCTATGGCTGGCTTAATTGTAGATGCAGGTGGATATCGTCCTTGAGAGGCTCTATTGAAAAACGGTTTATTGGGATCTGATATAAGACTACTAAACTCTTCTACTGACATTCCATTGGAAAGTTTATTTATTGAATAGCTAGGTGCGCTATATAAAACATTAATTCCCCCATGCTTTAAATCAATTGCTACTACTGCTCCTTTTCTATTGCCCAGACTTCTTGCTGCACTCATCTGAGCTTTAATATCAAGATTAGTATGTAAATCTAAGCCTTTCCTTGAAGGGTTATATTCCAAAGGTTGCACTAGCCTTCCTCGAGAATTTCTTTCATATATTCTTTTTCCATGCTGGCCTGATAAATGTTGATTATATGTTTCCTCAATTCCAGTTTTGCCCTGAATAAGTCCATTTGCATAGATTAATTCAGCATCCACCCAATGACTGCGTGGGATATCCATCGACATTTCATATTGATTATCTGATCTAGATGTGTAACCAATGACGTGAGAGAAAATCTCAGGATAATCAGATAGTCGCCTGTAACGTTTATCTATGAAAACATTTTTGAAGCCAAAACTTCGCACATTAAAGCGTGCGATTTCTTCTGAAGTTAAATTTTTTTTTAGAACAAGCTCTTTGTTAACAAAAGCTTTTTCTTTAAATTTTTTAAGGTACTGAACTTCTTCTATTGCTGATAAATGTATAACAGGCTTAATAAGCTTAAGAAATACCTCAGGATTATCAATTAAATCTGGCTGAGTAATTAAATCAAAAGTGGGTTGATTGCGAACTATTGCCTCTCCATTTCTATCAAAAATTTCTCCCCTCAAAGGCTGAATTGGAACTGAGTAATTTTTATTATTTAGTGCTGCAAGCTCGTAACTTGAGTAGCTATAGACCTGGAGAGCAAATACCTGAAATAAGACTAATAAAAAGCCAGCCCCCACAATTGCAAAAAGAAAAACAGCTCTGGATGAAAAGTTATTTTTCTCAACCTGTCGTTCTTCAAAAATCATTACTTATGATAAGGGTGGTTTCGATTAATTGCACTTGCCCTAAATATTTGTTCCATCAGTAAAATTTTAAATAACCTGTGAGGGAAAGTTAAATGAGATGCTGAAAGGACCAAGTCTGCTTTCATTGAAAGCTCTGAGGATGCACCATATGCTCCTCCAATAATCATATTGATATTCTCTGATAGGTCTATTTTTACTTGGAAAAGTTTTGCTAAAGATTCACTAGAAATTAAATCTCCCTTTCTGTCCCATAAAATAACAAAGGCAGTTTGATCTATTTGATGCAAAATTTCTGATGATTCATCGCGAATAATCTCATCTTGCGACATTGAGTTAGAAGCGGAAGGTTTCACCTCAGCAAAGGAGAGTTTAACGTTATTTGGTATTTGTTTGAGGTAGAAATCTAGTGCTATTTTTTCCCAATCAGAAGGTTTATGGGAGATGCTAATGATCTTGCATTTCATTAAGCTGATATTAGTGTTGTTTCACCCCATAAGCTTTCTAGATCGTAAAACTCACGGGTTTCTTTCTGCATAACGTTAACAACAACGTCCCCACAGTCTATTAAGACCCATTCCGAATCCTCTTGGCCTTCCACTCCTACTACCTGCAATTTATTTTCTTTCACAGATTCTATAATCTTATTTGAAATAGCTTTTGCGTTTCTGGACGATGAAGCTGTAGCAATAATAAACCAATCGGCAAATCCTGAAATACCACGAATATCAAGAGGCAGGATATCTTTTGCCTTCATGTCCTCAAGAGCATCAAGACATATTATTTTTAATTCGGGTGATTTCATAAAAAGTACTTTTTAAAGATTGTTAGGGTAGGTAGAGAAAACTCTCACGTTTTACAATAGCTGATGCATTCAGAATATCGAACTTATGATAATAAATCTATTATTAATTAAAATTCAGGTTTTACATTATTTCTGCCTATCTTTGATTAAGATATATGAATGGATTATTTCAATAGCATAGTGGCTTGGTTGATGGGCTATTCTTCTATATTAATAGGCTTAGGTGGCTTATCTGTATTAATTTTAGTATTTAGTATTGCTGCGATGGGTTGGTTCATAGCTCAAATACCTGAGGATTATTTCATTCATAACAAGCGGCAAGCAAAGCATTGGAATAAATATTCTGCACAGGCAAGAATAGCAATTATAATTTTTAAGAATATTTTTGGCGGGATAATGCTTCTTGGTGGATTATTTCTTCTCGTCCTTCCCGGGCAAGGTTTGCTCACTATGATTATTGGGCTATTGTTAATTGATTACCCAGGAAAATTTCAGCTTGAGCAAAAAATTATATCTATTCCATCAATTTTTAGAAGTCTCAACTGGTTTAGGGCAAAAGCAAGGAAACCCAATCTACTCCATCCTCGGAAACGATAATAAATTCTCTCACAACAACTTCTAATCTATTTGCTGATAAAATTAGGATATTAATTCAATAAGAGAGCAAAAATGGCGATAGAAAATACTAAATGGGTTTTGAAAGAAAGGCCACATGGATTGGTTAAAGATACAGATTTTGAATTAGTTACTGAGACTCTCCCAGAAATTAAAGAAGGTGAAATCTTGATAGAAAACCTTTATCTCTCTTTTGATCCTACTCAAAGAACTTGGTTGAATGATATGCCTGGATATTTGCCACCTGTGCAAATCGGTGAAGTTGTTAGAGCTGGAGGCATGGGTCGAGTTCTTGAATCAAATAATCTTGAATACAAAGTTGGTGACTTGGCATTTGGGTTTGTTGGATGGCAGAGTCACTGCATTACAACGCCTGATGGCGATGCTCGATTTAAGGTAGTTCCAGATATTTTACCAATTCCCACCATGCTTAATGTCATGGGTACCACAGGAATTACAGCCTATTACGGACTAGTTGAGCTTGGAAATCCGCAGCCAGGAGAAACCGTCTTAGTTTCTGGAGCAGCAGGAGCCACTGGATCAGTTGTTGTTCAGATTGCTAAATTAAAAGGCTGTCATGTCATAGGTATTGCTGGTGGGGAAGAAAAATGCGCTTGGTTGAAAGAGCTTGGTGTTGACGATGTAATAGACTACAAAAATTCTAGTGTCCAAGAAGAGTTGCCCAAAATAGCAAAAAATGGGATTGATATATACTTTGATAATGTTGGTGGAGAAATCCTAGAAACAGTTTTATTTTGCATAAACATCAATGCAAGAATTCTATTATGTGGAGGCATATCTTCAGGCTATGACGCCAACCGCATGCCAGCCGGACCTAGAAATCTTTTTTCTTTAATTATCAACAGAGCAACTATGCAAGGATTTTTAGTCCTAGATTATATTCCTCGATCCCAGAAAGCATTGGAAGAAATTGCAACCTGGGTTATGGAAGGAAAGATCAAACATAGAGAAGATATTCAAGAGGGTATTGAAAACTGCCCTCAAACACTCAATAGACTATTTACTGGTGAAAACAAAGGTAAGCAGTTGCTGAAAATTTAAGTAGAGTTCTCTGAAATCTGGCTGACTATTTTTGAAAGAATATTCATCCTCTGTGTTGCATCAAATGCCTCAAGCACATTTTGTTTTTGTTCTGCCGATAATGGGATTAGGCCTGCTAGGTGATAACTTACAGACTCCGCAGAAAGTAAGTCAATATCCAATGGCAGGGATTTAACCGATGGATGCTCCTTAAGTTGACTCAGGACGTTAATGAGATCAGGAAATTGCGCTAACACAGCTTGGTCGTCAACTGTTGGTTCGGTTATTGGTGCTATGGAGGCAAAATTTAAGCCTGTCTCAGTTTGCTCAACAGATTTAATAGAAACTTTCTGAGACCCCTTTACGGTGATTCCAAGAAGTCCATTTGGCAGTTGATTGAAATCAATAATTTCAACATAAGTTCCCTGGGACATAAAGCTTTCACCAGAATCGTTATCATTGCTGAGCGTTATGACAAAGCCTGAACTATTGCTCATGCAGTCTTTAACCATAGAAAGGTACCTTGGTTCAAAAATTTGTAATGACTGGATAGTACCTGGAAGAACCACAATTCCAACTGGGAAAACTGGAAAATTATTTGCTTTTGATGAGTTCAATTAAAGGCTCCGATATTTTTTTACTGTCTTTGTTGCTCATAATGAGAATAACATCAAACTCATCTAGATTACTTTTTATATCCTCTAACAAAGCATCCACAGATGTAAATTCATAGCTTTCGCCTGGCACGCCCGATAGATTAAGCCAGCATGTTCGATCTAAGGACTGTGAACTATTTTGCAAATTAGCTCCATGAAAGCCGCCGGACATAGTATTAGATCCTAGCTCTATGATGCCTAAGATTTTGCTATCAAAACAATCTTTGGCTGC
>Ga0209815_1002356_pt1 | contig 11592 bp, 11 predicted proteins | sample CoawatmetaG00DNA_FD_187507 | JGI IMG/M metagenome (GOLD analysis project Ga0209815, IMG submission 187507) | Marine microbial communities from the West Antarctic Peninsula - Coastal water metaG002-DNA (SPAdes) (version 2) | ecosystem: Environmental > Aquatic > Marine > Coastal ...
GAGCATAGACGTATCCAGACTCTAAGTAAGAACCACCTTTGTATCCAACAAGGATCTTGTTGCGTGGGAAGTAAGGATCTTTGTAAACAGTAAATCTGTTAGAAAGAGATCCAATCTGCTCAGCACCAATATTGCTAAGTTGAACTTGTCCTTGACCGTCAATCTTCAAGTTAGGCTTGTACAAAATAGAAGCTTCAAAGATTGTAGCAACCTCAGGAGAAACTACGATGAAGTTTGCACTTCCGCGAAGAGTCTTTCTGTGGATTTCGTTAGCAACGTCGATGATGGTTTCAACCAATGTCTCATACCATTCACGAACTGTACCTGTGAATGATGGTCCACCATGTAATGTTGAAGCTCTAGTTGCCGCGGCTCCGGAGCGTTTATTAACAAACTTACCAGGAGAACGTGACCAAAAGAAGTTTGCGCCTGCTGCTTCAACCAAAAGGTCATTTAAGATCTCACGATCGATTTCTAATGCAATCTGCTCTGAAAGAATCTGAGTCAATTCAACTTCAGCATCCATTGAGTGATAAGCATTAAGATCTTGAGCGAGTTCTGGAGACCAACGAGCTCTTAACTTACGTGTCTGAGCTGTTACCGCAATACTTTCGATCTTGATGTCGATTTCTGGAATGATTGGAGCAGTTGCACCTGTACCAAAATTCGATTCGAATGAAGGAATAACTGTTGCACCACCTGTACCACCAGCTACTGCTACCTTATCAACCATTGGACCTACCAATGTCAATAGATCTATATCTGTTGCTGTTGTACCGGCGTATGTCGCAGTTGCTCTTATGATGAAAAGAACGTCTGTACCGTCTGTAGGCTTGTCAGTATACTCATGAGTAGTATCATTAAAAGTAACTCTTCGATTCAATCTTTTAAGATTAAAAACATGGGTACCGTTTTGATATGAGTTGCCATTGCTATCGTTATCCCACTGTTCAAGTTGGCTCAATGCGCCGTCGCCACCATCATCATTGATTAAAGCAAAGTTCTTCAAAAGAGACATGTCTAAATTAGCTGAAAAGTTGGCAGCTTTTATAAAAAATGCAATCGCCTTGACATGTCCGCCTTGAATTTCTGTTATCAACTGGGGATCATATCCTAACAGTTTTTGATTTTTATCAAACTCAACTGTTGTAGAATCAATAATTTGCTTAGCTATAAATGCGCCTGAGGCACCAGTTGCGTATGAACCAATACTATCAGCATCGGCCACATCAGTACCAACCAATAAGTATTCTCTAAATGGTCTTGAGTAACCTGTACCTGCTAAGTCATATTGACCGCCTGTTGCAACTGCTCCAGCCTGAATAGAACTTCCAGATGGTGATCCGTAAAGTGATTCACCTTTTGCCATGGCTTGTGCAGTGGTAGCTGTTACTGCAGCGTTACCAACGCCAGACTCAATATTACCAACATCTGTTCCGTAAGTGTAATCTAAGTAGAAAAGAAGACCACTTGGAAGTGACATAGGCTGGATAGATACTAATTCATTAGCAACTAATCCACCGAATACTCGACGTACGATTGGGAATGCGATATTACTAAAACCATCTACTTGTCCGGTAGATGAACCGCCAGATCCCATGGCATTGGATTCGCGAAGTACTTGTGCTGCTTGGTTTTCAAGCAAACGTGACATAATTTCGCGGTTGTGGCTTTGAAGACCACGTAAAAGACCTGTTCTGGTCCATTTTTCTTGAATTCTAGTTGACTCTTGTCCGACGTGACGATCACGAATTCCCTCGGTCAACTGATTTAATGTAAATGACTTACTCATGTTATTTCTCCTTTAATGAATAGTTTGAGTTCTTATTTATCTTATAAACCGGCCAAACGTTGCCATCTGCCTAACTCATTGTTAGACGACGTTGCGTTTGACTGTGAAGAAGTGGTTGGACGAGAAGAACTTCCAAGAACACGAGATTCTGAGATTGTTTTTCTTTCACCACGACTAAACGTTTCAGTTAATGACTTATACAAAGATTTTGCTTCAGTCAATGATTGTGCTTCATCCAAAGCCTTGATAACAGACTTTTTCTGACTCTCATTCAGGCCTTTGTTCTGCAACAATTTGTTGACATATAAAAGCTTTGCATTGAATAAATTGAGATCTTCCAACTGTTCACGAAGAGAACTAACGGCTCCTCTGTATTTGTTCAGTTTCTCTGACTGAGATCGATTTTGACGTCTCAGCTGGCGAATTGCCTCGTTAAGTTTGTTTATCTGAGGAGGATTAGTAAATGCGTCACCGCCTTCCTTTCCGCCACCAAATGCGCCGTTAACACCAGCGTTTTGTTTTCCTTTACCACCAAAAGCTCCGTCGACTCCGACTTTGCCTTCGCCTTTACCACCAAATTGGTGATCAACTTTACCTTCAGAAACCATTTTTCTAATTCTTCCTAATTCCTGTCGAAGTACACGAGGATCGATTTCAAAAACTTCATCAAGTGCTTCCATACCTTCCATACCAGGCATTTCTAATTCATCTTCTGCGTCTCCCATGTCAGGCAATTCTAATTCATCGCCGCCGGCCCCAGGTGCTACATCCAATTCTAGTTCAGCAATTAAACCTTCAATTGCAGCATTAACTTCTTCTTTAGAAAGCATTTCACCTTCTTCAGCTGCAGGCTCTTCTAATTCCGGAGGTGGTTCTTCAGCTTCCACTTCTTCATCTTGCTCGAGCAAAGAAGAAAACTGTTCATAAAGTTCTTCTAATTCACCAGCTTCATCAGCTTCATCAGCTTCATCAGTTGCGACTTCTTCTTCTTCCATTTTATAATCTTCTTCCAAAGCTTCCCTTAGTGTTCTAAGGTCAACCTCATAATATTTCTTCGACATGTCTTCTCCTTTTGCAGTCTTAGATAAATGATTAGCACTTTCATTTAGTCTGTGCGATAAATTTAACAGTTTTTCACGCTGGTTTTCATCCATTGTTGAAACTGCTCCTTTTACAGCACTAAAAAGTGCCTTCTGTGACTTAGACTCATTAAGAGAATCTAAATTTTCTTCACCTATTAACTCAACTAAAGATGCGAGTGCACCTTCGTCAAGATAAACTTCTTCTTCAAGCGTTTCATCTGTTGTCTCTTCATTGTATTCAACAGTCTCATCTTGATCTTCTTTGTCTTCGAGTAATTGCTCTTCAATAAATTCACGAATTTGAGGCGTTACTGACTCAAGGATTGCTTTTTTGGCATTTTCCTCTGCTACCTCTTTTAATTTCTTTGCGTCTGCAATTGCTTCTTCAAATAGTTTACTCATTTTATAAACCTCTTGTTCTATACTTTAATTATTTAACTGATTATTAAATATCACAAAAATTATCATTTATTTCATTTATTGTGTTTCTTATTCGATTGATATTTTTTGTATGCTTCTCTAAAGATACTTCATGTCTATCTAATAAGTCGTCCAATGAAAAGATAGGATTGTCATCTAACTCATAGTGTCTAGGCAACGGAGCACGTGCTGGCCCATAACGTGAAGCTGACATATCGACACGAGGTCGATGACTAGTTGGATAAGTCCCTGTACTATAGGATGTCTTTTTTGCTTTCCCACCCTTTGAATTACGATAAGTAACGTTAGGCGATATACCTTGCATTACTGTTGTTGTATGTGTCCCTTCGCTTGATTTCTCTGCGCTTCTTATTCTGGCAAGGTTTTGTGCATGTTTCCTTACCGGATCTCCGTAACGCTCGGCCTTTTCTGCAACCATACTATAAGCGTAACCTATGTTATCATATGATGTGCCTTGCGGGTCTCTTCTACCTATATCTACGGGATTAACAGACATACTCTGTCGCACCTTTGATAATACATTTACATCATCTTCATCGTCTAGATCATCTAATTCGGATTCATCTTCAAATTCGGCATCAAGTGTCAAGGGATCACCGGTCGAGTGCATACTGCCTCGAGGACCGTTTTTTAATTTATCCCCTATCGATCCAAAACCACCAATAGGTCCGAAATAAATTTCGTATAGATTACTACGCTTTCCCATCCGAACCCTGATATGATCGTCCTGAAATATAGGTACCTAAAGTCCCTTGTTTTGATATTTCTGTTGATGTTTGTGATGGTGATACCAATCCACCCATACCGCTACCGAATTCTACATTAAAATCCGGATCCGGGAGTTCACCTGCATATTCAGGTTGATCAGCAGCATTAAAGCTACCTGGTCCGGGTGAAGTTAAATTAGGAACAAACGGCGAAGCTGGTAAACCACCACCACCTGTTTCAACGTCTTCAAGATTAGGTACAGGATTTTGTGTGGTACCTTCAAAGTCACGATTAAAAGAATTAAGACCGTTACCGTTAACAACAGTTCCGTCTAGCGCTAGCGCTTGATATAACTTCTTTCTTTCCAGATCAGTTATTTCGCCCTTATGCAAAGGTGAGTCGGGAAAAGCTGACTTGATATTAATGTCTTTTCTTGCACCTTTTGGTTTATTTGGTGCTGCAGCAGGTTGAACTATGGTTTGTTTTTGTTCAGCCATTATTTTTTACCTTTTATAAGCGTAATTAAAGTATTTTTTACTTTATTTAATTCTTTTACTTCTTTCAAAGACTTAATTTGACGATTTTTGATCTTCTTTAAGAGTCTAAGTTGTTCTAAAAGTTTAACCTTTTTTTCTTGTTGTAGCTTTTCTCGCTCTTCTGCAATTAACCTTTTAATTGTGCTTGGTGTTAATTTTATAATACGACGCATAATACCTCCTGTTATCAAAACATAACTATCATCTAAAAAAAGATTTTTATCTTTTTGATGGAGCAAATGCTAAATTAGCCCAATTACTAGCCTGTTTGCCGAATAGATCTTCCGGAGATGATTGATTGACGATTTTAGCTGCTTTATCACCTGACGCCATAATACTCGGCCCAGAGGTGCCTAGACCTTCTTTTTGTTCTCTTAGCGTTGTCATTGCTGTATCAGCAAGAATATCGCGCATTACTGGATCAGCAGTTATACTTTGAACTGTCTTGCTAATTAAGCTATTTGGATCATTATTAGCGCTAACATTGTCAATGCCTGTTTTGATACTATCTAAGTAAGACGATTTTCTTTGGTCTGACTGTACTGATTGTCGTTCTTGTATTGACTGATCGCGTATTTGTTCACTAATTCTACGACTAGTACTTTTTTCATGATACTCTTGCATTGTGCCGCGCAGTTCTCTTGACTCGCTAATCGTGGCTTGGTTATTACCCACCAAACCTTCAGCTAATATTTCAATTAAACATTCCTTTACAATGTGCTTTAGAGCTTTTTTACTTTTATTGTTCATTCCCACCTCAATATTTCATTAAACATTCTATCAATCTTATCTGATTGGTTAAAGATTTTATCTAATTCACGTCTATTAACTCTTCCTTCCTTTAGCATAAATGCACCAGGTGTAGAAGGTTCAGATACCATATCAAAACAAATTAACTGAAAGTCATCTTGTACAACTTGATTCCCACCTTGGGCAACTGTTGAGCCTACGCCTCGCGATGAGATACCAAGGGTTACACCGCTTTCAATTAAAGATTGAATGATTTTGCCAGCCGGTGTATCTAATATTTCAATTTTACCATAAACATCGTCACCCTTAATATACGCTTCACGAACAATATGAGAAACATTTTTCAATTCAACAACTGAGGAATCTGGGTGATCACATTCACCTAATGCACGATTTTCGCGTATCATCTTTTGATAGTTCATTATTTCCCTTTCGAGGATAGGTCGAGGATAAACACGCCCGTTTTGATTAAGCGTATTTGCTCTTTGAATAATTCCGGAGAGCATTACTTTTCCGTATTTTTCTTTTGATTCTTTTAGCATTTCTTTCGTACAAGAAATAGGTGTCCATTCTCTTAAGACGTTTAATTCAACAGTCATTTCATAACTCCTTTTTGATCTCAGATATCATTTTTGTTAATGTCAAGAACTTAACAACACTAACATCACTTATCTCTTCTGACGACATGTTTTTAATTTTTTCACGAACTTCGTCAAGTTTTGAAAGTAAATATTTGTTATTAGATGTACCTTCAAAGGTTTCCAAATTGTTCAATGCTTCTCTTTTCTTTTCTTTAAAAAATGTTTGGAGTTTTTTAGGATTTTTATCTGATAAGAAAACATAGCCTTCAATGATCTGTTTTTGGTCAGATGTTAACTCTTCACCATAGCGGCGATTAAACTTTTCTGTCATGATTTTTAAAACTAATCTATCACTATGCGATGCATCATATACTTCAACAACCTCACTAACAACTTCTTTTTTTCGAAACATTAGTTCGCCTAGTCGTGTTTCTATATCGATTAAATTTTTAATATCTTTTTCTTTTTTTCGCCATTCATTTAAAGCTAACTGGACAACGCCTAAGTCACGATAGTTTGCAATACTTCTATAATAAAAGTCTTTGTCTGTTATTTTATAATTTATCGATCTAAGCAAATCTGATTTTTCTTTTTCTAATTTTTTTTCATTTAAATTATTGCTAGCAATCTTTGCCTCATTTAAAATAGATGCGATAGTATGAGTATGTGTAATTTTAGATTGCGCTAGCGCATTAAAAAGTCTAAACTCTTTATAAATCTCTGTATCTTTTTTAAAATGTTGTTCGATTAACTTAGTCGCTACTTTTGCTTTTTTCTTATTTCCTTCTAAAAGGTTTAAACTAATATGTTTAAGTAAGAGCTCGTAAATAATACCTATATTTCTTTTTTTGTTATGTTTCATCTGCGTCCTCTTCTGAAGAATTGTTCTCAGAAATTATAATTGAGCTTTTAACATTACGTTGTTGCGTACCATAAGTATCATCAAAACGTTGTAATGTCGATTTTAATGCGTTATTCATTGTTGCATTAACTACTATTTGCTCGTCTAGATAATCGTCAATTTTAAAATCTTCACCTGACTCGAATAAATCTTTTCCAGATGGAGGCTTCATTATTTTTGTTGCTGACTTTAAATCGTATTTAAGCTTACTCATTCCAGCATCGACCGGATCATCTCTTTTCCTGGTTTTTAGTGACGGATTAACGCCAGTTGAATTGTATTTTTTATTTGAAGAGTACTCATTCTTGTCTTCATCTTCATCTTCGTCTTCTTCGTCCAGTCCTTCTATGCTTAATTCAATTAATTTTTGAACTTTAATAGGAAATTCTTCATCTTCAATTGATTGATGTTCTGATAGTGCGCCTAAATCTATACCACCAGCGCCTAATTCAACATTACCACCATCAAATTGAGGGGCTGAGGCTGACGGATTCTCCGGGCCTTCCGGTGCAGTTATTTGTGTTGATTCGATTTCAAGATCTGAAACTTTATCTTTTCTTTGGCCAGCAGCGATTGCTTTAATTTCTTCATCCGAGAATCTTAATATATTTTTTTGAACCCAGTTTCTATCAACCATCCCAGTAACACCAATAGCTGTAGCAGCAGTTTCAAATCTACTCTTGTAAAGTTCTAATTTTTGTTGCTGAGCAATTGTTGAAGGGTTTGATAGCATTAATTTAAAGTCTAATAGATCTTCGTCACTAAAGCCATTACAGTAGAGATGCACAATTGCTAGTTTGTTCATCTCAGACAATACTGTTCTTTGTATTCTGGCGATTGTTCGACTAAATCTAATATCTTCTTGTGATAATGTTGCTTTTGCCCCTAAACCTTCATCATATCCCAAGTATGCTTTTGGAATTTTCAATGCAGCAAATAACTTCTTTTGAATATACTCTACATCATTTGTCTCGCCTGCTATAGTCTGGCCAGCGATACCTTCAATTTTTGTACCACTATCACCACCGCGTACAGGAATAAAATAGTCTTCGTCAACCGACAAAGGATTGTACCTAAGATCTACCCGGCCAGTATTTTGATCAACAATCGATGATCGCTTTAAAGAAGTTTGGGCTTGTTCCATATAGTTTGCGACTTCTTCGGGTGGAACGTTACCTACATCAATATAGAAAGCTCTTCTATCAGGTGCTCTAACAATTCTATGAACTAACATTGCATCTTCTAGAAGAATCATTTGGCGCCATATTCTTCTTGCAGGTTCTAATATAGATGATCCGTATGGTATAAATGCATCGTTACCTAAGAGTCTCATATGCGAAACTTGCCAATTCTCTAAAACTTGGTTACCTTGTGTTATCCATCTAAATCTAACAGCCATCGGGTCATTTGGGTCGAATCCTTCCTCCCTTTCAACTTCTGATATCGGTAAGGGGAAACAATTAATGACACCGTGTTGAGGATGTACATCATTGAATAAGAAACAATCGCCGTATTTAACAAGATTTCGCACCCAAGATGTCATGTTAAATTCAACATTAAGCGTATCATAGAAAAGTTCAGTTAAAATTTTCTTAATCTTAGGGTTATCTGAATAAATATGTAAAGTTTTACCTGCTTCGTCTGCAGACACAGATTCTTCAGAATATATGTCTAATGCACTCGCAATCTCAGGTGTATATTCCATTTCTGAGAAGTCAGAGTATCTTGCCATCCTATCATAAGTTCCATAAGCAGACATAGCATTACTGTAGACTTGTGACTGATTTTTTCTAAACTGGTCGAAAGCAGTTGATGTATAGTTCTTATCTGTATTTCTTAATACATTGCGCTTAACAACTGGACCACTTCTAAAAAGTCTAGTCAATCTTTTAAATAAATTTCTATCGTTTTGTGCCATTTTCTTTCCTATAACAACCAATGATGGTCTTTAATGTTTTGTTTTTCTTTAGCATTTGCGCCACCGTTAAAATTACTTCTGCTTTCACGATTTTGTTTTTTTGTTCCGTCGTATGTCATGATAGGGGTTATCGCTGCCTCAGGTGTATCACCATAAGGGTTTGATGATCGCTTCATCCCACTCAACATCGCATCATTTAAAAGTTTTGAATTTTTACTGTAATCAGCTGATGCATCAAACAACCAAGAACCAATAGCCAGACTCATGACCAAATCATCGTTGTATCCTCTTCTAGCTGACGCTCTACCATCTGTTCCAACTGCAAACACCTTGAGTTCCTCGTAAAATCTACTAGAGTATACTGCGAGTTGCTTGTTTCTTAAAACTTCTTCTAATTTTGCCAAAATTGTCCCACGAGTCTTACCGTTAGTATTAAAGCCGGCAACATCGGGTGTTTGTTGGGGAACATAACCACCTATATAAGCACCTTTTCTTCGACGATAATACAATCTAGGATAGTTAAGTTCTTGTAATTTTAAAATTGTTGCGTAACCGTAACTATTGTTTTCTGGGCACACTAAAGCTTTGTTGTACTTTAAACCATACGTGTTAATAAGCTCAGCAAAAGTATCGGGCCTTATCTTACCCTTGTATTCAGCAACTACTTCTGAGCTATTTACGTCTATTATATGAAAAGTTGAGAAATCTTTTGCGTCTCCACGTGATACATCAGCAGAGATTACATACTCATTTTCAGTTAACGGTTGTTTCCAGATCCAGACGTTGTTATCTGGGCCTTCTCTCATTTTTGGTGGGTTAACCATCTTACCAACCCACTCTAATGTCACACTATCTAAGTATGTTTCACCAGAGACAGCAAAGTCACATAGGTATTCTTGTGCTATTTGTCTTTTTGACATGTTTGCAGTAACGCCGTTAAACCATTCTTCACCGCGTTCTGGATGTACATCCCACATTAGTTTTATTGGATTAAACTCATTTAATCCTGCATTGGCTTGAGTGTATAGTTTATGATATTGACCACCAACACCGTTTGGTGTCGATAAGATAATAACACGACCACCCGTTGATATCGTTGGATAAATACCAGTCCAAATAGTATCAAAATTTCTTACAAAAGCTGCCTCATCAATAATTAGCAAAGATAATGCCTCAGAACGACCTGCGTCATCTGATGTGGGAATTGCCTTGATTTGCGATCCATGACTAAACATAATTTCTTGTTTATTATTTGACACAATTTCAGGTAACAATAACCATTTTGGTAAAGAACGTATCATTGTCTTGACTTTGATAATAAAGTTTTGAGCAACTTTAAGTTTTGTTGCAATGACGAGAATATTCTTTTCTTTCTTAAATATAGCCATCCAAACAGAATAAGCAGCAGTTAGTGTAGATATACCTAATTGTCTAGCTTTAAGTATAATATTAAATCTATGATCGATAAATTCTTCTACACAGTCTTCCTGAAAAGGATACATTTCAAATGGAATGAGGCCTCTCACGGGATGTTGGATTTTCAAGTAGTTTTTAAAGAAATAGTTTGGATCTTTACCGCACTTTATTATCTCTGCTACTTGTGCTTTCTTAGTAAGTCTTGCCATTAACCAATCTCAAAGTATGCTCTTCTAAAAATGTATGCCTGTCTTGTCTCAGCATAAAAATTAATATCTTGAACGTCAGTTGTTCTTTTAGACTTATCTTCTTTTGCTTTTAATGCTCTGCCAGCATTTTCTTTCTTTTTAAAGTCTTTTTTTAGATCACGCATGAATGCATTGATGTACTGATTTAGTTCATTTTCTGTTTCTTGGATTACTTGATGCTGATGACCGTGTGGCCCTAGATTCTTAATGCATAACGAAGTGACACACAACAACTCACCTTGCAAACTTGCTTTTGTAGCAACAGAACTTGCTGACGCTGATGCATAACCTCCGTAGCTAGGATTCGAATCATCTTCAACTGAACTGTATCCTGTATTTGTTGATGCCTTCCCGTACGTATCATTGATTAAATTACCTAACACGTTTACTTCTTCAAAATTTAATGACATGTTTATTTCTCCTGTTCTTTTGTTTGTTTGCGTATTTTACGCCTTATGGATATATAACTATTCACAACTGTTTTTTTTGGCCGCCATCCTTTTTTCCACTCTGGGATCCTTGATTCAGCAAAGCTCAAATAACATTCGTGACAGCAATCATAATTATCGTTTTTATTAAAATCTTCTAATGTTATTAATGGAAATTGGCATACATTGCAATAAAAGTTTTCTTTTTTGCAGTCACCGATAACTTTAATCTTAGGGTTGATAAACATAAGCATCTTTACCTTTTTTCATAATATCAATATTGTTATCTACGATATCTTTAATAGCATCGATGTGTGAAATAACCAATATATTCTTGAACCACTTCTTAAGCGACTGTAGTAGTTTACCGCAAGCTTCCAAGTTTGTTTCATCTAATGAGCCAAAACCTTCATCAATCATCAACATGCTTGTCTTAGGTAATGATGATACGTTAATCAAAGCAACACGAATTGCTAAGGATGCCATCATCTTTTCCATGCCCGAACCTAATTCCACAATTCTTTTACTATCACCATAATTAATGAATATATCCATTGAATTGCTTTCTAAGTCAGCTTCAAGCTGCACAGTAAAACCTACGACGCCTTTTAGTATTTTTAATATCTCCGCATTGATCTGCGGTAGCATTGAGTGTATTATCTGCACTGGGATACCTTTATTAGAAGTTGCCTGCAAGAATAAATCATATGCACGTAAAGACTTGCTTATTCTTTCAAATTCTTGTTTTTGTTTTGCTAATAAATTTTTCTCAGCTTTTTCTTTTGCTAACT
>Ga0209815_1002359_pt1 | contig 11588 bp, 22 predicted proteins | sample CoawatmetaG00DNA_FD_187507 | JGI IMG/M metagenome (GOLD analysis project Ga0209815, IMG submission 187507) | Marine microbial communities from the West Antarctic Peninsula - Coastal water metaG002-DNA (SPAdes) (version 2) | ecosystem: Environmental > Aquatic > Marine > Coastal ...
ATAGAAATTCGTGAATTTGAAGATGGTGAGTGGATGGGTGGTGGTTATGCTACCTATGATAATCTCGTAGAGAAAGTGAAAGTGGCGTTAGAAGATGAGTAAACGAATTGAGAATAAAATTACCCGATGGTATGGTAAAGGAAATCCAACAAGAGTATGGCTTGCAAAACATTGGCACAGGTATATTACATATGGATGTGCAATGTGTTGGCACGAATGTAAAGGTCATCAAAATTCTAACAACGCCACTTATTCAAAAGGTTATGGTGATATTGATAGTCCTAAAGGTTTTGCTGAAATTGCAGAATATGCTTATGATAATTATGGAGAGTCGTTTAAATCATGAACATCTTTTACCTAGATCGTGACCCTGTGATTGCAGCTCAGATGATGTGCAACAAACACGTTGTAAAAATGATATTAGAAAGCGCTCAAATGCTTTCAACTACACATCGTGTTTGTGATGGTGATACATATGCAGATGAAGTAGGTTTGTACAAGTTGGCTCATAAGAACCATCCTAGTACGAAATGGGTTCGTAGTAATCCTTTTCATTATCTGTGGTTGTACCATCATATGATTGGTCTTATGAATGAGTATACGCATAGATACGGTAAAGTTCATGCTACAGAAAGACTTAAATCTAGCCTCAAACCAGTTCCTAAACAGATGTTAGCAGAAACTTTTACTGATTTTATTGATCCACCTCAGTGTATGCCTGAGGAATGTAAACAAGATGATACTGTGTTTGCATATCAAACTTACTATATAGTAGAGAAGTCTAAAATTGCAAAATGGTCTAAACGTGAAATACCAACATGGTTTATAGGGGGGTCTGATGGTAAGAGAGAGTCGGTCAAATTGGGTGCTTAGAAGTATGAGAGAATCTAGAGAAACATCACTAGAAGAACGCAATACTTCATTTGTTTCAAATTTAAATGAAAAAAATTATAAGTCGTTATTATATTCATTTAATGAAGATGAGATTATAAACTTATCGAAAGAAAATAAAACTCTTTGCTACAATATAAAAGAATTACAGAAACAGCTGCAAAACGCATATATACGTATCAAGGAATTAACCAACGATACAAAACAAATGGAACTTTTTTGATGCCAACTTACAAATTTCATGATAAAACAACAGGTGAAGAGTGGGAAGATTTTCTTACTATGGGTGAACGAGAGGAGTTTCTTATAGACAACAAACACATCAGGCAAGTACCTGTACCGTTTGCTTATACAGGAGATCATATCATGGGCGTAGGCCCAAAGACTGATGCTGGATTTGAAGATAGAATGTCACAAATTGCAGATGCTCATCCTGGCAGCCCTCTTGCATCTAGGTATAAGAGTAATGAAACTCATGCACAGATTAACGCAAGGAATGTGGTAGAGAAACATAAAAAGAAAAGGCCAATAGTTTCTTGATTTAATTTAGTTTTCTTAACTACATTTTAACCCCTTGTATGGTATACTATTAAGATAGGAAATCATACAAGGAAGATGAATGAAAAAGAAACCAGTTATATTGGTAGATGATAAGATAAAAATACCAGCTTGGTATTGCTTAAAATACGAAACTTTATATCGAAAAGTAGAACCAGATATAAAATTAGTTAGTGAAATTAAGATAGATTTAACGATATGATATATAAGTATATGGTACAGGCGAGAAATACAAACTTCAGCACAGATGCACAGCATCTACGCCAGCTGGGAAGTCCCTCCGCCTATGTACCAGAGGGGGAGTCATTTAACAAACTCCCCCTCACCTTAATTTTTATGAAAGAAAAGTATAATGTCAACAAAGAAAAATAAAGAAATTAATAATAGCAATCTAGTAGCAATAAAACCAATTACAGATAGTCAAAAAGGAGTTTTTGCTTCTTGGAAAAAAGATAAGAATCAATTTCTTTTTGGTTGTGCTGGTACAGGAAAGACTTTTATTTCTTTATATTTGGCACTACAATCAGCATTGAATTTAGAGAGCAAGCATGATAAAGTAGTTATTGTTCGTTCTTTAATTCCTACAAGAGAGATTGGATTTTTGCCAGGCGATGAGGAAGATAAAGCTGCACTCTATCAAGTACCATATCAAAACATGGTGCAGTTTATGTTCGAGCAACCTAATGAACAATCTTTCAATAATCTGTATGACCGCCTCAAAGGACAAGGCACTCTACACTTTCTATCAACCTCTTTTCTAAGGGGATTGACATTTGATAATACTGTTGTTATAGTAGATGAATGTCAAAATATGAACTTCCATGAGTTGGATACTATCATTACGAGGATTGGCCAAGATTCTAAAATTATCTTCTGTGGTGATTTTGACCAGACTGATTTACAGAGAACAAATGAAGTAAATGGCTTACATAACTTCTTACGTATTCTAGAAGAAATGGATGAGTTTAATTGTACAGAATTTACGATTGGTGATATTGTTCGTTCTGGTTTTATTAGAAGTTATTTGATTAATAAAATCAAGCTTGGAATTGGTATGGATTGATGAAGCACACACAACGTCAATGGGATAGAGATGTGGGTATAGGGTCAGTTCCTGGCAAATACAAATACAATTGTCCTAAGTGTGAAGATACTGGCGTAATACCTTTTCATGAATTAACTTCAGATACTAAGAAAATAATTCAAAAGAATGTAGCTAATAATGAAACAACAACTAAATTAACAAAATGTAATGAATGTGTAGGAGAAAAGATATGAATATTGAAAGATTAAGAGAACAGTTAGAAATAGATGAGGGTGTTAAATATGAAATATATAAAGATCATCTTGGTTACCCTACTTTTGGTATCGGCCATCTTATTTTGGATTCCGATGCTGAACACGGACAAGATACAGGAACCGCCGTTAGTGAAGAAAGAGTCAAAGAAGCCTTCGAAGCCGATCTCGTTTCAGTCTTGTCTGACTGCGAATCTCTCTACGGAGATTTTGGAGATTTGCCAGAAGATGCTCAGGAAATAATTGCTAATATGATATTCAATATGGGTCGGCCTCGTTTGTCTAAGTTCAAAGGAATGAAACGTGGTGTTGATGCTCGTGATTGGAACGCAGCTGCTGATGAGATGGTAGATAGTGCTTGGTATCGTCAAGTACCAAATCGTGCAAAACGATTAGTAGAAAGAATGCGTAAAGTATAAGTGACTTGACAAATCTAAATAAATAAGGTATAGTTATATAATGTTTAATCATATGAATGTGGAGTTGCCCCCTATAAGCGCAACAACAACTAATGGTGTTCGTCTTTATGAAACACCAGAAGGAAACAAGTATCCTTCAATCACAACTATTCTATCAGTCCGTAATAAATCTGGATTGGTGGAATGGCGTAAACGTGTAGGCGAAAAGACTGCAAACTACATTGCTGGTAAGGCCGCTGCAAGGGGAACTAAGGTTCACCATATGTGTGAGGACTACCTCAACAATGAGAATATAGAGCACCACCAAAAAGATTTTTTGCCTTGGTGTTTGTTTAATCAGTTAAATAAATTATTTATCAATATAAATAACATTCATGCACAAGAAGCTGGACTCTATAGTGATAAATACAGAGTGGCTGGTAGAGTTGATTGTATTGCAGAATACAATGGCATACTATCTATCATAGACTTCAAAACATCAACCAAAGAACGCAATGATCAATGGAATGAAAACTATTACATTCAATGTGCAGCTTATGCAGAGATGTATGGGGAAAGAACAGGTACAGAAATAGAGCAGATTGTTATTCTATGTGTAACTGAAGATGGTACTGTACAAGAGTTTGTAAAACAGAAGTATGATTACCTTGATGCGTTGGAAGAAACCGCTTCTGAATGGAGAAAGAAAAATGAAACACCTAGTACAAGTAATGGCGGTGTTTCTGTTAATGGGTTGTCAAACCAACAATAATATTCCCAAAGACACAATATCGCCCGCACCAATAACAGAATCTAAAAAACCAGACATAATGATAGCTCCTGATCCTGTTCCAAAAGCGGTGCAGATAAACAAACCAGTTATTTGTGGAGATTCCGCTACAGTCCTATCAGGACTGATAAAGAATACTGGAGAACAACCTGTTATGATGTGGAATGATGAAACACGTGGCCACCAACTTGTGGTTATGATGAATAGAGAAAGTAAGACGGTAAGTGTTTTAGAATGGCCTATGCCTGATCTTGTTTGTATGATTTCTTCTGGAGTTAATGCTTCGTTTAATGGAGAACTTAATCAAAAGAAACCAGTTGGTTTTAAAATTTCTCATTAAAGGGTATTGACTTTATAGGTTCTGTATGGTATAAATATAATACAATTTGATGATACGAATTGAAGACTGAACTGGACTTGGGGGCAGTACCCAACGCCTCCACCATAAGCACAGTGTGATAACTCGTTATATCCACTCTGTTGCAACATTGACGCTAAAGGATGAACTTGCTGTGTTTATGATGGGGGCGAAATAGGATCGACAGGCAGGGACAGATGAGTGGAGAATTGTCGGATGACTCCGTTATTGGTCAAAAACTATAGATGCAAACGATAATGTATCATATGAGGGTTTTGCACTAGCTGCATAATCTGTCGGGGTTCGGGAGATACCTAGCAACAGAAATCTCCCACTTTATTTAAAAGGGTATTGACATATTACTATTGTTATGTTATACTCTGTTATAATACGAATTTAAGTGACGGGAACCTATTCCTATATCGACACTTAATAGAGTTTGGTAGTTCTCTTTTATAGGACTAAAAACTACCATTTTAAAAGTTGAAATAGTTTCAGCTTATTTCGTAATGTTAAGGAAAACATTTAAATGACTACCACTACCACTACCGCTACCACACAGGCCGCTCGGGTCGAAAACGCACTTGTTAACGGTGCAGAACTAACCGCAAAACAGATTACTGCACGTTATGGTGTTAAGAATGTTCGCTCGGTTATTAGTAAACTTCGTTCAGAAGGTTTATCAATCTACTTGAATAAGCGTGTATCATCTTTTGATGGCGCGTCTTATATGAAGTACATGATTGGTACTCCAACACGAGCAGTTGTTGCAGCTGGATACAAAGCACTACGCTCAGCGTAATGTTTTTCGGGTGATGTCGTAATACATCCGTGGGGGTCTATGGTTAACCCCCAACTTTTATTAATTAATATTGGACTACATGAGATGAATAATACAAAAACTTTTTCATTAGAGATTGAAAGTATTGCGAGAGAAAAAAGAATAACTCATATGGAAGCTGTTCTTTGGCATTGTGATAAACAAGGGATTGAACCAGATACGGTGAGTTCTCTTATATCCAAAAGTCTTAAAGAAAAGATTGAAGCAAACGCTAGAGAGCTCAACTTTCTTCCAAGACAGGCACAGTTACCAGTTTAATGTATAAAATCTATACACGAAAAACTTGTATTTACTGTGACATGGCTAAATCTTTAATGAAAGAAAATGATATTGATTTTATGGAAGTTAATATTGATTTTGATAATGAAGAAAGACTTTTACTTAAAGAACAAGGCCATAAAACTGTGCCACAAATCTATGATGAAGGAAATAATCACATTGGTGGTTATACAGACCTTCTAGACATTTTTAAAAAGGAAATATAAATGTTTGCATTATTATTACTCGTACCACTAATAGGATCACTATTCGTTGTGCAAAATTCAGAAGCTATTCAAAAGTTTGAAAAACAAGTTGCAGAGGGTTATGAATGGAATTATGTTGGCTCACAACCTTTAGACCCTAAAGACAAGAATATTTCTTTACAGGTTCAAGGAAGTGATCCATACATCATCTTTAAATTAAAGAAACCAGTAGAGTAATGTTTAAAGGATTAATACAAGCAATCATAGTATTAATCCCTACATATATTACTGCTTATCTTACAGATAAAATGATATATGTTATTCCGATGTTGGCTGCAGTAAGTTTTATTGCATCCAGTATTGCCCCCGCAACAAGTCGAAGAGTAGATGAAGACGGATATAAAAAAGATGATGGAACCGATTGACGTTTACATTATGTATTGTGCAATGAAAGCACATTTTAGTAGAAAAGACTATGACTTTAATAAGTATGGTGGAAAGACTAAAGTATCCAGAGATTCTTTCTTCAAACGTAAAGACAGGCATTTCTTTGTCAAACTTTCAAGAAAATATAAAACTACAATTGAAATAAAAAACTATTATATCTCTAATTTCATTAAAGATAAAAGAGGATACATTGCTAACTTTAGTGATGATAATTACAAATCGTGGTTACTTAAAAGATCAGGCTTCTTTGAACAATTTATAATAGAGTTAAGTCCTTACATAAAAGAATTTCAGCCTCTATTTGAAGTTGAAGGTAACAATCATCCAAAACTATTAAAAGAGTTTTTAGGTAGTAGAGTATCATTAGAAACTATGATTGTATTGGATGAGCTTGTTGAATACGGTAAGAATTGGGATAAACTATTAGAAGGCGATATTATATGGATTGATTTAAAAAAATTGATGGAAAATTACAAAGGGTTCTTGACAATTAATAAAAACTTGTATAGAATGAAACTACTGAAACTAATAGAGGAGTCCAGTTAAATGGAACTTACAGTACACTTGGATGGTAATCCTACCATTCGTGAAGAAGGATTTTTTGAGAGCAAAGTAACTGCTCTAGAAAATCAAATTAAGGCATTACAATTTGATAATGCTGAGTTGGTTAGTCTAAGTGACGAGCTTCGTGAAAGAGTCACGAAAATTGCTACTCGTTTTCCTAGTCAAAAAGGAAATCAACCAAGAAGGAATGATCGCTTTAACAACAAGCGTGACTAAATGGAACGCCGGCGTAGCTCAGTTGGTAGAGCGGTTGATTTGTAATCAATAGGTCGTGGGTTCGATCCCTGCCGCCGGCACCATTAAAGAGGAATAATATGGAAGTTAAATTTGTAGATAAAATGGGAAGTGATCTTTCTGTGGTTAATGCCGCAAGAGTATCATTTGCAAAAACATCTGAATGGGAATCGATTCCAGAAGCAGGGCCTGTAGAAGGTTTGTTGTCTATTCAAGATGAGAAATTAATCAACTACCTTGCAAAACATAATCACTGGAGTCCCTTTGGTCATGCATCTATACAGTTTCATATCAAGGCTCCTATATTTGTTGCAAGACAATTAGTCAAACATCAAGTTGGTCTAGTATGGAATGAAGTATCAAGGCGTTATGTTGATGATGCGGTAGAGTTTTATGAACCTAAAGAATGGAGACTTGCAGCTGAGAATAAGAAGCAAGGTTCTTCTGATGAAACTGTAGAATATGGTGTAAGTTCTACATATCAATGGTGCAACGAAACATATAAAAATATGTTAAAAGCTGGAATTGCACCAGAGATGGCCAGAATGGTCTTGCCACAATCAATGTATACTGAATGGTATTGGAGTGGAACACTAATGGCATTTGCTCGTGTATGCAATCTACGATGCAAACCAGACACACAACTAGAAACTCAAATGGTTGCTAACCAAATAGATGAGATAGGAAAAGAAATGTTTCCTGTATCATGGGAAGCACTAAGAGATATATAATGTCAAAAGCCTTAGTAATAGGAAACGGTGAATCAAGATCATGGTATAAACCATGTGAGAAAAAAATAATGTCTAATGATGTTATTACTTGGGGCTGTAATGCAATCTATCGTGATGGTGATGTAGACAACCTTGTTGCAATGGACTATGGTATGCAACAGGAAATTTATGACTCTGAATATCAAAAAACACACAATTGTTGGTTTGCAGATTGGTCTGTATTACCAGCAGAAGTTGCAGAAATGACTCTTATGGGATTTGACTTACCACCAAATTTTATTCATAGGAGTAAAAACAAAACTGCTAATTGTGTGATACAAGGAAAAGACCCAGCCACCATACAACAAAGAATTGATGCATTGAAAGAACTAAATGCAAATTTAGATATGGATGATTTGCAAAAGAAATTGACAAAAGATGTTGGAGTTTGGATAACCTATGTTGATGATAATGATACTGTTAAAAACATAGAATCTCCTAGAGGATGGGCTGCAGGGACTACTGCATTACATCTTGCTTGTCAACAGGGGGCAACAGAAGTTTATATGTTAGGTTTTGATTTATCTGCTAAAAATGAATTATTAAATAATATATATAAAGGAACAAACTACTATTTACCATCAGATGCAAAGGGTTTCAATCCACAAAATTGGGTGAAACAGTTGGTATCTGTTTTTAAAGAGTTTACGAATACACAATTTTATTGGGTAGAACCTAAACATAATATTGGAGCTTCAAGTTCCAAGCATGGTTACTTAACTGATAAAGTTGTGATAAGAGACTTGACAAAAGCAGAACTTTGTGATACACTACGTATACAATAATAAATCGCATATATTAACATAAGGAGAATACATATGTCGTTAGCTACAATGAAAAAGTCCAATTCCTTGGACAAACTGCTCGGTGCAGTTCAAACCGAAAATGCCCCACAAGAAAAGAAGTCCTATGCAGATGAACGTCTGTGGAAACCAGTGGTAGATAAATCAGGTAATGGTTATGCCGTTATTCGTTTTCTTCCAGCGGTTGAAGGTGAAGACCTTCCTTGGGCAAAAGTCTGGAACCATGCGTTTCAAGGCCCTACTGGTCAATGGTATATTGAGAACTCTCTCACCACCATTGGACAAAACGATCCTGTATCAGAAATGAACTCTGCATACTGGAACTCTGGTGTAGAATCTGATAAGGAAATTGCACGTAAACAGAAACGTAAGTTACAATACTTTGCAAACATTCTGGTTGTACAGGATAAAGCAAATCCTCAAAATGAGGGTAAAGTAATGCTCTATCGTTTTGGTAAGAAAATCTTTGATAAGTGTATGGAAGCTATGCAACCAGCATTTGAAGATGAAACTCCAGTGAATCCATTTGATTTCTGGGAAGGTGCAGAATTTAAATTGAAGATTCGTAAGGTAGATGGTTATTGGAATTACGACAAATCTGAGTTTGGTGCTGCATCACCATTGTTTGATAATGATGATGAGATTGAAGCAGTATGGAACAAAGAGTATCCTCTTTCAGAGTTTTCAGCTGAATCTAATTTCAAGTCTTATGATGAGTTGAAGACTCGTTTGGGTACTGTACTTGCAGGGACTACTACTGTAGGAAATGTAACTGCTTTGATGGAAGATGAACCACAAAAAGCAGCTTGGGTAGATACAAAAGAAGTACCAGCTCCTACTCCTACTGTAACCACATCTGATGAAGACGATACTATGTCTTACTTTGAAAAACTTGCTGAAGAAGGATAATTACTTCTAGGAACAGAAAGTTCTTTAGAACCCCTCATGGAAACATGGGGGGTTTTTTAATGTGCGTTTGCCAGTTGACCAATTACCATATTAGGTTGTCTAACTGGTGTTGATGTTGATGTGTGTGACGAACTATTAGAAGAGACAACTGATGTTGGTGCATTTACTATATTTGGTGCGGCAGCTGCGTTTGCGTTTGTTGGTGTTAAAGAAGGTGTAGTTACTGCATTAGTTCTCACTGCATTTTGTTCTGCTTTTAATTTTTCAAGTTTCTTTGCTTCTACTGTTTCTTTTTCTAACTTCTGTTGTGTTCTTAGAGCAATTCTTTTTTCCTCAAATACTTTCTGTTCTTCTTCTTTTACTTTCTTTTTAGCTGATTGTTCCTCTGGTGTACCAAACAATGCGTCAGCTGCAAAACCACCACCAAGAAACTTTAACTTTGGACTTCTTAATATACCTTCTATAGCATCCAAAAGTCCATCCCATATTCCAGATATAGTATCACCTATAGAGGTTAATAAACTAGTGATTCCTTCAACAAAATCAAATTCATCCATTGCTTTAGATATATCAGTGAAAGCGTCAATTCCAAATATACTACCTATTTTTCCAATGATCCAAGATAGAGTAGATTTAATTAGGTTGGGAATAAATCCAAAAAAGTTAGCAATAAATGACATTATAGCTGTTTTTGTTGCTTCCCATATACTTCCTGTTGCTTCCAATTCAAACCTAAAGTCATCAAATGCTTTTGACAAAGCAGCAAAAAGAGAAACCATTAAAGCTACAATTGCAATTATTGGCAATAGTGGAGGTAAAAAACTTGCAACACTTGCTTTCATAGCTATAAACCCAAGCTTGAGAGCTGTCAATCCCTTAATAATTAATGCAGTTAATCCACTTTTTGCACTAGCCCAAAGAAGGGCCTTTCCTATACTCATTACTGCTAGTTTTAAAGCACCAAAAACTAAGTTTGGTGCAAGAGCAGTAACAATACCAAGAATTGCTAATTTATTATCCATAAGTACAGACATTAAACTCTTTTCACCTTTAAGTGCCAACATAATATCACCAAATAATTTTGAGAGTGCTTCTCCTATAGGTACAAGAACTTCATCATAAAATGTTGCTAAGAGTGGAATAATAGTTTTCTTCAATAAAACTATCATTTCTTTAAATTTAGGGTGGTCTAAAAATGCAAGAGCTGCAACAGCTAAACCACCAATAAGAAATTTACTCAAACCTCCAAGTCCAGACTTTACTTTCTGCATACCTTGTGATGCAATACCACCAAGAAATCCAGCAGTCTGCTTGAGATAACCCATCATTTCACTATCTTTAGAATCACCTTTAGCACTATCTTCAGCAGCAGCAGCTCCATCTTTATCAGAATCTTTCTTAAAGAAATTAATAAGATCAGACAAGTAACCACTTTGTTCTTCTCCAGTGTTTGCTGTATCTTCACCATCTTCTTGGGCATGGTATAGAGCTTGATTTTGATTTATTGTTGCTTGTTGTTCTGCTAATGCAATATTTTCTTGTCGAGTTTCCCATCCTCTTCTTGCTGATTCACTTCTTGATTCATTGGCTGTGTCAGTAGCAGCACGTTCTTCAGCAGTCATAGACTGTCTGATTTGTTCCTGTATCAGTTTGGATGTTTCTTTTTGTGCAGCAACTAGAGCTTTAAAATCTTCAGCCATTACTTGCTATCCTTCTTACCACCAGAACCAACATAAAGACCAAACCATGCAGCTCCAGCACCTACGATAACACTTACAAATGCACTTTGAGGAGCAGTAGGTTCTGGTAATGCCATGAACCATTCTGTTGTACGCCAGAACATAATACCATATAGAGTAATCAATGCTCGAGGCCATATACGCCACTTATCAATTCCAGAAGGACTGATATGACTATACCATGAAGATTTTTCAGTGGTAATTGTATCTACTTCTATAATTTTAACTTGATCATCCTTAGTTGCCATTTTCTAGCTCCTCAATTCTATTTGAGTTGTTTTTTATACTTGTATTGTTATTTATAGGAGTTCGGTCGAAAATTATCTTCTCTAATTTAAGAAAATCAATACGTTCATTTGGAACATATCTCCATATATAATCTCCATCCCACTCGCCACCTACCTTTGTAACACCAAATACAGTCTGTGTAATACCTATTTTAACGATTAGAGCACGTTCTCCATCAAGTAGAACATGATCACCCTCTTGGAACTGTTTATTCATACTAAACGCAATACCCTTGCTC
>Ga0209815_1002362_pt1 | contig 11582 bp, 19 predicted proteins | sample CoawatmetaG00DNA_FD_187507 | JGI IMG/M metagenome (GOLD analysis project Ga0209815, IMG submission 187507) | Marine microbial communities from the West Antarctic Peninsula - Coastal water metaG002-DNA (SPAdes) (version 2) | ecosystem: Environmental > Aquatic > Marine > Coastal ...
CTATACCAGAACAGTTATTGCAAATAGCCATTACCTAAAGTTAAGGTATAATTACTTTAAGGTGCGACATAATGTCGCACCTTAGAGAAGAGCATGTGGGCGGGACCCACCCTTTTTTTTTTTTTTTAAACTGCGACAATTTGGCAGATGTTAACTTTTAACATAAAATCTTAAATTAGTTTTATGAACACTAAACAAAAAGGGAAAAATATGTCTGCACAAATGAAAGAGAAATCAGTTGAATTTAAAATCATAACTGATGTTAAAAATGAGCCTACACTTTCGGAAGCACAAAAATTTGTAGGTGGTTATGTTGAGGGTATTGAGTTTCCAAATGGAGACTATCTTATAGTTAATGAGATGGGAAAACTAAAAGGACTACCAAACAACGAAGCTGGTACTAAACTATGGCGTGAGACGTTTACTGAAGATAAGTTTATTACTGGTACAGACGACTGGGTTTGTGGCAACGCACTTTACATTAAAGCTAAGGCTAGGAAGTTATGGGTTTAATGTATAGCAAATATATGACTCAGCAAATAAAAGACTATAGAACGTTAACGGCTTCTAAGTTTGTCACTAAGTATCCTCACTCTAAATTAATGAGTGTTAAACGTATGAGTGACGAAGCCTATAAGATAACTACAATAGACAGACAGGTGAAAGTATGGAACTAATGAACGTAATATTATATGTAGGCATAGCACTAATGCTAACAGGGTTTATCTTGTTTATATGGTGCGAGGTTCGTGGTGCTGAAATAGATAGGCAACTATTTAAAAGCAACCAACTGATGAAAAGTTTCTTACGGAACAAGGAACTTGAGAGACTAAAGAATAAGTAAAATATAAATCTTGGTGCGACAATCTGTCGCACCTAGAATAGTAGAAATTATAGGACAATAGTTTATATTGAATTTATTAACAACTCAACGAAAGGAATAATATGACGTTTAATGTTTACTACTCAAAGTTAAAAACCTTTGATAACAAAGCTAAAAGATTTGTCACATCTGATGGTTTACCTTTGATTGATGAATGTGAAAGCATAGAGAGAAAAGAAGCAGACGCAGTAGGCTTTGCACTTTTAGGAATAGGTATTTCTAAAATCACTACAGATAATATTGATGAGATTTTATTTAGAGTGAGGTTCTCGGAAAAAGTGTACGGTCATGCTCTTATCACTTTTGGTTCAACATCTGAACTGGTAAGCACAGACAAGCTGAGACGTACATTTCAACATCACGTTGGCTTGGAGATTAACTATGGCAAAGAATTAAGTCGGCATAAGTTTGTACTCAATCTTGCTAGAGGCATTGAGTGTGATGTTTCGTATGCTTTAAGAAAAGAAATTAGTAACTAAGGTTCGTTGAGGAACTAGGGTGTGATACGTTGTCACACCCTGCGTCAATATGTCCTGCGTCAATATGTCCTGCGTCAATATGTCGCACCTAGAGAAGAGCATGTGGGCGGGACCCACCCAAAGAGAGTATAGAGGTACCAGACCGATCTGGAAATTCGAACTTTCTTAAAAGGGGGGAAGGGGTTAAAACAAAAACAGGGAACCTAAAATCTTCTCTATAATCTTGCTTTTGTATAGTCATTCATGTTAAATACTTGTCAAGTTACATAATTAACATTATGCTAGATATAAAAAAAATAAATAAAATTACTGACCCAAAAGTAAGAAGACAATTAAAATTAGATATTTTAACTAGTATAGCTAAAAAAAAAGATACCCATCTCAGATCAGATTTTTTAAGTTTTGTAAAACACATTTGGCCTGAATTTATAGAAGGGTCCCATCACATAAAGATATCGGATGCATTTAATAAATTACAGACAGGAGAAAATAAAAGATTAATTATAAACATGCCCCCCAGGCATACTAAATCTGAATTTGCTTCCTATTTTTTACCCGCTTGGATGATTGGGAACAATCCAAAATTAAAAATAATTCAAGCAACCCATACAGCAGAACTTGCAATTAGATTTGGAAGAAAATCCAAAACATTAATTGATAGTGAAGAGTATCAAAAATTATTTAAAACTAGATTAAGAGAAGATTCTAAAGCAGCGGGAAGATGGGAAACCGATCAAGGTGGAGAATATTTTGCTGTGGGTGTTGAAGGTGCGGTAACAGGTAGGGGTGCAGATTTATTAATTATAGATGATCCCCATTCTGAGCAAGATGTTAATTCACCTAATGCTTTTGATAAAGCATATGAATGGTACACATCTGGACCACGACAACGTTTACAACCTGGTGGAAGAATTGTTTTGGTAATGACAAGATGGAGTACAAAAGATTTAACAGCTCAGTTAATAAATGCTGCAGCAAAAGAAGTAAAAGCAGATCAATGGGAAGTGATAGAATTTCCTGCAATACTTCCTAACAATGAACCTGTGTGGCCTGAGTATTGGAATCTTGAAGAATTAGAAGCTGTTAAAGCTTCTGCAGGTATTGCAAAATGGAATGCACAGTATATGCAAAACCCAACTTCAGAAGAAGGTGCAATTTTAAAAAGGGAATGGTGGAAAGATTGGGATAAAGATTATATGCCAACTTTAGAACATATTATTCAATCTTATGATACTGCCTTTATGAAAAAAGAAACTGCTGATTATTCTGCTATTACAACATGGGGTGTATTTCGTTTGAATGAGGATTCACCTCAACAAATAATTTTACTAGACTCACTAAAAAAAAGATTGGAGTTTCCTGAGTTAAGAAGAGTTGCAAAAGAACAATATGACTATTGGCAACCTGAGACAGTATTAGTAGAAGCAAAAGCTTCAGGACTTCCTTTAACCTATGAACTTAGACAAATGGGTATACCTGTTGTTAATTTTACTCCAAGTAAAGGAAATGATAAACACACTCGTGTAAACGCAGTAGCCCCTTTATTTGAGTCTGGATCTGTTTGGGCACCTAAAGATAAAACGTTTGCTCAAGAAGTTATTGAGGAATGTGCTGCTTTTCCTTATGGAGATCATGATGACTTAGTAGATAGTACGACCCAAGCTCTTTTAAGATTTAGACAAGGAGGCTTGATTCAACATCCAGAAGACTATATAGATGAAACAAAACCTAAAATTCAAAGAAGTTATTATTGGTAATGAAAAAACTTACAACAACTGTTCCTCCAAAAAGAGGGCCTAATCCACAGGGCTTGAATGTTCCTGTAAAACAAGTTAAGACTGTAAAATTGGAGAAAAATAATGGCAACAGACAAATCACTTCCAAACGAAGTTAGTACTTCTATTGAGATAGAAGGACCAGAATCTTCGGTTGAAGAAAATATAGAATTACAAGAAACTTTACCTGATCAAGGTGAAACTGAAATTACTCCTACAGAAGACGGTGGAGTAGAAATAGACTTTGAACCAGGAGCCTTCAACCAGGCACAAAGCCAAAATCATTATGATAACTTGGCTGAGATACTACCAGAGGAAACATTGATGCCTCTTGGTTCGGAACTTTCTTCTAACTATGAAGAATATAAATCTTCTAGATCAGATTGGGAAAGAGCTATTACTCAAGGACTAGATTTATTAGGATTTAAATACGAACAAAAAACAGAACCTTTTCAAGGAGCCAGTGGTGCAACACATCCTGTTCTTGCAGAAGCAGTTACACAATTTCAATCTTTAGCTTACAAAGAATTATTACCAGCAAGTGGTCCTATAAGAACTCAAATACTTGGAGCACCTACTCCAGAAAAAGAACAACAATCTGAACGTGTTAAACAATTTATGAATTATCAAATTATGGATGTCATGAAAGAATATGAACCTGAGTTTGATCAAATGTTATTCTATCTACCTTTACAAGGATCAGCTTTTAAAAAAGTTTACTATGATGAATTATTAGGTAGAGCAGTTTCTAAATTTGTTCCTGCTGATGATTTAATTGTACCTTACTCAGCTTCTTCTTTAGAAGATGCAGATGCTATTGTGCATAGAGTTAAAACATCTGAGAATGATTTAAGAAAACAACAAGTAACAGGTTTCTATAGAGACATAGAATTAAAACCTGGTTATGACAATGAAACAGATTTACAAAAAAAAGAAAATGAAATTGAAGGAATAACAAAAGGCAGAGGAGAAGATGTATTTACATTACTTGAATGTCATGTTAATTTAGACCTTGAGGGTTTTGAAGATCGCACTCCCGAAGGGGAACTAACAGGAATTAAACTTCCTTATATTGTAACGATTGAAGAAAACTCTCGATCTATTTTATCTATCAGAAGAAACTACGAAGTAGGAGATGAGTTACGTAAAAAAATATCTTACTTTGTTCACTTTAAATTTTTACCAGGCTTAGGTTTTTATGGTTTTGGTTTAATCCATATGATCGGTGGTTTGTCTCGTACAGCAACTGCTGCTTTAAGATCATTACTAGATGCTGGAACATTATCTAATTTACCAGCTGGGTTTAAACAAAGAGGTATAAGAATTAGGGATGATGCTCAAAGTATTCAACCTGGAGAATTTAGAGATGTAGATGCACCTGGTGGAAACATTAAAGATGCTTTCATGACTCTTCCGTTTAAAGAGCCATCTCAAACACTATTACAACTTATGGGTGTCGTAGTACAAGCTGGCCAGCGTTTTGCTTCAATAGCTGACACGCAAGTAGGAGAGGGTAATCAACAAGCCGCAGTGGGTACGACAATTGCGTTACTTGAAAGAGGAAGTAGAACAATGTCTGCTATCCATAAAAGACTTTACAATTCTTTAAAAAACGAATTTTCTTTATTAGCTAGAGTATTTAAATTATATTTACCAAAAGAATATCCATACGATGTTGTGGGTGCATCAAAAGCTGTTAAGCAAACAGACTTTGATGATAAGATTGATATTGTTCCAGTTGCAGATCCTAATATTTTCTCTCAAACGCAGCGTATTTCCCTCGCTCAAACGGAATTGCAACTGGCTCAATCCAATCCTCAATTACATAATTTGTATAATGCATATAGAGGAATGTATGAAGCACTTGGAACTAAAAACATTGACATGGTTCTTAAAAAACCACAACCACCTCAACCAAAAGATCCAGCTTTAGAACATATAGATTCTTTATCTAATAAACCTTTTCAAGCATTTAAAGGACAAGATCATAGAGCACACATGACTGCTCATTTAAATTTTATGGCAACTAATTTTGCACAGAACAATCCTGCTATAACTGCATCTCTAGAAAAAAATATCTTTGAACACATTTCATTAATGGCTTTAGAACAAGTTGAAATGGAATTTCAAAAAGAAATTCAACAGCTACAACAAGTTCAACAAAATCCACAAGCTATGCAGAACCCACAAATGCAACAAATGGTTATGCAATTTACTATGAAGATAGAAGCTAGAAAAGCTGTATTGATTGCAGAGATGATGAATGAGTTTATGGAAGAAGAAAAGAAAATAACAGGTGAATATGGAAATGATCCTATTGCAAAACTTAAATCAAGAGAGTTAGATCTTAGAGCACAAGAAAATGCACGTAAAAAAGATGAATCTGAAGATAGATTAAGTCTTGACAAAATGAGAGCTATGATGAATCAGTCTAATCAGGAAGAAAAACTAGAACAAAACGAAGATTTAGCTGAATTAAGAGCAGCTACAAGTTTAACTAAGACACAAATGGGTATTTCTAGTAAAAAAGGATAGCAATAAACTAAAAAAAAGGTTAAATTAAAATAACAAGAGGATATATTATGAAACAAACTAAACAAAATAAAAAAACTAAAGATTCTTTTAAAGTAAAAGACGTTGAGATGACAAAACCAAATGAATCTCAAAAAGTTGAAGTTAAAGGTACTAGAAGAATGTTAGCTACTAAAAATAAAACAGCTACTTGGTATTAACATGTGGTTCTCGGCAATTAAATTAGCCGTTTCCGCTGGTTCTCATATTTACAAAAAGAAACAAGAAACTAAAATGATGATGGCAGACGCTGCAGCTAAAACTGCACAACGTATGGCTAGCGGTGAATTAGAATATTCAGGAAAATTATTAGAATCAAGAAATTCTGACTGGAAAGACGAATTTATTTTAATTTTATTGTCGGTCCCTATTGTAATGTTAGGTTGGTCAGTGTGGTCAGATAATCCTGTACATATGGAAAAAATGGAGTTATTCTTTATGCACTTTGGAAATTTACCTTTATGGTATCAAACAATTTTCGTTGGAGTAATTGCATCTGTCTATGGACTTAAGGCAACTCATTTGATAAAAGGAAAATAGTGTTTAAAAAATTAATAGAAAAATTATTTGGTAAATTTTGTAAATGCAAAATTGAAGAAATAATAATTAAAAAACCAATTTCTTGTATGACACATTCTCGATTTATTAAATCTTGTGTGAATTGTATTAGAGTAATTAAAACAGGAGTATATTAATGTCTAAAAAACCAATACCAAAAGGTAAAAAAGGAAAAGGAATAAGAGCTTTAAAAAAGAAAGCCCCAAAAGTAGCTAAAGCAATGGGTTACAAAAAAGGCGGTAGATCTTAATGGCAAAACCAGGACTATACGCAAACATACGTGCAAAAAGAGCTAGAATAAAAGCTGGGTCAAAAGAAAAAATGAGAAAACCTGGTTCAAAAGGAGCTCCTACTAAAAAACAATTTAAACAAGCAGAAAAAACAGCGAAGAAAAAATAATGGCTAAAACTCCTGCATGGACTAGAAAAGAAGGCAAGTCAAAGTCAGGTGGTTTAAATGCTAAAGGTAGAGCAAGTTATACAAAAGGTACATTAAAAGCACCTAGTAAAAAAGTTGGTAATAAAAGACGTGCATCTTTTTGTGCAAGAATGGGTGGCATGAAGAAAAAACTAACATCTGCTAAAACGGCCAGAGATCCGAATAGTAGAATTAATAAATCTCTGCGAGCATGGAACTGCTAGAAAGGTAATAATGGATGATTTATTTTTTATAGATAAATTACAAAAAATGTTAAAAGAATCCTACCAAAGAATAGGAGATTCAATGGTTGCTGGTGGGGTTGACAACATGGAAAAATACAAATATATGTTAGGACAGGCACATGCCTATCAATACATTCAACAGGAAATCTCTAACCTGCTAGAAAAGAAGGAGCAAAAGGACAATGACAACTACAACGAACCAAACATCTTCGACATTAAAGGAAGAGATCCCAACGCATAAAAATGCTTTGGAAGAAAAATACAAAGAAACAAAAAATACTAAAGTAGAAAAAGATCTTTCTAAAACACCACAAGATAAACTTCCTCAACCAACAGGTTGGAGAATGTTGATTCTTCCATTTAAAATGAAAGAAAAAACTAAAGGTGGAGTTTATTTAGGAGATCAAGCTATAGAAAGATCACAAGTTGCATCAACTTGTGGATTAGTTCTTTCCATGGGGCCACATTGTTACGACAAGGAAAAGTTTCCTGAAGGCCCGTGGTGTAAGAAAGGGGATTGGGTAATCTTTGCAAGGTATGCAGGATCCAGAATTCTTATAGATGGGGGTGAAGTAAGACTTCTCAATGATGATGAAGTTTTAGCAAGAGTGGAAGACCCCGAAGATATATTCCATCAATATTAACAACCCATAGGAGGATACTATGCAAGATCAAGAAAAAAACACAGTAGATATAGATACATCAGGTCCTGGAGCCGAGGTTCTGATTGAAGAAATAAAAGAAACAACTAACGAGGTAGAAGTAGCAGATGAAACAATTAATGAAGACAGTAATAAGTCCAATGATACAGTTGAGAAATCAAATGAGCAGTTGGATGTTCGAGTTGAAGAGAACAATCAAGAATCAGAAAACACGGATCAAGGATCTAAGGAAAAAAAGAAAAAAGAATTAGAAGATTACTCTGATGGAGTAAAAAGAAGAATCGCTAAGTTAACTAAAAAAATGCGTGAAGCAGAACGAAGAGAAGAAGCTGCAATAGAGTACGCAAAAAAAGTTACCTCTGAACAAGAACAACTTAAAACAAGATATTCTAAATTAGACACAGGTTATGTTTCTGAAATGGAAAATAGAATTAAGTCTTCTTTAGAATCAGCAGGATCTAAACTAGCTAAGGCTAGGGAAGAGGGTGATCTTAAAGCAGAAATAAGTGCTCAAACTGAAATATCTAAATTAGGTTATGAAGAAGCTAAACTTTCTGAAATTAAATCTAAACATGTAGAAAAAACAGATAGAGAAAAACAAGGTAGAGAGTTAAGTGCAAATGGCTCTAGACCTATCAATCAAACGCAAACTCAAGAACAAGCTATCAATCCTGATCCAAAAGCTCAAAAATGGGCTAGTGAAAATTCATGGTTCGGTAATAATGAGGCTATGACCTATACTGCATTCAGCTTACATAAGAAATTAGTTGAAGAAGAAGGTTTTGATCCTCAAACAGAAGAGTATTATTCTGAAATAAATAAAAGAATAAGACTTGAATTTCCTCAAAAATTTGATAGTGTGGATGAAAAAACGACTTTAAGACCTACTCAAGTTGTAGCTTCGGCTAACAGAACGAGTAAGCCTGGTCGCAAAATTGTGAGGCTCACACCTTCACAAGTAGCAATTGCTAAAAGAATAGGTGTGCCACTCGAAGAGTATGCGAAACAGTTAAAAAAAATCACGAAGGAGGTAGTATAAGCATATGAAAAAAATAGAAAAAGACAACACCCCAAGTCGTGCGAGTCAAACCAGAGTTAAAGAAGAACGAACAAAAGTTTGGGCTCCACCATCATCTTTAGATGCACCCCCTGCACCGACAGGATTCAGACATAGATGGATAAGAGCAGAATCTATGGGTTTCACCGATACTAAAAATATCGCTGGAAGATTAAGATCAGGCTATGAATTAGTTAGATCAGATCAATACCCAGATTCAGATTATCCTGTGGTTGAAGACGGTAAATACAAGGGAGTGATCGGAGTTGGTGGCTTGCTGCTGGCAAGAGTACCTGAAGAGATTGCAAAACAAAGATCTAAATACTATTCACAAAAAGGTATGGATCAAGATAAAGCAGTAGACAACGATCTTTTGAAGGAACAGCATCCAAGTATGCCTATCAATGTTGATAGACAGACTCGTGTAACTTTTGGTGGTTCTAAGAAAAGCTAATTTTTTAGTAATTATTAAACCAACAAAATTATTAACATTAACCCGTCTGTAATTTTTTAAATTACGGACTAAATGGAGAAACAATATGGCAAACCAAGACGCAGCTTTCGGTATGAAAGCTATCGGTAAAGTTGGTCAGAATCCAGATAATCAAGGATTATCTGAGTACAGCATATCTGCTTCTGCAACAGCTATATACCAATGGGACCTAGTCAAAATGAAGGCTGACGGTTCTGTTGAAGTAGCAGGTGCAGGCGGAGGAGTTGTAGGATCACTTAACGGTGTATTCTATACTGACGCTTCAACTCAAAAACCAACATGGGCTAATCACTTAGACGCTTCTAACGCTGCAACAGACATCGTTGGATTCGTAAGTGACGATCCTTATGAAAGATTTGAGATCCAATCTAATAACACAGGTGCATCAGCTTTAACTGATATCTTCAATGTTGCAGATATCGCTTACACAGCAGGCTCTACTCCAGATTACATATCTAAAGTAGAACTAAATGACAGCACATTAGCAGTAGGCTCATCAGCAACGCTTCAAGTATTAGGAGTATCGAAAGATCCTTCTAACAATGACGTAGCTTCAGCCAATGTTAACTGGGTAGTTAGAATCAATGAACACCAATTCGCATTAAATGCGAATGGGGTATAACAACTGAATAGGAGATAAAACATGGCAATATCAAGATCGCAGCTAGTTAAAGAACTAGAACCAGGTTTGAATGCACTATTCGGACTTGAATACAAACAATACGAAAACCAACACGAAGCTATTTATAGTAAAGAAACTTCGGACAGAGCTTTTGAAGAAGAAGTTATGTTATCGGGTTTCGCTAATGCACAAGTAAAACCTGAGGGTTCTGGTGTAACTTTTGACAATGCTCAAGAGACTTACACAGCTAGATACACTCACGAAACTATAGCTTTAGCATTTTCAATTACTGAAGAAGCAATTGAAGATAACCTATATGACAGACTATCGTCTAGATATACAAAAGCGTTGGCTCGTTCAATGGCAAACACAAAGCAAGTGAAAGCTGTTAATCCACTAATCCAAGGTCTTCCTACAACGGATGCTTTTGATTCTGGAGATGCAGTTTCATTGTTTAATACTGCACACCCAACAGTAGCGGGTACAGTATCTAACACTTTGGCAACTCAAGCTGACCTTAACGAAACTTCATTAGAGCAGTCGCTTATCGACATTGCGGCTTTTACTGATGAGAGAGGTTTAAAAATTGCAGCTAAAGGAATGAAAATGATTGTTCCTTCTGAGCTTCAATTTACAGCAGATAGATTAATGAAATCTACTCTTAGAGTTGGAACAGCTGATAATGACATTAATGCAATTAAATCTATGGGGATGATACCTCAAGGTTACGTAGTGAATAACTATTTAACTGATCCTGATGCATTTTACATCATTACAGATGTGCCTAATGGAATGAAGTATTTCGAAAGATCATCTATTTCCACTAAAATGGAAGGTGACTTCGACACTGGAAACGTAAGATACAAAGCTAGAGAAAGATACTCTTTTGGAGTTTCTGACTTTAGAGGTATTTTTGCTTCTGAAGGTGCTTAATTCTAAGCATAATTAATTAAAAAGGGGCGCTCTTGAAGTGCCCCTTTTTTTATGGTAGAAAGAAAAAATCATGAAAAACTTCTTAATTAAAATTAGAGCATATGGTTATATGACTCAGTTTACAGTTATGGCAAAAGATGAAGCTACATCTTTAGAAAATGCTATAGTTGACAAAATAGGAGAAAATGATATTAATTGGGAAGCGTCAGGGTTTTATGCTTTGGCAAAAACATGGTTAACATTTGAGGAGATCAAGGATGAGCCACTTACAAGACCTTTACAAACAAAAGAGGTCATTGGAGTTAAAATGGGAGCAGGAACATCTATCTGAAGATAGATACACTCTCGATATGGTTAGAATCGATAATAAGGTTCGAGAAGTTATAAATCATATCAAAATGGCAGAAGCTAAAGAAGCTAGCTTGACTGCTAGAGTGGAAGGTTCCGCACCACAAGTTTCCGTAGCTACTTAATAAAAAGCTACATTATTGAAATATCACTTTCACTACAGAATCTCTTGCACTCTACTTAAAACTAAGCTATAAATTACATACCATACATAAAAATAAACAAAATAAATGTAGACGCGTATGGTCGACAATCCCTAGGGACTACATTTAAATATATCTAGGAGGATATTAACATGGCAAACACTACATTTGACGGACCCGTAAGATCTAGAAATGGTTTTCAATCAATTGGACCAGGATCTTTCGTAAATTTAACAGCTGACACACTTTTAAGTGTAGCAGCTCACGCAGGCAGAATAATGCTTTGTAATAATGCAACTGCTGATTTTGTTTTACCACCTATCATCAGTACAGGCGGAAGCAGTAACTCAGGACCAGGAAGAGATCCCAATAACCCGAATACTATCGGAACTAGTT
>Ga0209815_1002363_pt1 | contig 11565 bp, 1 predicted proteins | sample CoawatmetaG00DNA_FD_187507 | JGI IMG/M metagenome (GOLD analysis project Ga0209815, IMG submission 187507) | Marine microbial communities from the West Antarctic Peninsula - Coastal water metaG002-DNA (SPAdes) (version 2) | ecosystem: Environmental > Aquatic > Marine > Coastal ...
TTACCTAATCGTGGTAGTAGCAAAAACCACTTTTTGAAGAGGTTTGCATGCCACACTGTTTACCGCCATCTTTTATCTTCTTACACTGTGATTTTACACCCGTAGCGTTTGGCGTTGCTTTCTCATGAACAGTACACATACCACCACCAACAGCTTTACTTTTACATCTTTTACCTCCCTTACTTATAGCAGAACAAATCCCATCTTTCTTGCTTTTCTTTTTGTTTTCTTCTATAACGGCTTCGTTTTCTTTTTCTTTTTTCTTTTTGTTTTCTTCTCTCTTTATTACGGCTTTTTCTTTAGCTATAACTTTTTTCTCTTGTTTTATTTCCTCTTTAATAGCCTCTACTTTTTCTGGTTTACCCATACCCATGTCCCACCTGCTATAACCCATCATCATAGATATTCTTTGCCAAGTTTCATTTTCAACATCTAAAGCCCCTTTTATATTGTTAACTTTGTTGACTAATCTATCTAAAGGAACGTTTGTTAGTGCTGAAACAACTTTTGACCCGGCATACAAACCTGGATTCTCAATGTCAGCACCCATTCTAGGTATAACCCCTTTATTAAATCCATAGCTTTGGCTTGCACTTTTAAGTTTTCTAATTTTAGATCCAATAGGTGGAGACACGTTTAGTAGATCGATCCAAACTTTATCATAGTCAGCATTCCAATTTTTACCATCTTCTTCTATAAATGTTTTAACTCCATTTTTTAACGCCGACGCTATCGCCCCGGTAACACCAGTACCTCTAAGAGCGCCATCTAACATGGTGTTAAGGTTCCTTTCTGTTTTCTTATCAACATAATCCTCTGGCAGTTCGTCATCAAATAACATTGAAAACATTCCAGATTGTAAACTAGAAAACATCACACCCTGTATTGCTCCATAAAAAGCAATTTTAGAAACGTTAGACTTAGCATCGCCCCTACCATTAATCAAATCTAAACGTGACTTTTTAACAATACGCCCGTATTGCATTGGTGTGTTTGCAAAAGCTAATATAAGCCTACCAAGCGGTGATGCTTGTTGTTGAGATATAAGGTCTGGTCTAGAAGATTGCTGTGTTTTCTCGGCGATTTCTTGAAAATCAGTAAACGCTTTTTTCTCAGCAGCTTTAAAATCCATACCTTGCTTTTCATACATTTTAATTCTATTTCTATAAAACGTTGCTCCTCCAGAAGCAATAGCAAAACTATCTGCCATTTGTGTTGGTAAGAAGCCTTTTTTAAGTATATAGTTTAGTGCGGAAGCAGCTTTGTTAGACGAGTTTTCAACAGCGGCAGCTATCTCAGCTTCATTAACGTTCATCTTTAAACCAGCTCTTCTTTGTTTTAACATGTCTGAGTTGAATAACTTTGAGAAGTCCTTCCAGTATTGTGGTTGGTTTGCAAAAGCTTTAGCCGCTTGTAGTGGGTTGTTTTCTTTCCAATTAAGGTAATTAACAGAAGAAATAGTTTGTAGCGCTGCTGATCTCATGTTAAGAAACATAATAGACCCAACAGAAGCGTTTGTCCAATTCATAAATTGATTAGTAAGCTTGTTCGTGCCGGTCGTTCTATTACTACCCGTCTCCATGCGGTATAACATATCCTCAAGTGCATCCCTGTGTTTTGGGCCGTATAGTGCTTCTATTTTATTGAGATTTTTTTCAGAAAAAATTGAGTTTTTGTTTTCTATCCACTGCTCCAAATACTTAGCTCTGTTAACTTTGTTACTTATATTACTAAGATCAGCTGTTATATTTTCTGCCAACCAATATTCAGTTGGTTTTATCCAACCGTCTTTTTGTTTTGATATTTTACCTAAAGCTTCAGAGTATGCCATTAGCTCTGGATTGCTTTGCATAACATCTTGAAGTGTTTTAAAGTCTTTTTTACTTAGTCCTGGAACCTCGTGGCCTGCTTTAGTCCACCTATCAACTCTTATAGCCGCATCATGAGTAAATTTAGTTCCAGGAACTTTTTTACTTAATAATTTTCTTGGCCCAGGCATTAGCTTTCTTAAAGCTAGATAGTCTTCGGCTACCGCTTGTTTAGCTCTATTAATATTGTTCACGCCCTTAGCGAATGGTGTGGCTAAGTTATCCTCAAAAAACTTCATATCAGCTTCACCTTTTTTTCCTTTACCAGCAAATGTGTATGATGTTAGTAGCTCAAAATCTGCGGCTGAAGAAGGTAGTAGCTCTCGTTTGTCCTTACCAACGCCCTCCATTTTAGCTGTAACTCTTTTGTATTCTTTGTTAGCGCCAATACCAGTATTGCTTTCTAGTATCTCATTAAATTGTAAATCTAGATTTTTACTAGCTAAAGCTTGTTGAACTTTAGATTTAACATCAAGTTTGTCCAGAACTTTTCTAACAGCCTTAACGTTCTGCATTGCATCATCAGCAAAATACATGTCGTTGTAACCTTCTGAGAATTTTTTTAACATCCACATGGCTTTAGCCTCACCGGTACTATTTCCTAATCCAGTGATATTTTTTAAAGGAATATTTAATCCCTGTGCTTTTAGAAACTCATATATTGCTGCTGCGGCTTCTGGCGGTCTAGCTGTTAGTACAAATTGATCCTTTAAACCAAACTTCTTAGCTCTACCTAGAGCTTTTTGAAAGAACGGTCCTTGCTCACCCTGAGTAACTACATTAAATTCAGAAAAATCAAACTCAGCGCCCTGTTCTTTTAACTTAGCACCCTCAGTTGCGAATTGTTCGGCATTTAATCTGGCTTTAATATAACCCTTAGTAAATGCATCCATCTTCTTGATCAGCTCTGGTGGCATGGCATCTGTTTGTTTTAAGTTATCTGTTTTTACCTCAGCAAAGTTTTCACCAAATAACTTTTTAAAACCCTCTTTGTTGGCCTGAACACTCTCGTGGTTTCTTCTTACAATGCCTTCTCTTAAAGATCGCTCAGATCTATTGGCATTTCTTTGAACAGCCGTTTCTAATGAAGTTTCAGTAAAGACCATTTGAACATCATATCCTTTGTCTCTAAATTCTTGCACTTGTTTTTCCATTACCTTTAAAGATCCTCCAGTTCCATCTACAACAACTCCATCGCCGTTACCTTGGTACTTCATTTTCTTTTTAGAAGCTATCTGCCTAGCTTCCCATTGTAGTTTTCCTAACTCACTTTGTTGTTCTTTAGTGAGATCATTCATGTTTTCTGGTAACCCATGGTTCTTCTTCAACCACTCTAATGATATGTCAGAGTTTACTATTTTATAACCTTGTTTTTCTAAGCCTAATTGCTTTATAACTCCGCCTTTACCAGATCCAGCACCACCAGCCATAAATATAACTTTTTTACCAGGAGCAGGTTTTCCAGACGGGTTAGGTATTTTGTATCTAACACCTGATTTAGTTGTAGCTAGAGTATCATCAAAATCCCAAGTACTCATACCTTTTGCTTCTTTTTTCTTTTTATCACCTAATCTAGCTGCTTCTTCTATAGCTCTTAATTTATCCTGTATTTTAGAGTTGATATCCTTTGATGCTAGTGCTTTGAATTCTTTTGGAAATAAATTTAAGTTGTTTTGTCTTAGGGCTTCGTTTGCCTGCTGCATTTCTTTAACGCTTAAATCACCACTAGCTTTATATTCTTTTCCTGTTATATGGTTTTTTAAAGTTAAACCAAAGTTAGAAACGTGATTAGCCAAGTAGTATCTAGAAAACAAAGGATCCATACCAGGAACATGATTTGATGGTAAATTTTCTTGTAAAATTTTATTAACCATTGTATCTAACGTTTTTGGTATAAACGTTGTATGCATATCTCTAATAGTTAAATCCATTGCTTGCTTAGCGTTAGGATTTTTTTTCGATAAAATATAATCATATATTCTAGCTTTAACATACTTAGCCGGAGTAGTGTGTTCTAACACCCACTCTTTACCATATTTTTTTTGTAAGTCTGACATCTTACCTTCTGGCAACACAGCTAGTGAAGCTCCTTTCTTAATTAAACCCTGCATACTACCCGCGTGCATTTCAACCCACTGTCTGACTTGTCTAGCATCTATTTTTCCATCAGTATATAAATCAGCTATATTCTCCACGGTTGCCTTTAACACTTCTTTATTCTGCTCGCCATGTCGGTATTCTGTCAGCATTTTCTCTTTACTAAACTCACCCTTGGCACTTGTAACGCGACTAAACAATCCTTTAGAATCGCCTTGCATGTTAGAGTCAGATCCTTTACCATCAAACTGTTTCAGATTTTCTCTACCACCCATTTCAGCATATACCTGTTCCAACGCGGTGTAAGCATCCATCTCGCTTCTTTTAGCCTTATTACCTTGCATGGATCTAAATATTCCATATATATGTTTGTTGGTAAGGTCACCTTTTCGTAAATTTTCTATAGCCACGTTAGTGCCACTACCTTTAGGACCAGAGCCAGCCGCACCCCAACCACTATTACCAGCCTCACCACGCATCATCATCGCCTCATAAGCCCCAACACCAAACTTTTCTGTAAGATATTTCATGTTCATTTTAGAAAGAACCTGGCCTGCTAATAAATCACCTTCATTATTGAACAGCTCAACAATTTTATTTACACCCTTAACGCCATACTTAGCCTCAATATTACTTAACTCATTAGGAAGTACGATTGCTTTGGCTGTTTTACTAGCTATTTTTAAAGGTGTAATTTTACCAAATTGAAACTCTTGCGCTATCTCTTCTCCTATCTTTTTTAAATCTTTATTACTAATACCAATTTTCTTGCCCTTGTTTAGTTCAAAATAATCTACAAGAGATTTAGAAACAGCGTTAATTCCAAGGTCTTGTTTTAAATGACGGTCCAACAAAGCTTTAAACTCTGGCGTTTGCACGGCATCTAAAACTTTAACTTGATCTTCATATCTTTTACCTTCAAGATTTTTACTAGCTAATCCCTCTGGTTTACCAGCTCTAAACTGATGTACTTCTTTTCTAGCTTGGTCAATAATCTCACCGGCGGAATCTCTATTTATATCAAGATGATGCTTAGCCATTACTTGAGCCGTTATAGCCTCGCCAATAATCTTGGTTTGCCCTGGTAATTGAGTCTCTTTAATATTTCTATCCATACCACTTATATCAAGCTTGTTTTCACCTATTTGACTCTTAGCTAATTCTTTTAACCCAGCCATGTCTCCAGCTTCTTTTAATATATCTCTCTGTTGTATGTACTCTTGTATTTCACTTCCACTTCTATTATCTTTAATACCAAATTTTTCTAAGTACCAATTTTTATTTACCTTAGACGATTTAACAGGATTTGGCAAAGGTAGTTTATCTTGTATTGGGTTACCAGCATCAGCTGCTTTTCTTTGCTTTGGTGATAAGGCATCAACGTTTTTACCAAAATCACTGGATTTTATTCTTCTACCCTCGCTGTAAAGTTTAGCTAAAATGCTACCGGGAACAAAGTTTGATGTTGCTAGTATTGGATTGTAAGATAAAGGATTAGTAGTGTGGGCTGTAAGCCATTCTTCAGCTAAAAACAATGCTTTTTCATTAGTGGTTTTACCAGTAATCTCTTTGGTAAAATCTTTAGCTACATCTGGAAGATCTTTAAAGTAGAGTTTCCCATCTTTTATTTTAGGCTGGTACTTAGGGTATTCAGCCTTAATAACTTCTATGTGTTTTTCTGTAACAGGTAATTTATATACCAACTCTATACCCATTGATCCGCCAGGAGTTTCTCTTGAAAAACTACCCTCACCATTATCAGCAAATTCTTTTTCAGTAAAACCTTCTGCATCTCTAGATACTGTTTTAATATTCTTGTCAACATTTATACCAAGAGCTTTAAGAATATTACCCATTCTACCACCACCAAACCCAGAACCACCTTTCAACGTAGACGCTAAGTAAAAGTTAAATGGAACATCTTTAAGCGATTCAGCTCTTCTACTATAGGTATCTAGTATTTTTAAGAACTCATTGTTTTCTACGTATTTTCTAAAGTCAGATTTAGTAAGATCAGAGCCAGGAACTTCTTTGTAGTTGTTGTTAACGTAGTCTACTAGTATACCTTTGTTGTTTTCTTTTAGCGCACTAACCGCTCTTTCTTTTTTAGGATTTACAAATCCTTCTGGAAGTTCTCCTCTTTGTTCTACTAGCTTTACTTCTTCAGCTTTTGCGTTTTTGTAGTTCTCTGTAAACTTTTGGTTAACCTTAGAGGCCTCTATATTTTTATCAAGCTTAGCTATTTCTTTTTTATTCTCTGCTGTTGGTGGTTTCTTTAATAAAGCTTGTTTTTCTAACTCTAAATTTCTAGAACCTAAAGCTTCATTCTGTCTTTTCTCTCTAGCTACAGAATATTCTATTCCTAAGAAATCTATTTTATCAAGCTCAGCAAGTCTAGAAGCTTTGTTTTTAAACTGAAGACCTCTTGATGCGTCTTGTCCCAATCTACCTAGTAATCTAACAAAATCACCAGCTGTTTTTATTTGAGGAGTGTAACCGAAGTTTTCTTCCATTATAGAAGTAATCTCTTGTTTAGCTTCTTTGAAAACAGTTGGAGCAACCTTTTGGTAGTATATAGCTGGATCAGATAACATTTCAGACATGTAAGCTAAGAACTCTTCGTTCTTTAGTTGCTTACCCTCTTCAACTCTTTGTTCAACTTTTTGAAGACTACCATCTTTTTCTGGAGCTATTTTATAGTGTTTATTTATAGCATCTCCTAATTTAGTGCCGTCTTTCATTTTGAAATCAAAATCCTTAAATATTTCACTCATTTTCTTGGTAAAATTTGTCTCCGCGCTAGGATTTTTATCAAAATATGCTCTTAAAGCAGCATGTGTGTACTCATGGACAGCCTTACCAGGTTTATATTTATTCCTGTCAAATAGCATTTCATTAGTCTCGGGTCTAAACTCAGCTTCGTTACCTAAGTCTCTACCTTTGTCATCTGTTAAAAACCGCCTTCTATCCCCGGTGAACTTAACTTTAAAACCTTTGTATTCTGGAACAACAGCTCTAATAGCCTCATTCATTGGTTGGGCAACCATCCTGTCATAGTTAGCTTCAAAGTTTTTGTCCTTAGGATCAAGCTTTGCGTTATGAGTTTCACGTATAGCTTGCTGCTGCATTGAGCTCTGAACCTCACTTATAGCATCAAATTTCTCCATTTGCTTTAAACTTAGGTTTTCGTACCCTTCTGGTTTTCCTTCATAAAAAGATAAACCCTCGTTAGCTAATCCCTTGTCTATATTTTTACTTAACTCTTCTTTTGTACCCTCTGGATTCTCTAGTAGGTTTTGCTTTTCTTTTTCAAACTGAGCGATAGCTCTGTATTTTTGACCTGTAGTTTTTAAATCACCTTTCTTTAAATGGGTAACGCCAGTAAGCTTAAATACAATAGCGTTTACAGCAAATCTTCTTAAGTTAGCATCCATATCGCCAAAGCTCTCGTCAAACTTAGCCCTGAAATCAGCATGCCCCATTAAATCATCATAAGCCATTTCAGTTATATGAGCGGCCTCCGCAGATGTAGCCCCAATAACACCACCTTTTATTACTTTTTGAAACACAGGGTCCATCCAAGCAAACCTACCTTTAAACCCTATACCTTGCGTTAAAGCTCCACCAGCATAAAACATAGCACCACCTGTTGGTGGTAAATCAAATATAGCTTGCATTTTAGCTTCCTCCCATCCAGCCATTAAAGCGTGATAAGCCATTTTACCTTTTCTGCCTTTGTCTCCAGCATTTAAAGCGCCCATTAAACCAGTTATACCTGTGGCAGAACCAATACCGCCAGATGCAGCAGAGATAACACCCAGCTCAACTAACATTGGAACAAAGTTACCAACACCCTCAGCAACCTCCTCACCAAAGGTTCTAGTCATATTCTCCATTTGATCCTTAGTCCAAACTAGAGGCTCTCCATCTATCGTGCCGTCAGCTATTTGCTCATTTAAATCATATTGAACATCGTTCATCTTGTCCATCATGATTTGATTTCTAGGACCATCCCCGAGTGTAGCCATGTTTTGAGATTCCCTATCACTCATCCCAAACCATTCTCTACCCGCAGCTTCAACTCCCGCTTGAACAAATGTTTTTGCAAGACTTCCTTTCTCCATTTCTCCTGGATCTTTATTCATGAAATACATTTCATAAATAGCATCCATTTGACCTTCATTTTGATCTCTAGTAGTTTCAGTCTCTTCTATTAATGCAAGATCCTCTTCACTTATCATACCACTACCAGCATTATACCAATTATCAAAGTCTCTGTGGTTTTGATCAAACTTTGTCATAAAGTCATACAAAGACATTTTGATCTTACCGTCTTTACCAGCTAGTCCATTCTCTTTAGCGGTACGCATGAACTTCAAAAACTCTTTATCTTTTTTACTAGTAGGTAAACCAAACATTTCGGTTGGATCTATGGTTATAAATTCATTCTGAATTCTTTTTATTTGTTGTTGTTTTTTAAGGGTCTTAAGCTTCCATAATTCCTTCAATGCTTCTTTATCTGTTAACTTAGGATCTGCTAACTTAATAGCCGCTAACTCTGGGTCAGCAGTTGTTTTTTGATCATCAGCCGCCGCCTTAATTCTCTTTGCTCTCTCTTCACTCATGCCCTCGTAATTATATAGTGAGCTAGCTAGTTCTTCGTCTGTTTCCTCTGTTTTCACAGCGGTAACACCATCTTTACCTACCGGAGTATATTTAGTTGTTTTTGCTAGATTATCTATTTGGGTATCATAGTCAACTATATTAGCGTTAGATTGTTCTATGTTTAAGTTTAAAGCTGATATTTTTTCTTTATCCTCTATAGGATCAAGTTCTTTAATTTTAGCTTTATAACTCTTTATATTTTCTTGTTCTTCTGTTACTTGAGAGTTGTATTTTTGTTTATCTACGTTTTTCCCTTTTAACTTATTGTGACGCTTTGTTTCTTCCGATGTTATAAAGTCTTTGTTTATCTCCTCGCCTGACATTAGAGCGGCATTATTAATTCTTTGAAAATCACTAGAGATTCTATCTTTTGCACTCGTGAACAACCCATTATCCCACATGGCATTAAAAGAGCCTTTAGAAACTTTTTCATCTCTATTTTTATTAAACTCTGTAAAAACAGATTCTCTAATATTTCTTTCGTGATCTGGAGTTAGAGCATCTAAATTAAACTTAGAAGATCTATTTTCTAAACCTGGATATGTAGAGTTCTGTCCTTTACTATCAATACTAATCAATGCTTTAGTTAACTCACCCTCAATATCAGCAGCTATATCTAAAGCCTCGTCGGGCTTAACTGACCTCCTGTCATTAGGTACATCTTTTTGCCTAACATTTTTACCACTATAAGTTTCCTTTTCACCTCCACCTTCAAATTCAATATCGTATTCTCCATCATCATTAGGATTTAATCCTGTTTTTTCAAATACTTTTTTCTTTTCAGGATCGACATTAGAGTTTAAAACACCCATTAATTGTTGGTGAGCTTGGGGGTTTTTATCAAAACCATTCCAAGAACTATTTAAGTCTATATTTGTTGATGTTCCATCGGGACTTATAACTTCAACGGCGTCTGTACCTATTCTAGCTTCTTTAAAGGTAAATCCCTTTTCCCCGTATTTTTTTGTCAGGTTTTTAACGACGTTACCCTCTACATCATCATAACCACTACCCTCCACCCCGTAGTTCTTTACATTGCCAATCTCAAATTCATCTTTGGTTATGTGTTCAAAACCCTCATCGAATTTTTGCCCAGCATGCGCTTCTTTGTGAGCCTCCTCACTTAATGGTGCGTGTCCGTCTTCCTTATGTTTTAATGGTGATGGTTTCAACATATTATTTGTTTAGTTGTGGATTAGCTTTTTCGCTTGCTTTTTTTCTATCTTCTTCCATATTTTTAACCTTCTCCTTAGTCATACCCGTTGGATATACTTTACCATCAAATAAAAAGTCTAATTGACCTTCTTTAGCCGCTGCAGCTTTATCTCTTTTAAACCTAGCTTCATTAAGCTTTTCTCTTTTCATTCTCATTAGAGTTAACTTACCTTCTTCAAAGCCCATGCCTTTCCACCAAGCGTTTTCAATTTTAGTCGTATAATACTCTTTAACCAACACTCTTAGAAGTTTAATATTAAAGTGAGGATTATCAACATTCACTATAGCATCAACCATCATTAACTTATCACGCTCATCAATTGTATCGTACCAATGCTTTGAATCACCAGGGCCTAACGGCATAACGTCCTCTAGCTTGTCCCAATCAAATCCCCCATAGTTAAGGTCCTCAATATTAGGATGTTCATAGAGATGGCGTCTAAACGTGCTTCCGTCCTTCAGTATACTACTATCATGACAAAACGTCATTACAATATCGTCTTGCTCTTTACTAGCTGTTCCATCGTTGTAACCAAACATAGAGTCAATCTTAAAGTTAATACGACCTAAATCTATTTTGATTGCGGATTTACCTGCATTAGCTTTCTTAGCTTTATCATGAGTCTCTGTTAAAAACGTAACATACTCCAAAGCTTTTGTATTACTCTTTAAAAACATACCTTTACTCCCGTCAATAACATTGACCATACACTTGTTGCCTTCAAAGTCATAAACAATAGCATAAAAACTATCTTCAGTAACCAATTCTCCATAATAATCTGTATGCCCAGTAAGCGTGTCTTGCTTTGTTGCTGGTACAATTTCTAAATCAGGATTAGTGCAGTAGATTTGAGTTCCAAAGCTTATTTGTTGCTGAGAGTTACCAGCAGACAACATTGTTTCACTTTCAAAATGATCATCATAAAATTCACCTACATTCTGCTTGACAACGTCAATAGTGTTTTTCATTGCTGCTAACTTTGTTTGAACAATACCTTTATCTTCTTCGTTTTCATCTTCTATAGCCTGCAAAAGCTCACCTTTAAGCTCTTCGACTAATTGTAGTATAATAGTTCTATAAGCCGGACTTAATGTTATTTGTGATCCCTCCGCAAACCTTTCTCTTTCTTTATCCCGAAGAACCTTATCTTTCATTTTTCTAAGCTTCATAGCATCGGGTTCAATATCTTTGATATCCATTTGCATATCTTCCCAGGCTAGTATCCTAGCTCCTCCGCCAATAATATCTAAACCAGCGTCAGTTTGCTCTTTTGATTTTTGCATTTGTTCCTTTGGGTTTGCCCCTAATTGTTTTAGCGGCGATGGTATTACTTTTTTCATATCTACGTCTATTAAATTATAATTTACAGTGTAAAAACCGTTTCTAGTTCCAACCGCATCTTCTCTACCTAACTCCAACAAGTCTTGAGCCATAGTACCGGTCCAAGTTGTATTGTCTCCCCTGTAGTTAAAGTGGTATATTGGTATTCCTGAGTCTGAGTACTTTATTTTTATTATATTTTCTTTTGCTCTTTTGTCAGACAAGCCACCAGCAGCACTCAGCACACCACCAACGCCATCCCACATTTGCTTGTTACCAGCTTCTTTCTCCGCACTAGCTTGTTGTTGTTGTGTCATAGCAGTGTCCATTAAAGTTTTTTGTTTATCCATTTCTAATGCTGCCGAAGCTAATTGTCCATCACCTTTGAGTTTTTGAACT
>Ga0209815_1002367_pt1 | contig 11553 bp, 11 predicted proteins | sample CoawatmetaG00DNA_FD_187507 | JGI IMG/M metagenome (GOLD analysis project Ga0209815, IMG submission 187507) | Marine microbial communities from the West Antarctic Peninsula - Coastal water metaG002-DNA (SPAdes) (version 2) | ecosystem: Environmental > Aquatic > Marine > Coastal ...
CGTGCGCCTCTTGGGCACCCTTATTTTTCGTTGTGAATTTTCTGGACTGGTGGTACTTTTCTCCGAATTGATCGTTTACATGGGCCGCAATACCCGCCATAGCGTCACCGCTCAGGTTAAAGCTGTCTGTTCTCATGTAAGTAATATGGCCTGCTTCATACAAACGCTGGGCCAGGGTCATAGTTTGACTTACACTAAATCCTAATTTTCTACTCGCTTCTTGCTGCAGTGTTGAAGTGGTGAAGGGTGCAGCTGGTGAACGTTTTCCCGGTTTCATTTCGACGCTTTCAACACCATATTTTGCTTTTACACAAAGGGTAAGGAATTTTTCTGCGTCATCTTTTGTTTTGAAATTGCTCCCTACTTCTGCTTTAAACGAAATCTTACCATCCGTAAAAATGCCACTGACTTTATAGCTAGAGGTAGGTAAATGCAGTTCTATTTCCCTTTCTTTCTCCACAATTAATCTGACGGCTACGGATTGAACACGCCCCGCACTTAGTCCTCGTTGTATGCTCTTCCATAAAACAGGACTCAGCTCGTAACCCACTAATCTATCAAGAACACGTCTTGCTTGTTGGGCATCAACTAACTCTTTGTTAATCTTTCGCGGGTTTTCAACAGCACGTAAAATGGCTGTTTTTGTGATCTCATTGAACACAATTCTTTCCGTACGGTCATCCGTAAGTTCGAGACTCTCATAGAGGTGCCAAGCAATGGCTTCTCCTTCACGATCCTCATCCGAGGCCAGCCAGACCTTGTCTGCAGCCTTAGCGGCTTTTCTTAAGTCTTTAACTAAACTGGCTTTGTCTTTAGAAACACAATACTCCGGGGTAAAGTTATTTTCAATGTCAATGGCCATTCCTTTATCACACAAATCGCGAATGTGTCCGTAAGAGGACATAACAGAAAATTCGGATCCAAGGTATTTTTGGATGGTCTTTGCTTTTGCAGGTGACTCAACGATAACCAAGTTGCTTGCCATAGGAGTTTCAGTTAATTGCTTAATGAGTGCGCAAAGTAAAGGCGAAAAAGGTTGATAGTCGAAAACTTTATTTTAGAGGTTACGATTTCTTTTCACCTTATTACTTCGTAATAGAAATTTTAGAGTCGGACAAATTGTCAGTCTATGATGTATATTTGCAGGATCGCGAAAGAAAGTTAAGTTTTGAGCGTACAACAATTATGGAAGCAAAAACAAAACGCGCAAGCGGAAGAGGTCTTTACGCCGAGGGCGACAAAAACCCACATGAGCACGATGGAACAGTGCATAAAACGACCAATCCAACCGGCACTAAGAAACTGTATATAGAGTCCTATGGCTGCCAAATGAATTTCTCGGATAGTGAGATTGTTGCTTCAGTGCTTGGAAAGGAAGGTTACACGACCACTCAGAATCCTGAGGATGCGGACTTAGTGCTGTTGAACACCTGTTCAATACGTGATAAAGCGGAGCAAACCGTGCGCAATAGACTCAATCACTTCAACGGACATAAAAGGAAAAACCCCAACATGAAAATTGGTGTCTTGGGTTGTATGGCTGAGCGGGTTAAGGGCAAGCTACTAGATGAGGAAAAGTTAGTAGATCTCGTTGTTGGACCAGATGCATATCGTGATCTGCCTAATCTATTGCAAGAGTTAGATGATGGAAGAAAGGCAGTAAACGTCATTCTGAGTAAAGAGGAAACCTACGATGATATTGAGCCGGTTAGACTAGGCGGTAACGGTGTGAGCGCTTTTGTTTCAATCACTCGCGGTTGTGACAATATGTGTACGTTTTGTGTAGTCCCCTTTACACGAGGTAGAGAGCGTTCTAGAAATCCTCAAACCATTGTTGATGAGGTGCTCGATTTGAAGGAAAGAGGCTATAAAGAAATCACATTGCTCGGGCAAAACGTAGACAGCTACTTGTGGTACGGGGGAGGACTGAAAAAAGATTTCGAGAAAGCTTCAGACTTAGCGAAAGCAAGTTCAGTACATTTTGCTGATTTATTATCCTTAGTTGCTGAGGCGGCACCAAAAATGAGAATAAGATTTTCAACCTCTAATCCTCAGGACATGAGGGACGATGTTTTGGAGACCATTGCGAGGTATAAAAATATTTGTAATTACATACATCTTCCCGTACAGAGTGGTTCGTCAAGAATTTTAGAGTTGATGAATCGGGGGCACAATAGAGAAGAGTATAGATCGCTAATAGCGCGCATAAAAAGAATCATTCCGGGCTGTGCCATTTCCCACGATATGATTTCTGGATTCCCTACGGAAACGGAAGAGGACCATGAGCAGACGTTGAGTTTAATGGAGCACGTGAGATATCATTTTGGATACATGTTCTTTTACAGCGAACGTCCGAATACCTACGCTGCAAGAAAACTGGATGACGATATACCTCTCGATGTGAAGAAAAGGAGACTTACCGAAATCATCCAAGTACAAAACAAGCACAGTTTAGAGCGTCATCAGGAAATGATTGGGCACACTTTTGAAGTACTTGTCGAAGGCACCTCAAAAAAGAGTGAAGAGCAGCTTTTTGGTCGGACAGACATGAACAGTGTTGTTGTTTTCGATAGAGGAAGCTTCAAGCCAGGCGATTTTTGCCATGTAAAAATTGAAAGATGTACCGCTGCAACCCTTATAGGGTACGTGGTGGAACCATCATAATTAACGTTCAAGCATAAACGTAGTTTCAATGTCAGAATTAAAGAGTATCAAACAACGTTTTGGAATCATAGGTGTGAGCACATTATTGGACCGCGCTATTGAGAAAGCTATTCGCGTTGCACCAACCGACATCAGCGTGCTGGTGACAGGAGAAAGCGGAGTGGGTAAAGAGAGTATTCCAAAAATCATACATAGTTTAAGTCACCGAAAACATGAACCTTACATAGCGGTAAACTGTGGAGCTATTCCTGAGGGAACCATAGACTCGGAGCTTTTTGGTCATGAAAAAGGATCTTTTACCGGCGCAACTGGTGCGAGGAAAGGTTATTTCGAGGAAGCTGGTGGAGGAACAATATTCTTGGATGAGGTAGGCGAATTACCACTACCCTCGCAAGTCCGATTGCTGCGAGTATTAGAAACCGGAGAATTCATAAGGGTAGGTTCTTCTCGATCTAATAAAATTGATGTTCGCGTGGTTGGCGCAACGAATGTCGGTATGATTAATGCCATCAAGAATCAACGGTTCCGAGAGGATCTATATTACAGGTTAAATACGGTTGAAATCCACCTACCACCGCTGCGCGAGCGCCCCTCTGATATTCACTTATTGTTTAGGAAATTTTCTTCGGATTTCGCTAATAAGTACCATTTGCCTCCCCTGAGATTAGATGATGAAGCCGTTCGTTTGTTAGAACACTATCGTTGGCCAGGAAATATCCGTCAGCTGAGAAATTTGGCGGAGCAAATGAGTGTTATTGAAACAGCTCGTCTGGTTGGTAAGGAAATATTGAAATCCTATTTACCTGAGGTGGACGCGTCTAATTTACCAGCGCTGTCATCGACTCGATTAGGAGACGATTCAGGTGACGGAGGATTCGCGAAAGAGCGTGAGGCGCTATACAAGCTGCTCTTTGAGATGCGGTCTGAGATTAATGTTTTAAAGGAAACGGTGGCAGATGGACAGGATATATATCAGGGCTTACAATCGGAGTTTCCGAAATTGGCTTCGGAATTCTCGTCGTCGAGTTTGTCCCGGTATAAAGGCTCCTCTAGCGGGAATGAAGTAACCATACTTAGCAAAGAAGAGCAGGACTCTTTTGAAGATGACAACACCATTGAGATTGAAAACTTAAGCCTTGTAGACAAGGAAATTGAGTTGATAAAAAAAGCATTAGGTAAATCTGCAGGTAAAAGAAAGAACGCTGCGAAAGAACTGGGAATATCGGAACGTACCTTGTACCGTAAAATCAAACAATACAATTTAGAATGAAATCGTTAGAAAGCTTTCTTACGGTAATGATATTTTCTCTACTGCTTGCTTCTTGTAAGGGTGGATATAGCTTTACGGGTGGAAATGTGGGAGATGCAAAGTCTTTGCAGGTTGGTTTTTTCGACAACAACGCACAGATAGTTAATCCTGAGATGTCACAACTGGTGACGGAGTCCATCAAAGATATCTTTGTACAACAATCTTCACTCGAGCTTAGTGATGGCCCATCTGATATGTCGGTGAGTGGAAGTATCCAAGAGTACAGTTTAAAACCCCAAGCCGCGCGAGGTGCCTCTGAGGTCTCTCAGATGAGGTTTAGTATTTCACTTCAGGTAGATTTCGAAAACATATTAGAACCGAAAAATAATTTTAACCAAAGATTTTCTAGATCACGTGATTATGATGCGGATCTTAATTTTTCGGATATTGAAAACGAATTGGCAGAAGAGATCATAAAAGAATTAACAGAGGATATTTTAAACAGAGCGATCGCAAACTGGTAGAATGAACGCAAAGAAGCTGAAAGAGTATTTTGAAGATCCATCATCGATAGATGCTGATGCCTTAATTGCTTTAAAACAGGCAGTACAGGACTTTCCGTTTTCAGGAGCATTACATATGCTGTATTTGAAGGCACTTCAAGAAAAGGACAGCTACCTACTTCCCGCTCAAATAAAGCGCTCTGCAGTGAGTGTTCCAGATAGAAGCAGACTAAAAGCCTGGTATGAATTGGACTTTAAAGCAAAGGCACCAAGTATTTCATTCGATTTGAATGCCCTGAAGTCGGATCAAGTCATCGCTGATAAAAAGGTGGTCAAGGTTGAAAAATCAGTATTAGCCGTTAAAGTTTCCTTAGAAAAGCCAGTTATAAAAAAAGTGCCTAAGGCGAAAGAAAAAGAATCATCAGATCTCATGGTGTCAAAGTTGCAAGCCACGAGTAAGGACCCTAAAGACATCTCCCACCTTCCCGAGGCCGTTCAAAAAGCGATCATCCGATCTAGATCTCTGAGAAGTGATAAACAGCCTTTGCCTAAAGTCGAGACAGTACCAGAAAATGCCGTTGTGACCCGTGTTGAAACTGAATTGCCGTTGGTGCCAGTAGTTATTGTGCCAGTAATGCCTAAAACTATCAGGGAGCCTGTCCGTAAAATGGCAGAAAGCGTCCCGGAAGTTCGCGAAATGCCCTTTAGTGAAAAAGCTTCTTTCTTGTCTTGGTTGAATGGAGGTATTGATGCTGAGGTTCAAAGTGTAGATATCGATAATTTCGAAGTGGTTGAAGAAGCAGCTACGAATGAAATCAAGAGAATAATTAGCGACTTACCTCTTTTTGATGTCTCTAAAAAAGAACAATCCATCAATGTTTTTACCCTTGAAGCGGACGGCCAGGGTAAATTTGTAACAGAAACTCTTGCAGAGATTTACCTGAGCCAGAAGCTTTTTGAAAAAGCAATTCGTGCGTATGAGGTGTTAAGTTTGAAATACCCGGAAAAAAGTAGTTTCTTTGCCGACCGAATAAGAGCAATTAAGAAACAACAGAACTCATGACAGCACTATTCTCTATCCTCATTGTAGTTATATCCATACTACTCGTATTAGTGATCCTTGTACAGAATCCAAAAGGAGGCGGTTTAAGTGCTGCTTTTGGCGGTGATAGCCCTCAAATGCTGGGTGGTGTCAAAAAAACTACTGATTTCTTGGACAAAGCAACTTGGGGTTTGGTCATCGGATTGTTCGTTTTGGTGATCACCATGAATATGGTTGGTACCGATACAGCAGAAGTAGAAGATACTATTCTTTCAGAGCAATTGGAGGGCGCAGTTCCTTTCCAACCTTCAATCCCATCTTTAGACGCTGGTGAAGCTCCAGTAAATGAGATGCCAGTAGAGGGAATGCCTGAAAGTATCGAAGAATAACAAAGCATCAGCTTTTAGATACAAGCCCGAATGGTTCTGCCATTCGGGCTTTTTATTTGTCAATTGCTGTCAATTCTTCACGCGTCATCAAATCGTCGGTGTCATAGTGTCATAAATTGACAAGTGGCATAGAATTGCATGTATCTTCATGCGTAAAACTTAAAAACCCAACTAATCATGGCAGATTTAAATATTCGTCCCCTAGCAGATAGAGTTATTATAGAACCAGCAGCAGCGGAAACCACGACGGCATCAGGAATTATAATTCCAGATACCGCTCAAGAGAAGCCACAGCGCGGTACGGTTATAGCCGTTGGTCCAGGTAAAAAGGATGAGCCTATGACTGTTACGGTAGGTGATGTGGTATTGTATGGAAAGTACAGTGGTACGGAGTTCAAGTATGAAGCGGGTGACTACCTGATTATGCGTGAGGCTGATATCATGGCAATTGTTTAATCCTAACAGAAAAAAAAATTAAGAAATGGCAAAGGAAATTTCATTTGATGTTGAAGCGAGAAACAGCCTTAAAGCTGGTGTAGACGCGTTGGCAAATGCGGTAAAAGTGACCCTAGGTCCTAAAGGCCGTAACGTTATTATAGAGAAATCATTTGGTGCTCCTCATGTGACTAAAGATGGCGTATCTGTGGCTAAAGAGATAGAATTAGAGGATAGAATACAGAACCTAGGTGCCCAGATGGTTAAGGAAGTTGCTTCCAAAACTGCTGACATTGCAGGTGATGGAACTACTACTGCAACAGTTCTGGCTCAGGCTATTTATCACCACGGCTTGAAAAATGTCGCAGCTGGAGCTAATCCAATGGATCTCAAGCGTGGTATTGAAAAAGCGGTTAAGGTCGTGGTACAAGAGCTGAAAAACTTAAGTCAAGAGGTCGGCGATGACAACAGTAAGATTAAACAAGTTGCTTCAATTTCCGCAAACAACGACAATACAATAGGTTCATTAATTGCTGAGGCTATGGCTAAGGTTAAAAATGAAGGTGTTATTACCGTAGAAGAGTCTAAGGGTACTGAAACTTACGTTGACATTGTAGAAGGTATGCAGTTTGATCGCGGCTATTTAAGCCCCTATTTTACTACTAATACAGAGAAGATGGTAGCAGAATTAGAGAATCCTCTAATATTGATATATGATAAGAAGGTAAGCTCAATGAAGGAGCTACTTCCTATTTTAGAGCCTGCCGCACAAAGTAGTCGTCCGTTGTTGATTATAGCAGAGGATGTAGATGGTGAAGCTCTCGCAACTCTTGTGGTAAACCGTATACGTGGTTCGCTTAAAATTGCCGCTGTAAAAGCGCCGGGGTTTGGTGATCGACGCAAAGCGATGCTGGAAGATCTAGCGATCTTAACAGGTGGTCAAGTGATCTCTGAAGAGCGTGGAATGACCTTAGAAGGTGCTACCATGGAAATGTTGGGTACTGCGGAAAAAGTGACCATAGACAAGGACAATACGACCATTGTTAACGGAGCTGGTGAGAGTGCTGCCATTGCAGGCCGCGTGAACCAAATCAAGGCGCAAATTGAAAATACTACGTCTGATTATGACCGCGAAAAGTTACAGGAACGTCTTGCTAAGCTCGCCGGTGGTGTAGCTGTGCTTTATGTTGGTGCTGCTTCTGAGGTTGAGATGAAGGAGAAGAAGGACCGTGTTGAGGATGCTTTGGCTGCAACAAAGGCTGCAGTTGAAGAGGGTTTTGTTCCAGGAGGTGGAGTAGCGTTTGTTCGTGTAAGCTCAGCTCTTGAAAATCTTCAAGGCGATAATGATGACGAAACAACAGGTATCCAAATCATTTCCAAGGCAATAGAGGAGCCTCTTCGCCAGATCGTTCATAATGCTGGTTTCGAAGGGTCAGTGGTGGTTGCAAAGGTAAAAGAGGGTAGCGGTGACTTTGGCTTCAATGCTAAAACAGATGTGTACGAACACATGTATGAGGCTGGAGTGATTGATCCAACTAAAGTAACACGTGTCGCGCTTGAAAACGCAGCGTCTGTTGCAGGACTGTTACTAACTACTGAAGCTACGATAACAGAAATACCTAAAGACGAACCAGCTATGCCCCCAGGTGGCATGGGCGGCGGCATGGGAATGATGTAATCGGACTGCAGTAAAGAATTTAAAAAAGCCACCCTTATGGGTGGCTTTTTTTTGCTCTGTTTATAAGGAAAATGCCTCTAAATATTTACTAATATACCTCTCTCTATCCTTGTATTTATATTGCATAATATATCTCGGATGCTCCAGGGCTATGAGTTCAGGGGTAAAGGCGTGCTGCTTGTTTAGTTGTTCGAGAAATTTAAGATTCTTTCCGGTTCCAAAAACAATGATTCGCTCGTTAAGGCCGGCTAGTGCCAATTGTTTTTTTATTTGTTCGAGTAAAAACGGAGTTAGTTTTTTAACGAATGAAGCCCTATCGTAGTAATTGAAGTTGATCCAGCCGTTTGTTTTTTTAACAACAAACCCCAAGGGACAAACTGAACCGATAAGAAACTTGTTGTAGAATGCCGAAGGTCCTCCGTACGCTTCTATTGCTTCATATACAAAGACTGAACTAGGCTCGTGAGTTATAAACTCACTCATGTCTATTCCGCAATGCTTGAGTCTCTTTGTATCCGTAAAAGGGATCCCTGTAGCTCCTGCTCCTAACCTACCAGGATTAATACCAAGGATGAGATTACGTGGTTCTGGATCACTATAAAATTTATGATAAAATTGGTCTAGAACAGTTGTCTGCTCCACCGAAGCTAGGCTAAAAGGGTTCAAAACATTTAAGTCGGAATCCAGCGTGTTTAGATCAAAAGAAATGCTGCGGTAAAAATCTAAAATTTGATCAGACCTTGTCATTTCTTGTTGAAATCATTCATCGCGGTATTAAGTCCGGCGAGTGCAAAGGTTTCGCAGGCTTTAACGCAGTGGTCAATCAAAAGCGACAAATCCAGTGACTCATCCTTACTCCATTCTCCTAAAACGTAATCAACCTGTTTGCCTTTTGAGAAATCGCTACCTATGCCGAAACGAAGTCGTGCATAATCATTTCGTCCAAGCGTGGCTTCAATATCCTTAAGACCGTTGTGTCCAGCGTCAGAGCCTTTTCCTTTTAGACGTATAGCACCATAGGGAAGAGCAAGGTCATCAAGAACAACTATGATGTTTTCTAGAGGAATGTTTTCTTCGTTCATCCAGTATCGAACAGCTTTGCCACTTAGATTCATAAAAGTGGTAGGCTTGATGAGGCGAAAAGTTTTGCCTTTGATGCGGGTCTCTGCGGTCATCGCGTATCTCCCGGGTATGAAAACAACATTGGACGCCTTTGCAAAGGCGTCCAATGTTAAAAATCCAACGTTATGACGCGTATTTACATACTCTGCCCCAGGATTGCCTAATCCGACAATGAGGAACTTTTTCATAACGACAAAAGCAGATTACTCTGCTGCTACTTCAGCTTCGCCTTCGGTTTCGTCTTCGCCATCTTCTTTGACAGCGCCACGAGCGTTTTTGACAGTTAAGATAACAGCAGTTCCCGCATTCAGAATTTCATATCCTGCAGCACTTACGTCACTTACACGGATAGATTGTCCAATAGTTAAAGGAGTCACATCTAGCACAATGCTTTCAGGAAACGACCCAGGAACGGAACGTATCGACAGCTTGCGCATGATCATTTTCATTTTACCACCGTTCAATACACCTTTCGATTGACCTTCAACTACTACAGGAATGTCAATAGTTACAGGCTTTCCTTCAATTAATTGAATGAAGTCAATGTGCATTAACGCATCAGTAACTGGATGAAACTGCATGTCTTGTATTACAGCTTCGATCTTCGAATCACCAATAATAATCTTGGCGATTTTAGCATCAGCTGTATAGACTAACGTTTTGAACGTAAGTACAGGTGCTGAAAAATGGATAGGTGCATCACCTCCATAAACAACACATGGTACGTTTCCGGCTTTACGCTCAAGTTGAGCGTACTTCGAACCTACTTCGGTTCTTAAATTTCCTTGAATTTCAACAGATTTCATCTGATCTAGTTTACTCAATATTACATTATAAAATGCCCTGAAATGCTTTCGTGGTGATGAACGTTAGTCATCACTTGTGCAAACATTTCAGCGACGGAGATCACTCGGATCTTAGGGTTCTCTTGTGTTTGAGGAATACTATCAGCAATGACTAATTCCTCAAGTGCGCTATTGGTAATACGCTCATGTGCTGGGCCGCTTAATACCCCGTGGGTACAATAGGCTCTTACCGTTTTAGCTCCTTTTTCCTTGAGCATTTCAGCAGCTTTACAAAGCGTGCCTCCAGTATCAACCATGTCATCTACTAAGATCACATTTTTACCTTCGACATCTCCAATAACCGTCATTTTGTCTATGACGTTTGCTTCTTTTCTTTGCTTGTAACAAATCACTACTTCAGCTTGAAGTTTAGATCCGTAAGCATGTGCTCTTTTTGCTCCTCCCATATCTGGAGATGCGATACACAAATCTGTTAGATGAAGTGTCTCGATATCTTTTATAAAAAGAGCTGAACTAAACAAGTGATCTACAGGTACTTCGAAGAAGCCTTGAATTTGATCAGCATGAAGGTCCATGGTCATGATACGTGTTGCTCCTGCAGCCATCAACATCTTAGCGGCAAGCTTAGCACCTATAGGTACTCTCGGTTTATCTTTTCTATCTTGACGTGCCAGGCCAAAGTACGGAATAACAGCGGTTATATGTTTTGCCGAAGCTCGCTTAGCAGCATCGCACATCATTAACAACTCCAGTAGATTGTCTGCAGGTGGGTTGGTACTCTGAATCAGAAATACTCTATTACCACGTACCGTTTCTTCAAAGGAAGGACAAAACTCACCGTCACTAAACTCTGTGATCTTAACGTTCCCCATGGCAACACCATATATAGCTGCAATTCTACTTGCGAGCTCCATGGTGTGACGACCGGCGAATATTTTAGGTTCAGGTTGCATTTGTGCTGTTTGTCTGTCTTGTTAATGCGTTTTACGCACCTCCGCAGAGGGGTGCAAATGTAACTAAAAGAACGATAAACTAAGTGCCCTTTTTATCTTGGTTTAAATTTCTTTTATAAAATGTTAGGAGAATAGCAAAACACCTCTATTTTTGCCATCCAATTCCTCAAGAAGCCCGGGTGGCGGAATTGGTAGACGCGCTGGATTCAAAATCCAGTTCCTTCGGGAGTGCGGGTTCGATTCCCGCCCCGGGTACTAAAGCCTCGCAGCGATGTGGGGCTTTTTTTATGTCGTGTAAATTATTTGTAATGTTTCTAACCTTATGCACCAACATTCGTTGTACATTAATTGTTGATATATCGTAACACTTAAATAAACTCAAATGAAACACATCATACTTAAATGGTACCCCGTGATCCTTGCATTTCTCATGCTACTCTACTCTGTAGGATATGGAATGATGGGTATGACTGAAGAAGCCCAATATTCAGCGCATTGGCCAGGAACTATACTGTTGTTTGCGATAGCCATCCGACAAAGAAGAACCACATGAGTATAGGATTCTTTTTAGTTGGGGGCGTCATCTTCGCACTCTACATGGGCTTAACGATATGGAATATTGTTAACTCAAATAATAAGCAAAGCGAAGACAATCGGTCGAATAAGAACTGATAGTGGTAGATTTCATTAGCGTTTTTGGAAAACGCTGAAT
>Ga0209815_1002372_pt1 | contig 11523 bp, 14 predicted proteins | sample CoawatmetaG00DNA_FD_187507 | JGI IMG/M metagenome (GOLD analysis project Ga0209815, IMG submission 187507) | Marine microbial communities from the West Antarctic Peninsula - Coastal water metaG002-DNA (SPAdes) (version 2) | ecosystem: Environmental > Aquatic > Marine > Coastal ...
AATAGTGAAATAATTCTTAATTAGGATAATCTTCAGCTAGGTGAAATTCTTTTAATCTTTTAAACTATTTGAATGACAATTAAAACTAGAAATAATATTTATCGATTCATAATGTTGATCTTCGTTTTTTATTTTATGTTCGGGTCATATCTATAGACTTCTTTAGTTCTAGAATCTAAAGGTTAATTAAAAATTTTCTTTTTCTTCTGCCCTTGGTGTGCCAAAATAATATTACTATTTATTAAAAGGAGTAATTATGACTACTAAATGGGAATATAAAATTATTGACCACAGCAACTCAACAGCAATGGGATATTCAAATGAAGAAACAGAGGAATTTAAAGAAAAGTATAAAGACTCTGGTAATTGGAAACATGAAATGTCACAAGCATTATTAAATGAACTTGGACAAGATGGATGGGAGTTAGCCTCACAAAATAGCGCTAATGAAATCTATTTAAAACGTCAAATTTAAAGCTGTAGCTAGTTACCAATAATGGCTTCTACTCATAAGATTTCTTGGTCTTACGGAGATTCAAAAAAAGACAGAAAAGGAAGATCTATTATTTTTGTTGGGTATTCTGCTACCCTTTCGATGAAAGGAGATCAAATTGAACTTTGGGAACCAGAAGATTTATTTATCAAGAGAAGATTAAATGAACCAGACTAATATTTTTGACGAGCCTATAGATGAATGCTGCTCTAATCCAATCACCGGTTACTTCAGAGATGGTTTTTGTCACACAGATAAAATGGATAGAGGGCTACATATTGTTTGCTCACTAATGACAGAGGAGTTTTTAGACTTCTCGAGAACTAGAGGTAATGACCTTTCAACTCCAAGACCAGAATTTAACTTTCCCGGTCTTAAAGAAGGAGATTCCTGGTGCGTATGCGCTGAAAGATGGAAAGAGGCATATGAGCAAGGGTTTGCGCCAAAGGTTTATTTAAAAAAAACTAATAAGAAAACCTTGAAAATTATTGATATTGAAATTTTAAAAAAGTACTCCGTTGACTTAAATTAAATATAAACTTTATAGCTTCTTGAAAACTCCACCGAACCTTATGATAATTCAAGAAAATTAAATGGATAATATCTAGGAAGTATCTTACTTATAAGCAACCAGTTTAATACCTGGCTTCAAACTAAATTGAAATTTAACTTTCTTAAAACCAGACTTCAATAATAAAGTCTTTATGGAATTCTTACTAAAATAAAAAAGATGCTCTGGAGGTCTTATAGAGTCCCAATTCTTAATTTTTTCTAGATTATTTTTTAAAGAGAAATGCCCTATATCTGGAGTTGTTATATAAAGGATGCCATTTTTATCAAGAATCTCATACAAATCCTGAGTGAAGCTATTTAATTCTGGAAGGTGCTCTATCACCTCGCTACAATAAACAATTCCAAACCTTTTACCCGAGTTAACAATTTCATTTAAAGATTTAGATTGATAATTGGTTGAAGGGAATAAACTTTGAGCTATTTTTATTGACTTGGTATCTATATCAATTCCCATTGAATCAAATCCAAGCAATCTACCAGCCTCTGCTCCAGCGCCAATATTGCAGCCAACATCTAATAAAGTTTTATTAACTGCTTTTTTATAAATTGTTTTTATTCTTTTTTTTGCCCTTCTTACCTTTGATGCTGATTTATCAACGTATTGATGGGTTTTATGATAATTATTATAAAAGTTATCTATTTCTTGATCTGAGGGCATTGGGTCTACAAAGATTAAAGAGCAATCATCACACCTAAAAAGATCATAATTATCTTTTGATAGAAAAAATGTTGTGTTCCTGGTTGAGCATATATTGCATATCATAATTAAATAATATCTAATGAATTAACCTTATGCAAAGATTTTTTATGGCTTCTACAATTCAAATAAAGAAATTAAGGCAAGATAATAGATAATGCTTGCTGCTATGTCATATGAAGAAATTAGAGTTATATTTATTGTCTATTCTTCAGTTATTCTTCCAATAATTTTATTAATAAAATATAGATTACAAGTTCCCTCATGGGCCCTCAAGACATATATATTCTCTTTTATAGCATGCGCTTTGGGATGGGAGTTGTGGTTTACATACGGGATATGGGATGGGCTTCCTGTTGATATGAGAAGATCAGATCAATTAAACAATTGGCTACCACTGCATATGAATTGGCTACTAAACTCATTAGGAGATGCTGGAGCCGTTTGTATGGGTAGTATTTGGCTTTCATGGCTTGTCAAAAAGAAAGATATAACAATCTTTAAAGAATGGAAGTGGGATGTTTTTTTATTTTTAATCATTTTGTGTATAAGTCAAAATATATTAGTTGAGTTATTTCTTTATCAAGATCAACTTTCTATTGATAAGGAGATTTCATGGGCACCATTATCACCATTGGGAAATTATATTAACCCAGTACTTTTTGAATATTCAGACCGAACAGTCCGCCTGCAAGGTCAACTGCCCTGGTTGATAATGCCTATATTTTTATACAAACTAGTAATATATTTAAACAATAGAGATGACAAAGGAAGGGTTTAGTAAGTTTTTTAATGAATTCTTTGTCCCATTTTTAATTCTAATATTAACTATGTGGGCATTCGCATTTCTAAAGAGCCAGGACAAGGAATGGCAAGAAGAGCAAATTATAATAAATGAATGTCTTGAAAGATCTAATGCCAAAAATAACTGCCAAAAAATTAGCACCTAATTCTTAATTTAATTAAGTGCTAATGGTTTATTCTGACTTACGCCTTATCTCCATACTCCTGCATATGTTCAGCAGTTCGCTCGTTATCACCATACATGAAGTGGTTGGACATATTCTCTTTGTATTTGCTTGCAGGAACTGTCAAGCCAGCAGCCTCAGCTACCTCTCTGATATGCATTGGCGTAGCTCCACAACAAACTCCTAGATAATTAATACCTAACTCGAATGCTTCCTTTGCAAAAGCTCGCATTTCATATCTATTGCAATATAAAGGATCTAGTGCCGTAGGAAATGTTCTTCCATGAGGCGCAGGACAAGAACATCCACTATTATCTGGCAAATTAAAGAAAGTTGGATTTTCAGGAGTTGTTCTATAAGGTAAAGGTAGTGCGCCCATGTGACAGCTAATAGCTTTTCTAATCTCTCTTAGGTAAGGCATCATTGTATCTGGGCCTCTAAAACAATTCATACCAACAACATCAGCTCCCCTTTGTTCTAGTTCTTTACAAGTATCAATTATTGAGACTCCATCGCGCATAATATTTTCAGCCATAGGGGCAATTGTAATAACAGATGGCAATCCAGCTTTTTGAATTATATCTAAGGCTTTATAGGCCTCCTCAGCATAGTAAAAAGTCTCACCTATTAACATGTCAGCACCTTCATCAACAGACCATTCAACCATTTCACTAAACATTCTTTCAACCTCAAGTTGAGATTCCTTGTTTCCCTTTTCCCAAATATTAGAATTTGAAATATTACCTGCCATTAAGTTGGGAGCTCCTCCACCAAGAGGGTTGTCAGCTACTTTCTTAGCAATTTTTAATGCAGCTCTATTTAAGGGCTCTAGTAAATCTTCTTGACCAATAACTCGCATTTTTTCCCTGTGCGCATTGTAAGTAAAAGCCTCTACAACGTCTGACCCTGCATGTTGAAAGTCTCTATGAAGATTCTCAAGAGCTTCAGGATGATCTAGTGAAACCATTGGCACAAATTCGCCAGCAGCTAAATAACCCCTTTTTTCCATTTCAAATAAAAATCCTTCAGCGCAAATAACTGGACCCTCATTCAACCGTTCAATTAAATTTTTTTTCATTATATAAAGACTCCTAATTATTAAATATATAAAAAATCCTAGGAGTAAATTCCGTTTTAGCCGTTCTTTTAAATCGCGGCAATAGGATCAAATTACGATTTCATTATTAAATACCCTTTCTTTATGGTTGTAAACAAAATAAATTAAGAATATTAAAAGTTTATACAAAAAAAAGATTTCAGTTACTTATGCTATTAAAATAGCTATGATTACTAATCAAATTAAAAGAGGATTCGATAATGGCAAAAGGACAAGACAAGCAAAAAAACGAAAAGAAAAAAGGTAAAACTTTAAAAGAAAAAAGAGCTGCTAAAAAAGAAAAAAAATAAATAGATGTTAAAATTATGGTATGAAAACTTTTATATCCATAATTCTTCTATCATTATCTTTTAACTTATTTGCTGAGTTTGACACTAAATGCTCGGTACTCATAACCAAGCGCCTTCAGTCGTCTGAAGATGCATATAAAGACGCCCTTCAAAAGATTAAAGAATGTAAGCAATATGATATTTTGTCAGTAACTAGCTTTTTAGAAAAATCTATAAGCAAGGTTTACATAACTGATTTAATCCAAAGTTTTTGTATGTTTGATCACTCAATCGTCACAATTCTTGATACGAATACTTCGAACCTAAGCTGCGTTCACAGGGGCGAGATCAGGATAGAAAGAGAATTTCCAATAGCGAAATAGTAAAATGATAATACAAGAAGCCATGCAGACAGCTATTACTCCTGTATTCCTTTTAACTGGAGTGGGAGCTCTTCTTAATGTAATGATGAGCAGACTGGGAAGAATAAAAGATAGAGAAAGGTTGATTCATTCAATAATCCACAAGGCCGAACCCTCAGATGTAATCTTATTAAAATCAGCTATGAAAAAGCTTTCAAAAAGAAGTAAATTAGTTTCGCTAGGCATTGTTCTAGCTACAGGTAGCGCGCTTTTTGTATGCCTGGTAATAATATTCATGTTTCTAGGAGCTGTTGCAGGATCTGAGATATCTGTATTGATAGCAACTCTTTTTATAATCTGTATGACAATGTTAGCTACTGCGCTATTATCATTAGTATATGAGGTATATTTGGCGACGAGGACCATTCATAACAATGAGCCTTCGAGCGAAGTGATAATCACTAGAATTAAAGCTTAAAAAATATCTTAAAACTCTTAACTTACAACTTACTCCCCTTAAATAAAAACTATTTTTATAAGAAAATTAATACTTTAGGTGAGACTTAAGGTCGTCAAGAAAAGGCTCATAATTCTTCCAGTAATCCAGTCCGCTCTTATATATAGGCTGTCTTACCTGCTCAGCACTAGGCGTCTTAACCGATCTTTTACTGTTATAAAACTCTAAACATGACTGCTCGAAGGGTAGATTACAGTAGTCCAATATTCGATTAACAGATGGTTCAAAATCGTTAACCAGATCTTCGTAATTTAAGGAAAGTATCTGATTAGGCAAAACCTCATTCCAATGATCCATTAGCTCAATGTAGTTATTATAATATAAAGCTATATCTTTTAAGCTATAAGTGAACTCCTGACCTTCTGCAAATAATTGCTTGTAGCACGAGAAGCAAGCTGACATTGAGCTTCTTCTAATATCAATAATTTTTGCATTGGGTAGAATTAATTTAATTAAGCCAATATGTCTAAAATTATTAGGCATCTTATCAATAAAAAAGTCTTTTCCTGATCTGAATACTTCAGCATCTTTTATATATTGACTGCCTATCATCTCAAGCTGAGGAGATGAAAGTGAAAGCAAAATATCAGGGTACCTAGAGGAAATATCCTGAACTTTTCTCTGATTAAGCTTATGAGCAGTAGCAAGGATATTTGGGAGTTCGTGAGTGCCATCTACCATGGAATGAGATGAAAGAATTTGCTCCACAAGAGTTGAACCAACCCTTGGTAGACCTAGTATAAATATGGGCTCATTGGTCTTGTTACCCCAATCAATTTTTGTATCCATTAAATCTTTTGTACAAACCTCTTTTTGGTTATCACAGTCTGCAACAAAGTCATCAATATCAAACTTTGTGTACTTAAGCTTCATTGAATTGCCTGAGTTATAATGATGAAAAGACTTTTTGAAGTTCTCTCTATCCTCATAAGCTTTTCCTAATGCAAAGTGCATAAAGATTTTTTCATCTTCATTAACATAATCATCTGCCAGCATTTCACCTAAAGAAGAAATCTCTTTATCAGAAAAACTATATGTTTTAAGATTGGCTAAGCTCCAGTATGCGTCCCCAAAATATTTATTAACCTGATATGCTTTTTTATACGAGCTAATTGACTCATCTATTTCACCAAAATTTTTATGAAGATGGCCTTTGGATATAAAAATCTCTGCGTTCATAGGCTCAATATCAAGAATCTTCCTGTATAGATCAAGAGACTCTTGCTGCTTATCTGTTTGCTGCAAAGTTACTGCTAAAGTTTTTAAAGACGATATATCATCAGGAAATTCTTTATATAGTTTTTTAGCATAATCTAATGCCTGGCCATACTTCTGCCTTTTGATAAGAATATCTATATAGTCAATTTGAATATCCTTGTTGTCTGGCTCAAAAACTAAACAACTTTCTAGCAGAAACTCACTTTCATCGTAAACATGAAGCTTTGAAGCTAGTATTGCAAGTAGTCTCATGCCCTCAACGTTGTGAGGTGTAGATTGAAGAAAAAATCTACATAAGTCTTCTGCTTTTTTATATTTACCCTCGTGGATAAAGCTTAATACAGATTTAAGTTCTGGAGGTAAGTTTTTAAGATAGAAGATATTTTTATTAGCTAATTCAAGTAATTTAGTGTCGGCATCTTCAAATGAAAGAATACCCAGCCATGATGCCTGAAGAGATGGATTATTTTGAATAGCCCTAATATAACTCTTTAATGCCATATCTTTATTATTTAACTTGAAATGTATATGACCGAATTCTTGAAAGGCTCGACCATACTTAGGGTCTATTCTTACAACCTCGGACAGAGCATAAAGCGCCTTACTATATTCTTCTAAATACCTTAAGGATACTGATAATAAAAACCAATAATCTAATTCAGATAAGGTAGTTTTATTATTCTCTAAAAATTCCAATGCTTCATTAAATTTTTTAGACCTTATTAGTTTTTGAACATTGGCATAGGTTTCGGGATTAGATTTCATATGTTGTTAGTATAAATAAAAAAGGCCAGAATGAACTGGCCTTTTTATAGTTTTAATATTTAAATTAGAACTTGTACGATACTCGCATACCAAAATTTCTAGGTCTATTTGTAGTAATCCTAGGAATATCATCTTGATCGTTATAGTAAAGATTTGCCCTTTCATCTGTTAAGTTTCTAAAGAAGAACTCAACGTCAGCATTACTGACTGTGAAACCATAAGCGAAATCAATTGTTCTATAAGATGGCTGATCCAGAACCTTAGCTGCCTCAAATGAGTTATATGTTCTTGAAGCACTTTTTAAAGCAAATTGGAAATACGAGTCTGCTAAATCCTTTCTAATTCTTACATTAAACTGTGTTCTTGGTGACAGAGGAAGCGCACTGCCAATATCAACTATAGGCACAGTCTTAGATACATCTTTTGTTATTTCAGTATCATTAAGTGATATAGCTGAAGCTATAGTCAATGAATCAGATGGATACCAAAGAATGTCAGCCTCAATTCCACTAATTTCTGCGTCAGCTGCATTCTCAACAAACGTTAATATAGAAATATTAGTAGGATCAAACTGTGATACCTGAATATCAGTCCATTCAATATTGTAATATGTTGCGTTAAGTCTCAAAGCACCGTCTAGAAGAAGGGTCTTTAAGCCAAACTCAGTATTCAACACCTCATCAGATTTGAATGTAGTACCAACATTTGCTCTATAACTATCAGTAGATGAATCACCACAGTAACCTTTTGCAGTTGCAGCTTTCGCAGCACAAGAATTAACTAGTCCACCACCCCTGTTATATCCACCAGGTCTATAACCTTCTGATTGAGTGAAATATATTAAAGTATCTTCATCCACTTTATAACTAGCTGTTAGCTTTGATATTGTATCTGTTAGATTTAATGGTGATGCTGTATGGCCACCAGATTTATCGTAATCTCTACCTGATGTACTGCCAACCGCTAAACCACCAAACTTAGACTGACCTACATAGTCAATATCTAAATCATAGCTTCTTGCTCCGACAGTTATATCTAATTTATCACTAACAGGGAAGGTAACTTCCCCAAAGTATGCAGTTTGCTCATCTGTCCTTTTGATATCATTAAAGAACCTATACTGAGGAGCTCTGGCAGCAGTATTATCTGCGTAAGCACCTGTACTAAGAACTGGATTAGGACCAACTGTTGGATATGCATCTAGGAAACCGAGGTAACCATAATCATTTTGAGTTTTTAGAGTACTTTCTTCAATAAAAACACCAACTGTATATGAAAAAGGTAAATCACTAAATTCGTTAGAGCTTACTCTAAATTCATGCGTTGTCCTCTCATTGTTATCAAGTAAATCTACTTGAACAGCACCACTTCCACAGTATCCTGGGACATAGGCGACGGCAGGGACGGCTGCTGAAGTCGAAGTAGCTGCGACAGCTGCGACAGCTGCGACAGTATAATTACAAGTATAGTAAGGCATATAACCACCAGTATTAATATAACCTGAATAGTCAACTGTTTGCTCAGCATCTCTTTCTAAGAAAGAACCAGCATAAACAACATCCAACTTACCTACTCTTCCTTCTAATGTAATAGCGGTTTGAGCAAATGAATCTTCAAGTGTATCTGGAACAAATCTTTTTACCTGAAGATCTCCAACGGCAGGATCATAATCCCAAACACCATCCGCTTCTATAGTTTGATCCATATGGGTTACTAGAAGATCCCAGTCCTCGTTAATTGTATATGCTGATGAAAGTCTGAAACCTTGATATGTTGCTTCATTAAAGTCTTCTTCAACTATGCTTGCATTGTCCACAGTCTTGTATGTGACAGCTTTAGCATAATTTCCTAAAGGTCCACCAAAAGCTCCTTTACCTTCTGAGCTCCATGTTCCAGGAACATTATCAATGTAACCACCGGCCTTAGATTGGTATAAAACACCTCTAACAGCCCATGACTCACTTAAAGGAATATTAATAAAACCATCATAGGAGAAACTTCCACTTCCATTTTGAGTATCAAAAATTGATGAATTAATACCACCTTCGGTAACATCAAATTTAGGTTTATTTGTAATAAGTCTTACCGTACCTGCTTGTGAACTAGCACCAAAAAGAGTTCCTTGAGGTCCAGGGATAACTTCGATTCTTTCCATATCGGCGATATATACATCAAGATTTCTTCCAGGAACTTGCACTGGTTGCTCATCTAAATATAAAGCAACGTTAGGAGCTGAACCCTGTGCTGCTGATAAAAATACATTTACTGGATCTACTGCCAAGCCTCTTATATATATAGTTGACTGTCCAGGTCCTCTTCCACCTGAGGTAACATTTGGTAAATATTCAACGTATTCATCAAAGTTAGAAACATTCATTTCTTTTAATGTCTCTTCAGTTAGAGCGGTTACAGTGATTGGAATGTCACTAGCATTTTCTTTTTTCTTAGTAGCTGAAACTACCACTTCTTCTATCTGTCTTTCCTGAGACTCGACAGCTTGCGGTGCCATGGCGGCAACCGTCCCCATTATACCTAGTGATAGGTGACTGGTGATTTTATTAATACTCTCTTTAGCTCTGTTTAAATTTAACATATGTCCTCATAGTTATTAAAATAAATTGCATAAAAAAATAGACGTAGTTCTGGTTTCCCCAGTTAAAAATCCCCTGAAGAAGTTTAGCCATATTTATAGACCTGCAATTTCTGTAAATAGGTCTTGCCATACCATAACAAGTAATTATTAATTATTCAAATCTGTTTATACATAACAGATAAACACAATTCTTAATTTGATAAAAACTAGATAATTAAATCTAGCTATGTTTCACTAAAAATAAATATTTAAAAAAAAATGAACCAAATTAGTAAATCTAGATTCTTTTTGTCTGTTATCTTATTGTTAATAATTACTTCGTGGGTTTCACTTAACTCGTCTGTTTCAGCCGAATTGTTCTCATCGATTCAGTCCTATTTATCAAAATACTTTGGTTGGTTGATAATAATTTTAGCTAATTCATTTTTAATTTTTTCTGTATATTTGTTATTCACAAAATATAAAAATATACGTCTTGGCGGAGAAAATGCAAAACCTACCTACTCATATGCAAACTGGATTGCTATGTTATTCAGTGCTGGTCTTGGAATAGGCCTTCTCTTTTATGGGGTTGCTGAACCGGTTATGCATATGAATTCCTTTCCGGGAATGATAGAAGGAAATTCATCTTACAATGCCTCTAAGGCAATTAGTTTAACAAATCTTCACTGGGGACTTCATGGATGGGCGGTTTATACATGCCTCGGATTATGTTTTGCATATGCCTCTTATAATAAAAATAAGCCCTTTAGAGTTAGTTCGCTTATGGGAGATTCAATCTCTAAGAATAGGTCCCTTTCAGTTTTTATAGATGTTATAGCTATATTAACTACAGTATTTGGCATAGCCACATCATTAGGCCTTGGTGCTACACAAATAGGAGCAGGCCTTGATCATATTTTTGGTATTGATCAAACATCGACAAATCAACTAATTATCATAACTGTCATAACAATAATGGGCCTTGTAAGCGTCTGTCTTGGACTGGACGCAGGTATTAAAAGACTCTCGCAATTAAATGTAGTTATTGCTGGGTTCTTGCTCTTACTAGTTTTTTGCTTGGGTCCGTCAATATTTATAATAAATGCATTGGTTCAAAATTTTGGTAGCTATCTAAACTCTCTTATCGAAACAGCCACATATACTGAGGTTTATGAAACTACTTCTTGGCAGAATGGATGGACATTATTTTATTTTGCTTGGTGGTTTGCCTGGGCTCCATTTGTATCTCTTTTCATTGCAAGAATTTCATATGGCAGAACTATAAAAGAATTTATAATAGGTGTGCTTTTTGTTCCTTCTTTAATTGTTTTTGTATGGATGGGTGTTTTTGGAAATGCAGCTATTTATCAAATAATTAATAATTCAAGTAATATTGATGAAGTTGTATCAGGTAACTTTGCTATAGCCTTATTTAGCTTGTATGACATATACCCTGGATCCCAACAACTCTCAATTCTATCCTTAATATTAATAATTACCTTTTTTGTTACATCTTCTGACTCAGGGTCATTGGTTGCTTCAATGCTTTCATCTAAGAGTCAAGCTGATATTAATGACAGTTCTCCTTTGGTATCGAGAGTTACTTGGGCAATATTGCTTGGTGTGGTTGCTGCTGTGCTTATGTTTGCTGGAGGCCTAACTGCACTTCAAACATCTGTAATTATTACAGGGGTTCCGTTTGCAATAATAATTGTATTCGCCTGCATTAAACTGCACAGGTCTTTGGAAGAAGATTTAAAGAATTAGTCTATTTCTTTATCAAGGCTATTGAGCTCGTCTGCTTCCATTTCATCTTCATAGATAAGCTCATCATCAACATCTGAGACATCTTTTTTTTGAAACTTTTTAGCTACAAGCAAAGCCGCAACTACTAATAATAGAATTAAACCTAGTTGAATTCCCATAATATATTCCTTTATTAAGTTAACTGATTTATTCTATCTTAAAC
>Ga0209815_1002376_pt1 | contig 11496 bp, 19 predicted proteins | sample CoawatmetaG00DNA_FD_187507 | JGI IMG/M metagenome (GOLD analysis project Ga0209815, IMG submission 187507) | Marine microbial communities from the West Antarctic Peninsula - Coastal water metaG002-DNA (SPAdes) (version 2) | ecosystem: Environmental > Aquatic > Marine > Coastal ...
ATTTTGTTCCAATGCGTTTCTACCAACAGCAGTGTTGTTATCTGCGGTAGTATTTCGGTGTAGTGCCTGATAGCCCAAAGCAGTGTTATTGTCGCCTGTAGTATTAAACCGTAAGGAGTACATACCGCTTGCATTATTCTCTACTCCAGTAGAGTTAGTCAATAATGAACCAAAACCAACTGCTGTGTTGTCCCTGCCTGTTGTATTTGACAATAAAGAATCTTTTCCGACGGCGGTGTTTGCAGGCCCTGTAGTGTTAGAGCTTAAAGAAGCATACCCAACGGCTGTATTAGTAGATGCGGTGGTATTAGCATCACCTGCTAGACCGCCGATGAAGGTGTTTTGTACGCCTGTGGTTACTGCTGTTCCTGCGTTATAACCAATACCTACATTGTAGCCATCTGCTCCTGCGTTTTGAGTAGCTAAAGCGGATGCTCCAATGGCTACGTTATTTCCATGTGCATCTTCAGTTTTAAGAGCTTCCCAACCTATAGCAACATTAGAATCACCAGTCGTAATCGCAGTACCTGCATTTCTTCCTATTACAATATTGCGAATTCCACCCGATGCTATTGAGTCACCTGCGTCTAAACCTATACGAACATTGTCAGTGCCTGCTGTAGCAGTAATAATATCTGCACCAGTTGCAATAGTTACGTCTGCTGCAAAGTTTGCTGCTCCGTCTACGTCTACTACATCTAAGTTAGTTGTGCCGTCTACGTCTATGTTGCCTGAGATGTCTAAGGATGTTGCTGTTAATACTCCTGTCACACCAAGCGTTCCACCAACTGTTAGATCGTCATCAACTAATAAATCCACAACAGATAACGTTGCAAAAGCATCAACCATTTTAGCGCCAGATCCTGCACCATCTGAATATATTGCCTTAGTTTGACCAGTTGCAATCGTAATTGTTGCACCAGATCCTTGCTTAATAATAATACTTTGAGACCCGCCTGTTGCGTTCTCAATAAACCAAAGTTTACTAACAGTGTTTGGACCAATTGTAATTGTGCAGGCTGAGTCCAAGGTTCCTGTATACTTTAAAAACATTGCACGACCAGGATCCGAGGCCCCATCTGCAATCGTAGTTGTATGTGTGTTTGCGTTAGTTGTAATTGCTTCAGTTCCAAAAGCAAAAGCTTCTGCAATCAGTTCTAAGTTAGTGTTGGTTGTATCGCCCCAAGAACCGGACTGTTCTCCAGACCCAATTTCTTCTAACCGTAAATCATTTGTATATACACTTGCCATTTTTATATCCTATGCTGCAACTTCCGTCCATAACGTTGATTGCGTAGGGGTAATCCCCGTGAAATTTGATGTCTGCCCTGGTATAATTAATCCCCAAGGTTGTTCTATAATCCCTACCTCACCAGTAGCCGACAGACCAGTTACTGTGACATTAGCGTTTCCAGAGATAGTTGTCGAGCCAACAGAAGATGACATGGTCACCATTGTGTTGGTAGTAAAGAAACTGCCTAATACGGTTGTACCAACAACTCCAGTAACGGAAACATTGGCAACCCCTGTAATCGTAACCGCGCCAACTGCGCTAGTTCCGCTAACTCCAGTAACAGAAACATTTGCTTCCCCAGAAACTGTAGATGCACCAACCGCGCCAGTCGCAGTTACAGTGTAGGCAACATTGGTGTTCCAAGTGCCAGTGTTCCATCCTTGTAGGGAGCTATTCCACCCTTGAAAGGCTGCAACCGGATCTGCCATTAGGCTATCCGAATGATTGCGTTAGAAGCATCCGCGGTTGGGAAGATAATAGTAAAGTCCCCAGAACTTGCCGCTTTGTCAGCACCAAAGTCTAAGACGCAAACTGTTGGGTCTCCCGAAACAGCCTCGTTATAAATTAAAGCACCTCGAACTGCTGAGATAGTTACGTTAGAAAACACCTCATCCGCAAAGTCTGTAAGTGCTGTTGTTCCACTTGCGACCGGAGTAACACTTGTTAAAAAGTTTCCTTTAGCCGTGTAGTTTGTTCCACTGATCTCGTTAGTAGATGTATACGCAGTTGTTGCCGCAGTAAACGTTGCACTGTTATTATACAAAGCCACTTTAAAAACGTCGCTTGCTGCTGTGAAATTATGAACACCCTTCATAAGTTCTACTTTGAACGAAGTGCATAAGAAGTTACCATTAAAAGCCATTTACATATCCCTTATATATTCAGCCAACTTTTCTTGGCCAGCATCTTTTATTGCATTATATACCGTAGTTCTGTCGCTTTGAATAGCCTGTCGCATATATATAACAACAGTTTTTTCTACAGCATCTCGGTACTCTCTAGCTTGGTCTCTAATAGCAGGTGGTGCGCTTTCAGATATTCCAATTATTTTATTTACACATCGTTGAGCAACTTCTTCCGGAGTAAACCCTCGGTTGTTTGTTGTTGCAACCTCTACCTTAAAGTCATTTGACATTGTAACTGGAAAAGACATTTCATTCATATTTTAAACTCCTTATGTTTTAGCGCGGACAAGCTGACCTGTGCGGTACTCATCTGTTACTTCTTGAGCTTCTCCCAAGTTCTTTAATCGTCCTATAGATTCCCCAAATCTTTGTGTGTACATCTGCATGATTGCAGGATCACCCTTCATGTAGAGATAAGCCTCGGTTAGAGACCCATACAACATTGCCATCTCTGCGTTGTCACTTAACCACGTTACTGTTGTATCAGATCCTACGGCTGAAACTATTGCTGTTGCGCCACTAGGACTAGCTGTAATTGTTTCACCTACAGTGTAATTACTGCTAGGAATTATTACAATTAATGAGGTTGTAGAAGGTACCGAATCTACGCCGCTACTTTCACCACTCGTACTCCCCGTAATAGTGTCATTAGCTGTAAACGTACCTGTTACATTTGTAAGTGTTAACGTGTAACTGCTTTGAGTAAGACTTAATGGTCTATAGAAATAATGAAGTTCTGCGTTGTAACTACTATCAGGCGTAGGTGCTATAATAAAATTATCTACATCATACGAACCATAATACCTGGGAGACCCTGTTGTGGTTGCATTAGGATTGTACGATTGAATAAATTCTGAATCTTTATAGTCTACAAACACAGTTTCACTACTAGAATCCGTATACTTTAAAGCAAAAGGAGCTAAGAAATCACTGGGTAAAGATAAAAACTTATTACCAGAAGTCATAGCGCCAGCTACATTTTTTCTAAATACGTTTAACTGTACGTTCTTTAGTATTCGCTCTTCAGTTAGACGAATAAAAAGAGGCAAGTTATTTACAAAAGATGTTTCGTTGTTTTCAGTGTAATCTTCTATGGCAGTCTTTAACTGCGTGTATGTAAAGCTCATGTTGTCACCGTTACTACGCCCACTGACCCAGTAGAAACTAGGTTGTTGGGGGGGTTAATTCCATTATCGGTTGCGCCACCTACAGGGTTCCAGCCATACTGAATGTTTCTTTCTTCAGAAAGATTAGGTTCTGGACGTGGGTTCCTCAACGCTTGAGGGTCTGGTCCTATCCGAGGAGGAAACAGTTGGGGGTGCTTAGGTTCGTACTCGTCAGGTCCAACCAAAGAACCGTTCCATTCTCTCATCATGTCTCTCAAACGGTATCTAAAGCCTGACCTGTCTGAAATTCCCCATGCGTCTTTTCCACTAGCAAATGCCATTATGACCTCAAGTATGATGCTGCGGGTTGAAGTTTTAGTGATACTCGATCATCGTCTTCATCGAAGGCGCGATTAAATTCTTCGTCATATATTGCTTTTAAATACTGCAACCTCTCCGGCGCTCGTTTCATTGCAATGTAATAGGATAGTCCTGCAACCATACAAGGAAAAAACCTAAAAGGAAGATCTGTAGTATTAGCAAAAGAACCTGCATCTTCAATCCTGTCTACATAATAGTAAACTAATTGGTCTGTAGAGTTCTCTGGTACATTCCACAAGTTAATTGAAGGGCTTATCTGCCTATCAAAATAAAACTGACTAGGACGACCTTGGGTTGTTTTATTTGGTAGGTTTAAATATTCACCACGACTAATTCTATCTAATTGAAAATCGGTATTACCTCTTCTAAGTACCACTTCTAAAATATCAGCAGAGCTTTTTGTTTCCGAAAAATCAACGGCTGCAGTTACAGAAGTCGTAGCACCACTAACACTTCCACTAACACTTTCTGATACAACAAATGTTCCAACAGGATAGGTTATAGCAATACTTGTGCTAGAAGGAATACTTGTGACGATTGCTGTCGCACCACTTGTTGCACCAGTAATAGTCTCAGTTATATCAAACGATGCACTAGACGATACCGTTATTGTTAATGTTCCAACAGGATAAGAAGATACAGACTGTGCCATATTTAATATTTTTTGTTTAATCGTCCATAAATTTAAACCACGATTGGTCCATTCTGCAAACATAAGATTTAAAGAACGACGTGCAGTCTTTATCTCGTAACCAGTACGAGCCTCTAAGCCACACCGCTCATAGGCTTCCTCGATAACTTCAGCTATGTCGAGGTTAAATGTTCTGGTTCCAGAAGTCGCCATCTTTTATCCCATCCTTGTGTCACGAACACCGCGGCCTGACATAACGATGCCACCGTTCATGTATCGTTTCTGTACCATACCACCATTCTTCATGCCTTGCGATTCTTTTATTGCTTTGGCAGTAGGAGCCCCTGGGTCACCAGCACTTCGCATCTTTTCTCCGCTTCCACCAGCAATACGCTTTTTCTTAGCATTGATGTTAGCCCATAATCCTTTAGGTTTACCCATATTATTTTTCTCCGAGGGAGGCTTGGAAATCTGTTCGCTCATCTGAGCCCTGGATATTGCCATAACTTGCCTGCCTTTGTAAAAAATCCTGCCATATCGGCTGGATCATCCTGTGATTTTGGTCAACTTTGTACACAACAAGTGACATTTGTGCATTCATCGTAAACAAAGTTATCGAACCCCAGCTTAAAATACCGAGGATTACAACAGACACAAGATGGTTAATTTCAAATTTCATTTAACACTTCCAACGCTTACGCGCCGCCTTGCCTCTTTCTCCAGTCCAACCTTTAGAACGAGCGCAGAAAGACTTTTTACGTCCTTTTTCACTCTTGCTTTTTGGGTTTGGTGCAGGAGCCTTGAGCTTGCTACCCGTTGCTTTATTATATTTGGCTCGGCCCTTTGCAGTAAGGCCCGCTCCTTTTTTAACAGACAGTTTTTCACCACGGCCAACGGAGAGATTAACTTTTTTCTTATTAGCCATAGTAAACAGTCCTAATAATTATGCGTGGTAGAACATCATTAAATCAATAGTGCCTACAATAAACGTAACGAAACAACCATCTTTAAACAGTACGCCTTCATCTGGAATAAACGGATCATCCGAAGTGCTATCTGTTCCAATAGATCGAAACTGTATAAATTCAGTACCCGTTCCGCCACCGTTTCTAAGGTTAGCTTTACCAGCAGTTCCGCCAGAAACAAAAGAGAACCCTTGAAGACGTGTTCGCCCTGCAAAAATTACACCTAGCGCATTGTTGTTAATACCAGCGGAAACGTTTCCCGCAGGATTACCAACAGCGGTAATGCTTAAAATAGTCTTAAAATAACCAGAGCTTGTTGCTGTTCCAGCGTTAGCTCCCGTAACATTCTCTGTAAGAGATGCACCATTTACATCCGTACCAACTACATTAAATGATTTCGAAGAATCATTTCCTGCTGATAAAATTGTTACTTGTCTACCAGAAGCGTTAGTCACACTTCCGCCGTCTGCTAAAGCACCGCCAATAACCAATGCCGCGTTGTTGCCCACTGAGGCGGCAACTGATATTCCGTCTGCGTCTAAAGCCACCTCATCGCTTATGAGGACTGGGGTTACGTCTGATCCTGCCATTTCGGCCTCCTATAAGAAAAGAGGGGAGCCAAAGCTCCCTCCCAATTGTTTATGCAATTTGCACATACTCTATGATAAACGTAAACGAACCTGCTGTTGTAGCATTAACTGTATTAGTGATATTACAGAAAATATTACGAGCTGCTGACGCATACTGAACAGAAGCTGGTGCAGTTGTACCATCTTGTGTTTGAAGAACTAGCTCTGTTAAAGTTACGTTGCCTAAGACAACTGTTGTACCAGCGTCTAAGATTTCGTCAGCCTGAGTAGCTACAATCTGCGCACCAGAAGAGGATGTACCTACTTCATAACCAATGTCACCACTTCCCGTTACAGGTGCAACGGCGCAAAAGATTTTAATGTTAGTAATAATAGTGTTTGCAGGCTGTGCAAATGTACCAATAGTTGGCGAGTCGCCGGCTGTAGAGTTTACTGTCACACCAGTAACATGAGCAACATGTTTAACAAATATGCTACTCACTGCGGCGGACAATGTGGTTGCACCCGTTACAGCGAGAGTTCCACCTACTGAGGCGTTTGTACCATATGTAGAATTAGTTGTTTGAGCGCCAGTTGTGGCATTGGTTGTGATGTCTTCAAAACCATTTTGCGAACGTACTGGTCCGCTGAAAGTAGAATTACCCATGAGAATCTCCTGTCGGGGTTAAGTCAGCCGCATTATGCGACTGTCAGGGATAAGGCCACAATACATTACATTTTAAAAAAAAGAAAGGGGCGATCCGCAAAGACCGCCCCATCAAACAAACCTAGAAGATTTGTTAATATATTATGCGGCGCCTGTTGTGCCGAATACGCAACGTGGATCAGAGAAACCGAAGCTGTAACGCTCACGAGCTTTGAAACGCATGTTGCCTGTATCAAAGTCTGATTCCATGTTTGTTGCAAGAGATGAACGCTCATAGTGGATAAGACCACGAGGGGCATCAGTCAGAACAAAGAACGCATCCGTATCTGTTAGGAAGTCGTTGACGGCATAACCATCAGGCAACATACCCATTGAACGAATTGCGTTTGTGTCGTTGTCTGAAGTTCCAACACGAAGGTTAGAAACCATAAGACGCTCTGCAACGAATTGCAGTTGACGTGGAATAATAAGTTTCATTCCGCGTAAAGCGACTTTCAACCCACGTTCGTCAACGAAACCAGCGATATTGATCAAAGCGTCTTCCAAAGAAGTTTCGTTTAGATCTGCATCTGTAGACGGTTTGTTAGCAAAAGTGCCACCGTTTGTAAGTGGGTGATCAGTTGCACAAAGTGCTTTACCGTCACCACCCGCAGTTGCGCCGCCTGAGAAACTGTTGTTTAAAACAGCGGAGGCTTTGACCTGCTTAGTGTGAGCCATCGAACGTGCAAGGGCGCGTGTGTAACGACTGCCTAAGCGGTCATACAAGTTGTCCTCGATTGCTTCCTCGGTAATTGAGAACGCAAGTGCGATAGTTTCATGGTTGTACCGAGCAGTAAATGCTTCGTTCGCATCGTCAAAGTTGACGGCTGAACCTTCCGATTTAGTTGGCGCAGCGCCAAAACCGGAAAGCATAACTTCTTCCTCAAATGCACGATCTGAGGACTCAGTAGTGTAGATTTCAGAGTGCTGATTTTCGTAACGATCATACTCCATTCCAAACAAGGCGTTGAGACCTGGTTCAAGCTCTTTCGCTAATTGTGCGCGTGAAATAGCCATGTGTTAGTCCCCTTATACGCCGGTCGTAGAAACAGTACCAGCAGCAATGGAACCAGTAGGTGCATTGAAGTGGTTGTTTATACGAACGATTAATGGAATACCCGCAGCAGTGAAGTCAGCATTGTCTGGGTCATCTTGAATACCCATAATGCGTAGTGCCAGTGTGTTGGTAGTTGCGATTGTGTTTAAATCTGCTGTTGCAGTGGATTTTCCAGAAGCTGTTACACCACTGTTTCCTGTTGCAAACGCGATGTTTGCAAACACAGCTGCACGAATCTCTGCTTCAGTGTTTGCAGCCGCTACAACATTAGATGTAGCAATTGTAAACAATTGATTTGGATCGTCATACAGAAAGGCTTTGACGGGGAAATTACTATCCGCGCCAGAACCCGGCCAAGAGTTTGCAAAAATTGTTTCTCCATTAGTAGAAGAGACATACTCACATCCGCCAAAAACACCAACGATTGACACGTTACCACCGGCCGCAGCCTGTAGATCGTCAATGACCCCGCCAGCTAACGGAATAACCGCCATGCCTTGAAAGATCGGGTTGGAGTTGTCAGAAGCTATGCGATACTCTGTCATACCGGTAGAGTTGGTCGATTGACCAATCTTTCCCAAGGGTCGTAACCCAAAGGATCCGTTAGAATTTGCCATAATAGCACCTCAATAAAAGTTTACTCGGAGTCTCGTGGTGATCCTCCGAAAGTTACACGACTTTGCCTATTATTACTAATTGGCATGGAAGGATGTTGGTCCTTCATTAAGTCCTGATCGACAGCAACCATCTGTTCTCGGGTCCGGGTCCCGTAATACGCGGCTCTTTCATTGGCGGTCTCGACAGGCATTCGGCACAACATCAGTCCTCCTTGACCTATAACGCCCTGATATTTGCCATCATCGATGACGGGGGCTTCATAGTTAGGATACTCATCGGCACGGACGGGTGACCATCCTTCTCGTAGCTTAGAGTGGACATTCATTTTGTCCTCTTCGCCACGCATTGCAACTCGAATCCAACGATGCACATAACCTACTGGAGGCTCTGGTGCTTCAAGGTGACTGGGCGGTGCCCAGGGTTTTCTGCGCGTTTCTGTTTCGCGTGTTTCGCTTTTTCGCGTTGTTCTATTATCTGTCATTGCTTTAATCCTTCACATACTTAGCGTACTGTTCAAGAGGGACACCGAGTTTCTTCGCTATCGCGACTTGTGAATGCGTTAACTTGACCGACCTGCGCCCCTGTTTAGTGTTGCGGGATGCGGAGTTGCCAGCGGATGCGACCTGACTACCTCCTCCCGTTTTTCTTGTCGTAAACTTCTGCGGAAATTCCGTTCGAAGCCGACGATCTACCTCATTATAGTAGTCTTCGCTCTCAGGGTCAAACCCTTCTTCTTCAACTAATCGTCTATGAAAGGTAAAAGCTGCTTGGGTCATGATCTCGTCTTCCCCAAACCAAGCATTTTTTTGTGCCCACGCTTCAGCCTTTGGATCAGTTTTTCTTGCAACCTGTTGCTGTTGTGGCACAACCTGTTGCTGTTGTGCAACTTGTTGTCTTTCAACATCTACCTTTTGTTGTTGATCTACTCTATGTTGTGCTTCCGTATACTTTTGTCTGTCCACGGCAATTTGAGTAAGCTGTTCTTGCGCGGCTAGTAACCCATCAGAGTCTCCAGCTTCGTAAGAGTTTTTGTAAGCATTTTTTGCGGCCTGTTCTTGATGGCCTAGACGGTTACCATACTCATTAAGGTATCCAGTATCTACTTGTTGAACACGGGATTTTAATTGGTTGTTCTCATTTAAGAGTTGTTGCGCTACCCGCACCGCTTCTTCACGATCTCGTTCAGCAAATTTATTACGCTCAGTTAACTTTTTAATTCGTTTCTGAACATTCTTACTGTAATCTGTTAGCTCTTCTTCGTCACCACCAGAAACTGAAACTTTGTTGTTTGATGTATCGTTAGAAGATTCTTCCGATGAAGACTGTTCGTCGTCCTCAGTTTCTACAATAATTTCTTCTTCGCGTTCTTCGTCCATTTTAATCTCCATGTCCTAAACGTGCTTCACGTCATCGGGTTCTAGTAATGTTGCAATCACTTCGTCGTCGTTGATGATGCGAACTTCACCACCGTCAATCTTAAAACGGGATCCGGAGTACCGACCAATGCAAACCCATTGACCTTCAGCACACCATGCAGTGGGATTCGGTCCAAACTTATCTGGGTCCTTATAGGCAAGGGGACCTAATCGTAAGACGTAACTAACAACCGTAGCAACAGCTTCACGTTCTCGCACCTCCTCTGGAATATAAAGACCAGATGCGGTCTTTTCTTTTCCTTGGTACGGCATAACAAGAATCCGCCAACCTGTTGGCTGTGGAAGTCTTTCAATTAAAGATTTATCAATAAGGGAAGGGTCTAAGACCCTGGCGTCAACATATGCGCTTTTCACAGAGGAATCTTCTGAGGCTCCCGCCTCACGATCCTTGTTCATTTTCTGCGCGACATGGTCAGGAAGATATAATTTCTTCGACATGATCTGCGTTTTTCTCCAGCAAGGCCCTAATTTCAGTTCTAGTGAAAGAGAGGCCTCGTATCTCTCCCACCATCATTTTGTATGTTTCCCAATCTTTGGCATTGCCTTGGGAAAGAGACTCGGCTATTTCTAGTTCGCGTTTCTCCAACAACCTATACATATGTTTTGCAAAGTCAACAACATCCACTACATCATATCCTTATAAGTTTCTTGTGCGTTACCTGTCATTGGACCACCTTCGGACCAACTATCGCAAACATAGTCTTGAGTTGCAACAGGGCAGCGAGGATCATCGTCATCGCCACCCTGCATTTTATCAACCGGAATGCCGTCCGGAAGAATACTTATCATAACTGTAGGCATTTGTTAGTCCCCCCCTGTTTCATTGTATATGTTATCAAATATTTGATTAACATCTAATGTATAGTCTAAATCAGATTTAGAATAGTGTATATTCTGAGATGGTCGAAAGTCAGGAGCGCCTTCTCCTGTATTAAACCATGCAGGGTGTGTTACACGAACACGGTTGTTTGGAAGGGCAACTATGTTTCCAGTATATTCACCAGCATCTAATAACTCCAACACATGACTTTGTTTGTGTTGCGCTGGATCATCAGCAATTTCGCTGTCCGTATAGTCCACCGTAAACATGTACTTAGCTGGATAAAACTCGCTACCAACCTTTGCAAGCCAAGGGCAAGGTGTAGCTCTGTCCATTTGATAAACAGCATGTGTATGAGATGAACAATCCCAAGGCTGCGCCTCATGAACAGGCATAGGTGTAGGCCACTCCTCAAAGGGGGTGTCTGCAACCAAAGCCGTTATGGGCATTCTAGCCCACATAGCTCCACCATGCACATTAGGTTCCCCTTCTAGCTCAGATTCACACCCGGTGAAGATAACTTGAAAACTTAAACACCTATTAGGCATGGTGGTGACAGCAATTGCCATCGCATGTAGAAACTCTCCGTGGTACGCATTATGATTGTGTGTGTACTCACGCCGCACCCAACATTTAAAATGTGGAATGTTACTTTGTAGATATGGCATTAATAGGTTTTACCCCTGTTAGGATTATCTCTTACGTCTGCACGTCGTGATAGACCACCTCTTACCCCACCTTTAGCCCCACCTTTAGACATAACTCTGCCGCCTCTTCTATAGCCCATTTGAGCAACAACATCAGGTCTTTCTTCTTTCAAAGCTTTTAAACCTTTAGACATAACTCTGCCACCTTTTGCCATGCCTTTAGACATAACTCTGCCACCTTTTGCCATGCCTTTAGACATAACTCTGCCGCCTTTTGCCATGCCTTTAGACATAACTCTGCCGCCTTTTGCCATGCCTTTAGACATAACCTTGCCGCCTTTTGCCATGCCTCTCATAGATG
>Ga0209815_1002378_pt1 | contig 11491 bp, 11 predicted proteins | sample CoawatmetaG00DNA_FD_187507 | JGI IMG/M metagenome (GOLD analysis project Ga0209815, IMG submission 187507) | Marine microbial communities from the West Antarctic Peninsula - Coastal water metaG002-DNA (SPAdes) (version 2) | ecosystem: Environmental > Aquatic > Marine > Coastal ...
AGGATTGTGTTTCGTTCGGTTTGGATAAGGAAATGTTCTGGGACAAGAATAATCTCAGCGTCCATTTCATAAAATTTATTTGCTATAGATTCAAATATGGACAAATCAATCCAGGAGGCAAGATTTAATTCTTCGTTATAAAAGAATTTTAAGCTAGAGACATCACTAATCAGCTGATCCTCTACTTCTATCAAAACATTAGCTCTTAAGATCTCGCCTTTAAGCCCCTCTTTATTCTCATATTTCATGAATCCAAATAGCTGAGAGGGAATCATGACAAATATATTGGTGCTGCCCTTAAGGGTATTACCTATGTCAGAGAACGAAACAGAATGCAGCGGTGAGATGGACAATTCATCATAAGAGTAAATATCAATACACTCTAGTGATGAATCTTGAAAGTGAATAAAAGAATTGATCATGTCATATTAAAAATTAAATGTGCGACTTATTACTTCTGCTGAATTCGAAATATCTAATATGACTAGAGTTTCAAGATTGGCAGAAAAGTTTTCATTTATTATGTCACTTTGAAGTCTGAAAGTTTGTGAATTAATGCTTAGCACTTGAGATGGGAATTTTGATACCTGATTAAACTGGTCAATAAATACATTCGCATCATCATAACCATTTTTTGGCATATTAAGAATTTGACTGGCGGTATATTCTAAATTCTCTTCATCAAAAAATGCTGCAATCAACAATGAATCGCTTTGAACCAAAGAGTTAATATTAATTATTTGATTATTTCTGTTTGGAAGAACGCAAAGATTGGTAATTAAATCCCTATAATCCATCCTCTCCATGATTGGGAAATTATTAATCTCTGAGATATCTACAAGCAACCTTTTTGGGGTAAATTGACTTATTTTGCTTGCGGGGCCTATATAAAAATAATTTTCAGCTCCAAAATTTAAAGGTTGGTTATCACGATCAACCCAATCAACAAGCTGATCAATAAAAGATTCAATATCAGCTTCATTGAATTGCTTTAGTTTTAAGTATCTTTTTAACCAAGCTTTATATAACGGCCTAATTTCATATGAGTTACCCGAGGGTTTAAATAAACTATTTAAATTAAAGCAATTAGATGCGTCTAGAACAGAAACTTCAAGAACCATTAAAGCATTTTGAAAATAAAATTTATTGTTAAGAAGTGAGTCGTTAAGTGTGAGCTTTGATTGGAAAGACTTAATATTTTTTTGGAGCGATTTAATAGCTTGTTTTTCAGAGCTCATTAGCATTTGGTGGCTTAAGTTTTTGAAGTCTAAATAAGCCTCTCTTTTTAAAGAGATATAAAAATTTTTACTAATCTGCACGCTGATAATAGATAAAATCATAACTATTAAAAGTGTTGTTATGAGAATTACACCTGGTTTATTCATAGCTATTATGGAGGTTTGAATTGATAACCCATGTATAGGATTTGCCTTGATCCTGCTCTATATAAATTCTTATTAACTGTGGGAATTTTTGCTCGTCGATAGTATTTTTTGGCCAAGAAGGAGACCATGAATTTTTATCAGAAAATTCAAGACTCACATTCGTCACATTATTAAGTAGTATGGTTTCAAAGAAGTCATCGCTGTTTGCTGGAGCTGAAGCATAGAATTGCTTTCTAAGAAACCGACTGCCATCAAATAAATACTCAATACGAGCAAGAGAGTCAGAAAAATTTTTACCAGCTCTTACTTTGGTTGTAAATATAAAGCTATCAGCATTAAGACTACTTTCAAATGTATGTGGCTGCGGCTCTCCCCTGGTATCTATAAGACTTACATTCACAGCATTGGCAATATCTTCTCTTAGAGTGTCTCCCAGCAAATTAACACGGAGAGTCTGGGCTGATTGAGAAAAAACTATCTCTTTTGATTGAATGGAGGATTGCAGAAAGGTAGAGGTGATGACTGTAATAATGCTCAAAATTACTAAAGAAATTAAAACTTCTATCAGAGTAAATCCTTTGAACATATGGCTATTTTTTTTCAATGAAAGTCCTTAGTTCGTATATATTATTTTCATTAGAGAGCCCTACCTTTACAGAGACTTCAAAAAAGTTAGGGGATGAATCTTCTATCTGCTCTGACCAAAAAAATAATTTGCCGCCAAAATTAGTTTTGCCATTCCTTGCATCGGATCCATTAAATGGCTCTAAGGTTTGAGTTAATGCCAATCTATTGTTGGCAATTTGTCTAGCATAGGCTCTATTTTCTAACTGCATAGCAGAGAGTGTGGTGGAGCTAATAAATTGGAAAACAGAAGTAACCGCAAGACCAAGTATTAGTAGTGCCACTCCAACCTCTAGAAGACTAAAGCCTGGTTTTAACATTACCGATTTTCCTTAGAAATAATTTCAATGGCAGAAAAGCTATTAACACGAAGGGTCCATTCATTGTCCATGCGATTGTATTGGATGGTCCCACCCGATGAATGCCCAGATGGATAAAAGATTAAAAACGGATCATCCCTGCTCTCGTCAACATAAAATAAATTACCAAGACTGTCTTGAAACTCTGTGTCTGATTTGATCATAGGCAGCATATTTGATACTTCGGTATTTTCTCGCCATTCATTCTCGCGAAAAGTTGCTATAAATTGAGAGCCATTTCCAACAAACCAGCCTATGTTTTTTTTAGTAAGCGCACTTTCCTCGCTTAGGTACTCTATTAGGCTTGAGTATGAGTTGATTTGATCTGATTGATAGGATTTTAAAAAACCACTGTTAGTTAGAGTTATGGTTGAAATGATCCCTATCAGAATTAGAGCCACAAGCAGCTCTAATAAAGTGAAGCCTTTGGAATTGATTAATTTTGTGAAATCCAATTTCCTATGTCGGCATTGTCTCCAACACCTCCCTCAAGACCATCTGCTCCTAGACTATATATATCATATCTTTTAGCTTTCTCTCCCGGGAAAAGGTAAAAGTATTCTTGCCCCCATGGATCAGTTGGTACAGAGTTAATGTATCCATTTTGTGGATACAAATAAGGCCTTTTAAGTTCTGAATGAGGTTTTACGAGCGCCTCTAAACCCTGCTGTGTAGTGGGGTATCGCATTTCATTAAATTTATATAACTCTAGAGCTTTTTCTACTTGAGAAATATCAGCTCTCATTTTTTCTAAGTTAGCACGCTGCAAAAAAGGGGAGACATTAATGACAACAATGGTTGCGAGAATACCCAAGATAACTATGACAGCCATCAACTCAATTAAAGTAAAGCCTGGTCTATTGTTTAAAATCATTATTATCCTAAAGCTATAGTATTCATTTGCATGATGGGTATTAAAATTGCCAACACGATTAACAAAATAATACCTCCCATAAAGATAATTACCAAGGGCTCTAGAAGAGACAATACAGTAGAGCGTTTACTTTCTATCTCTCCCTTCATGTATTGAGTTACCTTTTCAAACATAAAAATAAGATTGCCTGATTTATAGCCACTTGAAAGTAACTGAATAAATAGTGATGGAAAGATCTTTGATGCTTTTAAAGATTGAATAAAGTCTTTTCCCTCAACGAGGTCAGCTCTAGCATTGGTAATTGTTTTGGCTATAAATTTATTACCAATAACTACGTGCGCTTGGTGCATTGCAATATCAAGATTAAGTCCTGACTTCAGCATTAAATGCATGATCCTAGCAAAACGCTCAACTTCAGCATTTAGAATAAAACTTCCTACAAGAGGTAATCTTAAAAAATTTCTGTGGAAGAGTATCAATGTTTTCTCGTTCTTGGACATCTTTCTGTAAGCATAATATGTTCCTCCAATAGAACTGAAGAGTAATATCAGAAAAAGCCAAGCATAGTCAGAGATAATCATAAGACTTCTTGTTAGCAAAGGAAGAGTAGCCCCAGCCCTTACAAACTGATCAACAACCTGAGGCATCACAAATGTAAGCAAGGCAAAAACTACCCCGATAGAAAAGGTTAAAAGAATTATAGGATAGGTCATGGCGGAAACAACTTGTTGCCTTACAAGAGCTGCCTCTTCAAGATAATCTGCAAGATTGCTAAAAGCGATATGAAGATTCCCTGCGGCATCTCCAGCAGCAATTAAAGATCTATATGTTTCATTAAAAATAGTGCTATGAGAAGACATTGCGTCAGCAATCCTTGATCCTTGCAATACCTCGTCTCTGACAGAATGAAGCGCTGCGGAAAGATTTTTATCATCAACCTCATCAGCAATTGATTTCAAGGTTTCATCCAAAGCAATGCCGGAGTCCAATAATGTTGCTATCTGCCTTGTAGCAAATAGAACATCTTTTTGACTGACTCTAAGCTTTCTTTGGAATCTATTCTCAGAAGGCCCTAAAGATAAGGGAGTTAAATTTCCTGCTTTGATTTGTTGTCTGGCTGTCCGCTCGGAAGCTGAGCTGAGAATTCCATTAATCTTTTTTCCATTTAGATCAATGGCAGTATATTTAAATGTTGGCATCTTGATGACTTTGAACTTTTAAAAGCTCTTCATAGGAAGTTACTCCTTCAAGTAATAATTTAGTTGCCGATGCATCAATTGATAAGGTATTTTTAAAAGCACATTTTTCTAATACGCTCTCTGACGCTTCATCATGAATTAATGCTTTTAATTCATCTGTGACGCTAATGCATTCAGCAAGAGCCACTCTTCCCTTAAAGCCAGAATTGCCACATTCTGGGCAGCCATTTGGCTGAAAGACAGTGCTGCTGGAGTTTAAAGAAAATTTTTGCTGCATTGAATCTGAGGCAGTGATCTTAGTTCTACATTTTGTGCAGAGTCTTCTAACAAGTCTTTGTGACACCACCATTCTGATGCTTGACGCAAGAAGATAAGACTCAATGCCCATATCTCTTAGCCTAGCAATTGCTCCAATTGCGCTGTTGGTATGCACTGTTGAAAGAACCAAATGACCTGTCAAACTAGCTTGAATAGCTATTTTTGCTGTTTCTATGTCTCTTATTTCTCCGACCATAACTATATCTGGGTCTTGGCGAAGAATTGATCTAAGGCCTGAGGCAAAATCATAACCTGCCTTTGCATTAACCTGAGTCTGACCGATTCCTGGGAGGGTGTATTCTATAGGATCTTCAACTGTCAAAATATTTTGAGACGAGTCACTGACATGGCGAAGACCAGAGTAAAGCGTTGTTGTTTTACCGGATCCTGTTGGTCCTGTAACCAAGATGATTCCCTCTGAGAATGTCAGCGCAGTTTTATAAGTATTTAAGATTGATTCAGGCAACCCAAGATCAGTAATATTAATTTGTGCAGCCTTTTTATCAAGGAGCCGTAAAACCACCCTCTCTCCATAGGATGATGGCAAGGTAGAGACTCGCACGTCAATTTTATTTGTACCCAGGGATAATGAAACTCTGCCATCCTGGGGCTTTCTTCGCTCAGCAATATCTAGACGAGCAATAATTTTAAGACGTGAAATTATTGGAGCTGAAAGCCTAGAGTCATGCGTCAAAACCTCCTGTAATATTCCATCAACCCTATACCTAACAATAAAATTATCTTCATAGGGCTCAAAATGTATGTCAGATGCTCTAACTTTGATTGCTTGGCTCAAAACACCATTAATTAACTTAATTATTGGGGCATCATTTGCCCCGCTCAACAAATCCTCAGTAGGAGCTAATGTATTTGCAAAAGATTGAAGATCAAAATTTTCAGAAAGGTCTGCGCTAAGGTTCGAATTATCGCCTTCTGCAGAGTAGTATTGAGTTAACAGTTGGTCGAAATCCTTTGGAGAGCAGACTTCGGAGAGAAAATCAGATCTCAGAACTCTAGAAAGTTCTTGATACATTTCGAGACTTAATTTTTTCTCAGCAACTACGTGAAGCTTTGATTCTTTTAAGTAAGCAAGAACCCTGTGCACTCGAGCAAAATCATAGGGAAGAGATACATTATCTTCTGAATTTTGGCCCTCCAGATTCATCAATTTACTGAGTTAAATCAATGGGCTGAGCTTCAGCCGAGGAGCGCAAAAGCACTTCAGCATTTATGTAATTGTACTTTTCACCTGAAAGAGAAGAAACATCAGCAGAATCAATAAGAATTCTAGGTCGCAAAAATACCATTAGATTCCTTTGAACCCTAGATTCTGCAGAAGAACTAAATAACTTTCCAAGCAAGGGAATGGAACCAAGAATTGGAACTCTAGAAACACTCTCTTGAAGATCATCTTCATTCAAGCCTCCTAATACAATCATTTGATTGTTATCTACTAAAACAGTAGTTTCAATACTTCTTTTGTTCGTAATAAGGTCACCTGTCCCAGTTAAAGGGCCAACAATTCCGGATACTTCCTGTTTTATCTCCAAAATAACTGAATTGCCTTCATTGATTTGCGGAGTAATAGAAAGCTTAATACCAACTTCTTGCCTGGAGGTTGTTCGAAAAGGATTGGCATTGCTAGAGCCCAAACTTTCACCCGTAGTAATAGGGATTTCTTGACCTATAACAAGATGAGCTGGCTCATTATCCATGGCAATAATAGTATGCGTAGATAAAATATCTGAATTTTGATCATCTGCAACAGCGCTAATTATTCCTGCAAAGCTATCTCCGCCGCTAAGATCACCAAATCCACTGATCAGACCAGATGAATTTAACAAAGAAGATGTGGCAAGATTGCTTAAAGTTGCATTATTACCCTGCTCGATGGCAGAGCCTGCGAGTGACAGCAAGTCTGGATTAGCTCCATTTTGAAACCGAGTGATGCCGATGGGAATATTTCCATCTTGAGCTCCAGCAAAGATTGTCTCAACCCCAAGATTCCTAGCTGCTGTTTCCGATAGCTCAACAATAATTGCTTCAACGAGTACTTGGGCTCGTCTAATATCTAGCTTAGAAACTAAATTTCTTATTAGATCAAGATTTGTTTCTTCTGAGGAAATAACTAGAGAATTAGTTTCACGATGATGCGTTACAACAGGCTTATCGGCATCTTCGCCTGAAAATCTTGAAGAAACAGTGTTTATAATTGCTGCAACTTCTTCCGCCTTAGCATACTTAAGATATATCACTGCTATTGACCCACCAGTTAGAGCATCCTGATCAAGAGCTCTTAGTGTGGATGTAATATTATTAGTAACAATTTGATCGGCTGATAGAATTACTGAATTTGAAGGGGTAAATGGCACTGCAATAAAATTGCTAATAGTAGGATTATCCTGAACTTTGAGTCTATCAAGAATTCGCACTGCTTCTACAGATGAAAGATTATTTAATTTAATAATATTAATAGCCGCGCTGTCATTCATATCAAGTGTAATAAGTAATTTTTCAATTCGATCAATATTAGATTTTTTATCAACCAATAAGATGGAGTTAATAGAAGGAATGCTTGATAGATGAGATTGGCGTCCGGTAATAGCCTTAATCTGCGGCAATATTTCTCCTGCAGATCGATTTTTTAATGTGAATATCTTAGTTGCAATTGAGGCATTATTATAAGAAGCATTGGAGTCTCTGGTGGCTTCATTCTCCGGGACAATCCTAACAACTCCCCCATCAGAAAGGGCTGCAAAACCATGGACTTGTATGGTTCTAAGGTAAACATCCCATACCTGATCTGCCGAAAGTATTGAATCTGAAAAAATAGAAATTCTACCCTTAACCCTTGGATCAAGTATCAAAGTTTTTTTAGAAAACTTGGAAATATCTTGAGTAACTTTAGCAATTTCAACATCCTGATAATTTAGTAAGAAATTTTCTTGGGCGACTAGCTCAAATGAAAAGACAATAATCAAAAGCAGTGAGGACAATGTATGTAGTTTTTTCATGCTTTAGTTATTTATTGTTATATCAGTACTCAATTGATAACTTTTACCGTTTTGAGTAAAAATTGCAATCTTAGAGTTAACACTTTCAAGCTTATATGTATTCTCTAAAAGTTCACCCTGTTGTACGACATAGGTTTGATTATTTTTTTTTACGATCACTGAAGCTCTTTTATCACCAGCTCTGTAACCAATAACTTTATAATTAAAATTGCTGGATACAGATTCCTGTATTGACTGGCCTGGATTTTCTGAAATGGATTGAGAGTTTGAAATTGAACTAAAATTATTTTTAATGTTTTCTGGCTGCGACATCAAGACAAGATACAGGTTTATTAAGTAATATATGGCTGCTGCGCCCAACAGTGTTATGAGAGCTTTTTTTATAAGAATAAAATTAATTTTCATTGGCCAATAAGTTTAGCTTATTTCAGAAAGCCAATTACATAATTTTAAAAACTATTTAATTGGTATGGTAAACCAGAATTCAGAGCCGCCCTCTGGTCTAGATTCTACTCCTACATCTCCTTGCAAGTTATAGACTAAATTTTTTACTATGGCTAAACCCAGACCGCTGCCTTGCTGGGTATTAGCTCTCGCTGAAGCTGTTCTAAAAAATCTCTTAAACACAAGGTCCTGATCTTCCTCAGCTACCCCCTCCCCTTGATCAATAACAGCTAAACGAATTGAGTCGCCTTGCTTTTTAAGTTTTATCTCGATAATAGAATTCTCTGGGCTATATTTAAATGCGTTATCTATAAGATTATTGAGTACTCTCTCGATAGCTTTAGCATCACTATTCACCACAAAATCTTTTTGGCGGTTGAAGGCTACTTTAATATTTTTTTTCTTTGCTTTGTTGTTGTATGAAAAAACAGCTGTTTCAATTATTTGATTTAAATTTATGCTTTCAATTACAAACTTAAGCTCGCCATATTCTATTCTGGATAAATCTATTAAAGAAGTGACCATCTCGCTTAGGCGATCCGCATTATGCAGAATAGCTTTTGAGAAGATTTTTGCATCTTTTTTATCTTCGAGGGCTCCATTTAACAATGTTTCAGAATTTGCTTTAATGACGCTGACAGGGGTCCGTAGCTCATGAGAAAGGTTAGATATAAAGTCTCTTCTCATGGAATCCATTTGTCTTAATTGGGTTGTTTCGTGCACTACCAAAATGAATTCTTGAGTTGCTTTGGCTTGGTTCATATGGGCTAGAATCCACCTGGTATCTTCTGCTGCAGTTTCAAGCTCAAACTCACTATCAAATTTTCCCTTTTTTTTAGCCTTTTTAAACATTCTACTGAGCGCAGAAATCTCTAGATCATGTATAGATAGATTAATAATTTCATCTAGCTCCAAAATTTGCATGATTTGATCGTTGCGAAATGTAATGAGTCCATCTTCATTTAAAACCATAATCCCCTCACCAAGGCCATCTAACACTAACCCAAACTGATCTCTTTGCTTTGCAATTAAAGAAATTTGTTTCTTCAAGTTCATGGAGATTGTGGAGATATTCCTGGCCATTGAGCCTATCTCATCGGAACGTTTTAAGGGAAGATTTTTCATATCTTTAATTTTTGAAGATCCATCAGACATATCAGCAGCAGCTCTCTCTAAATCCATTAAGCTTTCACGAATATAGTTACCAGCAAGAATGCTCGCTAGAATTGCAACAATTAATGCGACAACAACTATTAGAGTCATTGAGTTTTCGAGAGAAGCAAGTGATCGATCTAGGTATTCATTGGTTACTGAAATTCTGATGACCCTATCAGGCTTATTATTAACATCTCTTAAAGCAAAATAAAGCATCTCTTGCTGCGTTGAATTACTGAACCTCTTACTAGAACCAAAACCATTGGAAAATGCTGCAATTACCTCAGGTCTGTTGCTGTGATTATCAAGAGAGATGAGATTACTCATTGCAATTGAGGAATCTACTAAAACATCTCCGCTTCTTGAGATTAGTGTAATTCTAGAACCTGAGGCCTTCGAGTAGGAATCAATTTGAGACTTTAGATTAATAGGTTCTCGGCTCTGCTCAGATTGAGCAAACGATTCTCTTAAAATCTTTGCTTGCTTAGAGAGCTCAGTTTCAATCTGCTCTTGAAGCCCTATAGCTAAATCTCTTTCTGCTACAACAAAGGCAAGCGAGATCCCAATAAATAGGCATGACAGGATAATAAAAAATATACGGCTGCGAATACCCATTAGTATTTAGTCAGGTATTTTTGAGAAACGATAGCCAACCCCACGAATAGTTTGAATATACCCTCCCACGGAACCAAGTTTCTCTCTTAATCGTTTAATGTGAGTGTCAACGGTTCTGGTTGTAACCTCAGCACTATAGCCCCAAACTTCTTCAAGTAATTGATCTCTTGTTTGAACTCTGCCACGACGGTCAATTAAGTGTTTAAGCAATCTGAATTCTAAAGCAGTAAAGCTAATCTCGGCTCCGTTTATGAAAACCTGATGAGCGTCTAAGTTAAGAGATAATGCACCAAAATCAATTAGTGAATCACTGGAAGCAATTGATTCAGCAGGCTGTCTTTTAAGTATTGCCTTCACCCTAAGGATCAGCTCTCTAACACTAAAGGGTTTAGTAACGTAGTCATCTGCCCCTAGCTCAAAACCAATTACTCGATCAACTTCATCCGCTTTGGCCGTCAATAGAATAATAGGGATATGCGATGTCGCTGAATCAGATTTAATATCCCTGCAAAGGGTTAATCCAGAGCCATCAGGAAGCATTAAATCCAGGATAATTGCATCTGGAGGGTTATCTAAAATTGATTTTTCACCTTCTGCTATCGAGGAGGCCTGAAAAACCTCAAAAGACTCCTTCGAAAGGTTGTAGTCAATAGTTTTTCGAATATCAGGCTCGTCTTCAATAATTAAAATTCGTGCAGACATATTTTTTTTTTAATAACCAATTTCTATTTATACATTAATTATATTCAAGAATTGCCTGATTTAAGAAGAATTTTGCTCAATAGCAACAAACTCATCCCTTAATTGATTTTTAGAGAACTTTCCTGAGGCCACTCTAGGCAATTCATTGGAGTGAATTTGAATCATGGAGGGGATTTTATAAGCTGCAATTTTACCCTGTAAGAATTCTTTAAGTTCATCTGCAGTTAATACTGCTCCTGCTTTTACGCAAATTGATGAGCAAAGAGTTTCTCCAAGCCTTTCCTCTGGAATACCAAAAACTGCTGCCTCTTGAACAGATGGATGGAGATAGATCGCTGCTTCAACCTCTATGCAAGAAATATTTTCACCGCCTCGAATTACCATGTCCTTAACCCTGTCAACAATATACACAAAGCCATCTTCGATGTACCCCAAATCACCTGATTTAAACCAACCGTCATCGTTAAACACTTCTTCTGTTGCTTCTGGATTATTCCAATAGCCAACCATGTTTGCAGGACTTTTGATTACTATCTCTCCAACGGTCTTTTGATCGCTTAAAAAATTCCAATTCTCATCAATAATTGCAACATCGGTCACAGGGGGAACTGCTCGCCCACAGCTATTTGGATGAGTTAAATAATCTTTGCCTAAATTTAAAGTGCCTACTGCATTCGTTTCTGTTAACCCATAACCAATTGAAGGTTCGCTGTCTTTAAAACCATCCTTTAATTTTTTTACATGCTCTGGTGGTCGAGCGGCACCTCCCCCACTTAGCTCTTTAAACGTTGAAAGATCATAC
>Ga0209815_1002382_pt1 | contig 11475 bp, 11 predicted proteins | sample CoawatmetaG00DNA_FD_187507 | JGI IMG/M metagenome (GOLD analysis project Ga0209815, IMG submission 187507) | Marine microbial communities from the West Antarctic Peninsula - Coastal water metaG002-DNA (SPAdes) (version 2) | ecosystem: Environmental > Aquatic > Marine > Coastal ...
TCCTAATGGATTATTATATGCTTGTTTAGTAGAGGCTTTTTCTTATTTAAAGGGTCCAATTGATATGCTTCAGTTATATGATGGTAAATATAAAGAAGAAACTCAAAAATTTGCGTTAGAACAAACAGGTAGAAGACGTAGAGATGATTATACAGATGGTACAATTAGAACAAAAATTGACTCTGCAACACCTTAAAAATAAATGGAAAATTAACAAGAAAAGAGTATAATAAATTATGGCATCAACATTTACAGATCTTGGTATAGAAATAATGGCAACTGGCGAGAACGCCGGAACTTGGGGAGATAAAACTAATACTAACTTAACCATTGTTAACACAGCAATTGCTGGTTATGTAGAACAATCTATTGCGGGTGGAGCCGATACTACAGCATTAACAATTACAGATGGTGCTGCTACATCAGTTCTTCAAAACGCTGTTATAAAATTTACAGGAACAATATCAGGAAATCAAGTTGTAACTATTCCAGATTCAATAGAAAAAACATTTATAATTGTTAATGGCACATCGGGTGCATTTACAGTACAGGTTAAAACAGTATCGGGAACAGGTGTTATTTTTGCAGTATCGGATAAAGGAACAAAATTAGTATTTTCTGATGGAACAAATATTGTTGACGCAGGATTAGGTGGAGCAACTGATTTAGATGGAACAGAATTAGTTTTAGATGCAGATGGCGATACAAGTTTAACAGCAGATACAGATGACCAAATAGATATTAGAATAGCAGGCACTGATCAATTAACAATTAAAGATGGAGCCTTGTCTCCTGTTACAACTAACGATATTGATTTAGGTACATCTAGTTTAGAATTTAAAGACGCATTTTTTGATGGCACAGTAACTGCAGATGCTTTTGCTGGACCACTTACAGGTAATGTAACAGGGAACGCTTCTGGTACAGCAGCAACAGTAACAACTGCAGCGCAATCAAACATAACAAGTTTAGGTACACTTACAACTTTAACCGTTGATAATATAATTACTAATGGTTCAAATATTGGCCACACTAGTGACACAGACTTAATAACACTAGCAGATGGTGTAGTAACAGTTGCAGGTGAATTAGACGCTGCAACTTTAGACATATCAGGAAATGCAGATATAGATGGTACTTTAGAAGCAGACGCAATAACAATTAACGGAACAGCAATAGCTTCAGTATTAAGTCCTATAGCAGGTGGTTCTGGTATTGTTACAACAGGTGCATTAGACGCAGGATCAATTACTTCTGGTTTTGGAACTATTGATACAGGTTCTTCTACAATTACTACTACAGGATTAATTAGTGGAGGTTCTTTAGATATAGATAACGTTTTAATTAATGGAACAACAATTGGCCACACAGATGACACAGATTTAATAACTTTAGCTGATGGTATTGCAACAGTTGCAGGTGAAGTGTCAATGACAACTTTAGATATTGGTGGAACAAATGTAACATCAACCGCTGCTGAATTAAATTTATTAGATGGTATTACAGCAGGAACAGTAATTGCTTCTAAAGCAATTATAACAGATTCAAATATAGATATTACAGGAGGTAGAAATATAACTATCTCAGGAGAATTAGATGCAGCAACAGGAGATTTTTCTGGTAACGTTGATGTAGATGGTACTTTAGAAGCAGATGCTATTACAATTAACGGAACAGCAATAGCTTCAGTATTAAGTCCAATAGCAGGGGGATCAGGAATTGTAACAACAGGTGCTTTAAATGCTGGTTCAATTACTTCAGGTTTTGGTACTATTGATACAGGTGCATCAGCAATTACAACAACAGGATTAATTAGTGGTGGATCACTTGATATAGATAACGTTTTAATTAACGGAACAACAATTGGTCACACAGATGACACAGATTTAATTACACTTACAGACGGTGTAGTAACAGTTGCAGGAGAGATATCTGTAACAACTTTAGATATTGGTGGAACAAATGTAACATCAACAGCAACAGAACTTAATTTGCTTGATGGTGTTTCAGGATTAGTACAAGCAGATTTAACTAAACTAGCGGCAATAAATTCTACAGCAGCAGAAGTAAATGTATTAGATGGAGATAACTCAGCTACTTCAACAACTATTGTAGATGCAGACAGAATTGTATTAAATGATGCAGGAACAATGGTCCAAGTTGCAGTAACCGATATTAAAACATACATTGGTGGTGGTACATCTTGGCAAGCAGTTAAAACAGGTAATTTTACAGCAGCAGCTGGACAAGGTGTTTTTGCAAATACAACATCTTCAGCGTTCACAGTTACACTTCCAGCAGGAACTATTGGCGATGAAGTTACAATCTTAGATTACGCTGGAACTTTTGATTCAAACGCATTAACAGTAGCAGCTAACGGTTCAGAAAAAATATTTGGATCTACAGATAATTTAACAGTATCAACAGAACGGGCTGCCTTTACTTTAGTATTTACTGATGGAACACAAGGTTGGCTATTCAAGAATGATTAATCGGAGAATAGTATGTCAACTTACAGAGAAGTAAAAGGTTATAGCGTAAAAAAAATAGACAGCGATCCTGCTAATCCTAAATTTGGACAGGTTTGGTATAACAATACAACTAAACAAATTAAAGTAAGAACAACAACTCTTGCTTCATGGTCTAGCGGTGGAACTCTAAATGAACACAGAGGTAGTTTTTCAGCTGCTCCAATAGGAACTCAAACTGCAAGTATAGCTTTTGGAGGACAAAATGATTCACTTTCACCACCAAAAAGAAATGCATCAGAAGAATATGATGGTTCGTCTTGGACTGAAGGAAATAATTTAAATACAGCTAGATATAGAATCGGAGTAGCAGGAACTCAAACTGCAGGACTTGGGTATGGTGGATACACTCTTCCAGGTCAAACTGCTAATACTGAAGAATATAATGGTACAAGTTGGACAGAACAAAATAATTTATCATCGGTAAGATCGGGACCATCAGGATGTGGAACTCAAACTGCTGCTGTTTCAATTGGTGGAGCTACATATAGTGTGCCTGAAGGAGGAGCTACAATTGGTTTAACTGAAGAATATGATGGTACAAGTTGGACAGCTGGAGAATCTATAACACCTGCATTATCAAATGCACCAGCTTCTGGTATTAATGGACATAGTTGTGTTGGAACTCAAACAGCAGCTTTAATAGTTGCAGGTAATACTGGTATTACCCAAAACCAAGTTCTTACATATGATGGAACAAACTATGCAAACACTACAGCATTACCAAGAGGATTGAATGGAGGTTTTGGTTGTGGAATTCAAACAGCCGCTATTGTTGGAGCTGGATCAGATGGAGCAGGCGGAGGAGCAGGTAATAGAAGACTTGCAGACACTATAATTTGGGATGGCACTTCTTGGACAGCAAGCCCCGCTAGTTTAGCAAGTGGTAGAGAAAGCGGTGGTTCAGGTGGAAATTCAACTGCAGGATTATCTTTTGGTGGGTTTAATTCAGCATCACCACCTTTTCAAGATGGTTCAACTGAAGAATTTACTGGTGTAACCATATCAACAAACACATTGGATGTATCATAATGTCAGAATATAGAACTTTAAAAGGTAGAAAAATTAAAACATTTGCAACTGATCTTAGTGGTGAAGGAGCAGAAGGACAGTTATTTTTTTCTACTGCAGCAGTTGAACGTGATCTTAAAATAATAGTAAAAGTTGATTCATGGGCTAGTGGTGGAAATTTAAACTCAGCAAGAGAAAGATTAGGGGGTTCTGGTACACAAACTGCAGGATTAGCTTTTGGTGGTAATGTTGGTACACCTCCCGCTCCTGGACTTAATGCTTCAAATACTTCAGAAGAATATAATGGTGCAGCTTGGACAGAAGGAAATAATTTAAATACTGCAAGATTAGCTATAAAAGGAGCAGGAACTCAAACTGCAACAGTTGCTTTTGGTGGAAGTGAACCTGCAACAACAACAAAAACAGAAGAATACAATGGCACGTCTTGGGCTGAACAAAACGATATGTCTGCTGATAGAGCTGGGCATACAGGATTTGGAACTCAAACTGCTGCCGTAGCCACCGCAGATTACCCAGCTGCAACAACTGAAGAATACGATGGAACTAGTTGGACTGCTGGTGGAGATTTAGGTACAGCAAGATATGGTATGGGGGCTGGAGGAACTTTAACAGCAGGTGTGGTTTTCGGAGGTGCTTCACCAGTTACAGGAAAAACAGAAGAGTATGATGGATCATCTTGGACAGAGTCAGGTGATCTAAATCAAAATAGACTTGGTTTAGCAGGTTCTGGTACACAGACAGCTGCTTTAGCTTTTGGTGGTGCTCCAGGACCCTCAGGTCAAGTATCAAGTGAAAGATACGATGGAACATCTTGGGCAGTAGCACCAAATTTAGCAAGTCGAAGATTTTATTTAGCAGGTTGTGGAACACAGGCTTTAAGTTTGGCTTTTGGTGGCTTTTCATCACCTTCCAAAACAAATGTAACAGAAGAATTTACGTTTGCATTTTTAAGTAAAACTGTAACAGACAGTTGATTTATGATAGTAATAAGTTATAAAAGGAAGGAGGATTAATATGGCACTATTTATATATGGCACAGCAACTAACACAGGTAAAAATTTTTTTACTCATGAAGACAGAAGAAATTTTTTTCTAAGAGGTTACACTGGTCACGATGGATCTAATTATGTATCTACATGGGTGATTGGTAATAATGAAAAAGGAGCACTTTGGTTAGCAGAAGCAAGTGGCACTGAAAAAACTAAGGCAGAAGCACAAGCTTTAGTTAAAGCATCAGATGATCTAGCTAGAACAGCTTGGGACAACAATAATGTTGATGATGAATCGGCAGATGAAAAAGTTGCAAGACTTGGTTCAAAGCCTGGTTTTATATCAATCCCCTAAGGAAAATTAAATGTCAACCTATGAAACATTAAAAGGTCTGAAAGTAAAATTTCTTGGTGCTGATACGAGCGGTAGTAGATTACAAGAAGGTGAACTATTTTATAACTCATCTGATTTTAATCTTAAATCACATATTGCTGTAGGTGCATGGTCAAGTGGTAGTAATTTAATTACTGGTACTGGTTTAATGGCAGGTGCTGGAACACAAACAGCAGCTTTAGGTTTTGGTGGATATATAGGACCTGGAACACCTAACGTTGTAGCTACAACTTTAGAATATAACGGAAGCGGTTGGGCATTGGGTGGAAATTTAGTTGCAGCAAGAAGTGGTATGGGTGGAACAGGAACTCAAACTGCAGCTTTAGGTTTTGGTGGTGCAACTACTATTCCAAGATCACCTGGCTTAGTTGCAACTTCAGAGGAATATAACGGAACTGCTTGGGCAGAAGGAAATAATTTAAATGAAGCATTAGCTGGTGTTGGTGGTTTAGGAACACAAACTGCGGCAGTAGGTTTTGGTGGAGGCACACCTAATGTAAATGCTACAGAACACTATGATGGTACAAGTTGGACTAATGTTCCAGGTACACTTACAAGTGCAAGAAGATATCTACAAGGTTGTGGAACTCAAACTGCTGGTTTAACTGCTGGTCAATCTGGAACTTCAACCAATGAATATGATGGAACTAATTGGACAGCAGGTGGGGCTATGAATACTTCAAGACCTAACACAGGTGCAGTTTCAGGAATACAAACTGCTGCTCTTATGTCTGGTGGAGGTAACGGAGGTACACCCGTATCTGGAAAAACAGAAGAATACGATGGGACTTCTTGGACAGAAATTGCAGACATGGCAGTTGCTAGAATTACTAGTGCTGGTGCAAATGGTGGAACAACATCTGCTTCTGTAGCTTTTGGAGGTCATGGAGGTAGTGCAGGTTATATTAGTAGCACAGAAGAATATAACAATACAACATCTACGGTTACAGGTGCTGCTTGGGCGGCTGGTGGTAATATGGGAACAGGTAGATATATTTTAGCTGGTGCTGGAACACAAACAGCTGGACTTGGTTTTGGTGGATATGCTGGAGCAGTTAAAGATGAAACAGAAGAATATGATGGTACTTCTTGGTCTGAACAAAATGATTTAAATACTGGTAGATATGCATTAGGTGGTATGGGAACACAAACAGCAGCATTAGCTTTTGGTGGATTTACTGACACGAGTGTTAATAATTCAGAAGAATATAATGGCAGTAGTTGGACTGAAGGAAATAATTTAAATACTGCTAGACAAAAAGTAGTGGGTGCTGGCGTACAGACTGCAGCTGTTGCTTTTGGTGGTACACCGCCTGGAGAACTTGCAACCACAGAAGAATATGATGGTAGTAGTTGGTCAAATGCAAACAACATGAATACAGGAAGAAAAACTGCAACAGGTTTTGGACTTCAAACTGCTGCAATAGTAGCTGGAGGTGAAATTGCTAATGATACTGGAATAACAACCGTAGAAGCATATGATGGAACTAATTGGACAGCTGTAAATTCTATGCAGAGAGTTTATTATGCAAATGCATCATGTGGAACTCAAACTAATGGTTTAGTATTTGGAGGTGCTCCAGGTGCTGGTCAAAGTGGAAGTCAGCAGTGGGATGGAACTAATTGGAGAACTTCTGCGTCTTTAACCACTGGAAGATGGAAATTAGGAAGTGGTACGGCTGCAACTGCTTCATCAGCATTAGCTTTTGGAGGAGGACCTCCACCAGATGGTAATGCAGGAACAGAAGAATTTACAGGTGAAACAACAGCTGTTAACGATCCTAAAACAATTGACTTTGATTAATTAATAACTATATTGTTTGTAAATGAAAGGAATACAAAATGACAACTGAGAAAAGAAATATAAAAGAACTTATTGAAAAAGAAGCTCCTAATTTAAATAACATACTAGAACCAGAAGACGTTTCTATATTTAAAGAAATGACAGAGGAGTTAAGAGACACTTGGACTAAAAAACAAATGTTTAGAACAGAAACAGAAATGTCTTTTTCTGTATTAAATGATGCAAAGTATCCAACTAAAGCTGCTAAATATTGGCAATGTGTAAGAGAACAAAATGTATTCCTTGAAAATTTAATGTCTTTATCTTTTGACTATAGAAGAACAGAAGTTAAAATTAAAAGATTACAAGAAAAATTAAATAAAGAAGAAGATCCATTAAAAAAAGAATTATTAAAGATTGATTTAGATGAAAAAGTTTATTCTAAAGCTAGTGCACAATTAGTTGCTAGAGACAGAATGAGAGAAATTAAACTATGGTCTAAATTTAAAAAACAGTTTGATGATGGTTCGTTTGACACTAAAGATGTTAACACACACCAATTAAATTCTTATCATTTAATAATGAAAAACAAAGCAGAGACTTTGACCCAAGGATCAAGTCAACCAGAAGTGTTTAATGTACTAGGTCAATTACAATCTATTGAAAGAATAAAGAAAGAAAATGGACAAATCGAATCTACAAAAAAACCAGCTTTACCAGGACTCGGCGCTAAACCCGAGTAAAAAGTTATTTTTTTTAGTTGCAATGCCTAGGTCAGGTAACACCTTGTTTGCATCTATTATGAATCAAAACCCTGCGATAGCTGCAACTGCTAACTCTATTACATTAGAGATTATAAAAGATTTGTTTTTACTTAAAAAAACAGATGTATTTTTAAATTTTCAAGATCATAAATCTTTAGATAATGTATTAGATGTTGTGTATGATACTTACTATAAAGATTGGCCACAACGTATAATTATTGATCGTGGTCCTGTAATGTTAAAAGGTAATTTTGAATTAATGCAAAAACATTTTAAAAGACCTTTTAAATGTGTTGTATTGCTTAGAAATTTAATAGATGTGTTAGCAAGTTATATGCAATGGTATACAAAAAACCCTGATGCTTTTCCTAACAGATATAATTGTAAAAACGATGAAGAAAAATTAGGAATGATTATGAACAAAGAGGGTGCAGTTGCTAAAGAATTAGAAGCAATTAAAAATTCATATAATTATCCTGGAATGTGTCACTATGTAAAGTACGATGACATGGTTACTGACCCCGAACAAGAATTTAAAAAAATATATACTTTTCTTGATGAACCTTATTACCCACATTATTTTGACAATTTGCAATCAGTAAAAGTTAATGGTATAGAGTATAATGACAAAGTTGTCGGAAACAATATGCATAAATTATTTAACGGCCCTGTTAGAAAAGTTTACAATCCTTACATAGAAAAAATACCACAACGTATAAAAGAAAAATATGGACACATCAGATTTTAATTATGTATTTTTAGGACAATCTGTTTTAAAATATACAGTACCGTTAGATGTATTTTATACTATCAATGATATATATGAAAAACGTAGACATGAATTATACCCTGCAAATAAACAACTTGTAGGTAAAATTAAAAATGAACACTCTTTATTCTTTGATGGAGAACCTAACAATAAAATGCAACCACATAGGCATTTACCCGATAATGTTATGCATTGGTTTTGGCAAAAATTTCAACATTATTTAAATTGGAATAAAATACGTGAGTATAAAATGCATTTAAATTCTGTATGGGTTAACGAAATGAAAGAACATGAATACAATCCAGTACACGTACACCAAGGAACTTTGTATACAGGTCTATCAAGCGTTATGATTTTAAAACTACCTCAACAAACAGGGGTAGAATATTCAGCAGAAGATAAACCAATGAATGGTCGGTTACAATTAATGGGAAATTCTTCTGGTCAATTTTGTAATGTAGATTATTCACCCGAAATACAAGAAAGAGATTTTTATGTATTTCCATACGATATAAGACATACAGTTTACCCATTTAATGGATTGGAAAAAAGAAGAACTTTATCTTGTAACTGTGATGTAGATTATAACCCCATACTAAATAGGACAGCGTTATGATTATAAAAGAACCAAAATGGAAAAGCTGGGTTGTAGAAACAACTACACCTTTATTTACACCAGAACAATGTCAAAAAATTATTGACTGTGGTAAAAGTCAACCTCCACAACAAGCGCAAGTTGGTATGGGTAAACCTGGAGGTGGCACAGATACAGATAAAAGAGTAACAACTATATCTTGGATACCGTTTTATGACATGAAACCCATGTATGAGGATCTTAATAATTTTATACAAAGAGCAAATGAAAATCATTTTGGTTTTGGTGATATACAAGTAACAGAACAAGCACAGTTTACAGAATATCCAGAAGGCGGTTTTTATGATTGGCATATGGATTGTGATGTAAATATGGAACATGAACCGCCTGTACGAAAAATATCAATGACAGTATTATTAAATCACGAATCACAATTTGAGGGTGGTGATTTAGAACTTATGGCTCCTGGTAAAAAAGCAAAACTTAAACAAGGACATGCAATTACATTTGCATCTTTTTTAAACCATAAAGTAACCCCTGTAACACGTGGTGTTAGGCAGTCACTTGTTGTGTGGTTTGGAGGTAAACCTTTTAGATGATAATAGAAAAATTTTTTCCAACTATTGTATATGGTAAAGACGTACAATTAAATAATAATCAGTTGGCACAAGACATTGTTAATTGGTCTAACCAAGATAAAGGTGTTTCTAAAACAAATTATAAAGGTTGGCATTCAACAACAGACATGGGTCAAAAACCAGAGTATCAACAATTAGTTACAGAACTATTAAGAATGCAAAAAGAAATATATGAAAATGAAAATATAGATAGACATGCCACGTTAGGTAATATGTGGGCTAATATAAATCCACCAGGGGGTATGAATCAACCTCATATACACCCTAACGCTTTATTTTCTGGTGTGTATTATGTAAAATCTTCACCTAATTGTGGTAGACTTAAAGTTATGGATCCTAGACCAGGTATACAGTTTACAATGCCAGTAAGAAAACCAGGAGATCCTGGTAAAGATATGTGGAGAGATGTAAATATAGAACCTGTTGTAGGTAGAATTATTATGTTTCCTGCATGGTTATGGCATTCTGTTGAAGAAAATAAATCAAATGATATAAGAATATCAGTAAGTTTTAATTTTATACAAGATGGCTTTTAATAAATATCAAGTAATTAAAGGTGCAGTTGACTACGAGTTAGCTAATTTTATATTTAATTATTTTCTCCTTAAACGTGATGCAGTTCAATTTATGTATCAAAACAATATTACTTATGACAATGGTATGATGGGTACATGGACTGATCAACAAGTGCCAAACACTTATTCACATTATGCAGATCATGTAATGGAAACTTTGTTAATGAAGGTACTGCCAGTTATGCAACAAGAAACAGGGCTTCAATTAGTGCCAACTTATTCTTATGCTAGAATATATAAACAAGGAGATATATTACGTAGACATAAAGATAGACCAAGCTGTGAAATATCTACAACCATACATTTAGGTGGCAGCAAGTGGCCTATATTTATAGATGGTACGGGAGCAAACACAGTTATAGATGAATATAAACAGATACATAAACCAGGTGCACCAGCAGGCACAGAAGTCTTACTTGATGTAGGCGATATGTTAGTGTATAGTGGTTGCGAATTAGAACATTGGAGAGAACCTCTAGAAGGTAATACTTGCGCTCAAGTATTTCTTCATTATAACCATGTAAATGGTCCTTTTGCTAAAAAAAATAGGTTTGACAAAAGGCCGATGTTAGGTATTCCACCATTAAGGAATATGTAATACAATGGAGTTCTATGTTACAAAAAGTAAATTTTCAACCTGGGTTTAATAAACAAGTCACATCAACGGGCGGCGAAGGCCAATGGGTTGAAGGTGATAATGTTAGATTTAGATATGGTTATCCAGAAAAAATAGGAGGTTGGGCACAATTAGGTTCTACAAGTTTAACTGGTAGAAACACAGCAATACATCATTTCGTAAATGCTAGTGGTATTAAATTTGCAGCTCTTGGAACAAACAGAATTTTATATGTATACTCTGGAGGTATTTTTTATGACGTACACCCTATTAAAGCTACTACAACTTTAACTGGTGCATTTTCTACAACTAACGGGTCTGCAGTTGCAACAATAACTTTTTCATCTGCACACAATATAAACAAAAGCGATGTAATATTATTAGATAACTTTACATCTATTACTAATTCAAATTTTACATCGGCAAATTTTGACGATACAAAATTTATGGTAACAGATATACCCACTAATACTACTTTAACAATAACTATGCCTTCTAACGAAGGTGGTTCTGGAGCAAGCACCTCTGGTGGTATACGTGTACAACATTATTATCCAGTTGGACCAGCAGTTGAAGTTGCATCTACTGGTTGGGGTCTTGGATCATGGGGTGGTGTACAACAAGGACAATTTACATCAACTCTTTCATCAGGTATAAATGCAAGTGTAACTTCTTTAACTATGGCAAGTTCATCTTCTTTTTCATCATCAGGTACAGTACAGATTGGTTCTGAATTAATTACTTACACTGGAAATAGTAGTGGTACATTATCTGGATTAACTAGAGGAGCTT
>Ga0209815_1002384_pt1 | contig 11467 bp, 10 predicted proteins | sample CoawatmetaG00DNA_FD_187507 | JGI IMG/M metagenome (GOLD analysis project Ga0209815, IMG submission 187507) | Marine microbial communities from the West Antarctic Peninsula - Coastal water metaG002-DNA (SPAdes) (version 2) | ecosystem: Environmental > Aquatic > Marine > Coastal ...
TCATGGTACTGGTGTGAATAGTGGTACAGATGCTCTAATTTTATCCTTGAGAGCGTTAGGAGTTGGAGCTGGCGATGAGGTTATAACTGTATCTCACACAGCCCTAGCTACTGTTTCTGCCATCGTTTCCTGTGGCGCTACTCCTGTATTAGTAGATATTGAAGAGGATTATTTCTCAATTAATCCATTAGAAATAGAGTTAGCTATTACCTCAAAGACAAGGGCTATAATTCCTGTTCATATTTATGGTCATGCGGCTGACATGACCTTAATAATGGAGATTGCAAAGCAGTACAATCTTCATGTTATAGAAGATTGTGCTCAAGCTACAGGAGCCGAATATAATGGCTCCTTGGTGGGTAGTATTGGCACACTGGGTTGTTTTAGCTTTTACCCAACAAAAAATTTGGGTGGAATCGGTGATGGTGGAATGGTGGTGACAAATAATCAAACTCTTGCCTCTTCGGTTGCCTCACTCAGGCAATATGGTTGGGATAGTCAGCGCAACGCCATGATCTCGGGCTTGAACTCGCGACTGGATGAACTCCAAGCTGCTATATTGAATGTTAAGTTAAAATACTTAGAGCAAGATAATCAGCAACGCATCCGGCTTGCTAAATTGTATGATGAGCAATTAATTGGTACGCGAGTTCGGACTCCTAAAGTACGTAAAGATTCAAAACATGTCTATCACTTATACGTTGTAAAGTGCCAAGACAGGGATTCAGTTGTAAGAAAATTAAATTCTAATGATATATTTCCAGGAATTCATTATCCCAAACCCATTCATTTTCAATCTGGTTATAAAAAACTATGTAAAACGCCAGCTACAGGGCTTCCTGTTACAGAGCGACTTTCAAACAATATTTTGAGTTTGCCAATGTATCCTGAATTAGACGAGTCAAAAATAAAAACTATTTCAGAATATTTATTAAATTGAAGGGTTAAATAACGTGAACGTAGTTGTCTTAATAGTTCTATATAACTAACTATAAGAAAAAATTTCACTTGATATGGAAATTTATACCAAAGAAAGGAAGGAAAAATCAAATATGCCAAACAAGCCACTCGTTAGTTTTCTAATACCTTATTTCAATCACAAACAATACATTAGCCTTACACTTGACAGTATTCTAAATGATACTTACCCAAATAAAGAGATTATTATTATCAATGATGGATCAACGGATACTGATATTAGTGTTATCAATGACTGGATTGAAAGGAACTCTAACACTTTACTAATTAACTTCATATCTAGAGAAAATAAAGGCGTCACCAAGACATTTAATGAACTAGCAAGAATTAGCAAAGGGAAATATATTGTTTTTTGTGATAGTGATGATTATTTGATTAATAATACTATTAGTGAAAGAGTAAGTATTCTCGAAAAAAATCAAAAAAAAATGGTTTTAATTGCTGATACTTCTATCATCGATGGTAAAGGCAAAACCATACATAAAAGTAGTATTGGTGAATGGCTAAAATATAGTAACAGAGAAAATTATTTCTCCGATGATGGGATAAGGTATGAAATTATTAACCGATGGAGCTTAGGTGGGACATGCAGCATGATGAATAAGAAATTATTTGTCGAATCTGGTGGCTATGATGAGTCATTAATCTTGGAAGATTGGGATTTTTACTTACGTGCAGCAGCTGACAACACAATTATTTATTTCGACCAACAAGTTGGCGCATACAGATTGCATGGTAATAATTTCACTTCGAGCTCTAATAAAAACTTCAAACTTCTTAAAAGTTTATACTTAACTGCAAAGAAAAACTACAAATTATTTAATGAACCCTTCAAGAAATACCTGTTTCGTAAAAAAATAAGCTATCAGATTCAAATTTTACTTTTTCCACTTAAACATCTCAGTCGCATGATTAGAGGAAAATTATATAAATGAACATCATTTGTATGAAATTGGGTAATAAATTCCCAGTAGAATATGTAAACCGCCTGAGGCAATTATAAGGAGAAGTGGAAAATGGTATCAACATATTCAACCATCTCCTTAGATTAAAGACTATTGGACAACTTATTAGTAAAAAGCTAAAAGTAAACTATTTAATTTGTGAGTGAACTGGGGCAAAAACATTATTTTTTTCTAGAACCACAATTGAGTCGTGAATATGTATAGCAGCACATTCTTTTGATATTTTTGGAAATTTTATAGTCTTACCATGATACCAATGATGCATATCATCAATTAATCCTCTAATCATATGGAAGAAATTTTTTTTAGATTTATATCCACCACCATATTTTGGAAAGTACGCTGTATGTAAATCTTCAATCATATATATTCCATTCTCAGAAAGAAATGGGAATAGAACATTTAAAGTTTTAGGGATATGATTCATATGATGACTTCCATCATCTAAAATAATATCAACTCCTCCCATCTCCTTTATAACAGATTTAAGAAAGTCTTCATCTATTTGAGATCCAATCCGTACATTTCCACTAATATTGTCATATTGTGCACAATCAGGATCTATATCAATCCCAAATATTATGGCATCTTTCCCAAAATACTTTCGCCACATTGCTAGGCTACCGCCTTTTGACACACCAATCTCTAAAAATCGAACCTTAGTAGCTCGAAAACGAGAAAAATACCTGCTGTAGATTGGAATATAATGATGCCATTTATGAACTAAAGGGCCTGTATTCTCAGAATAAATCTTAAGTAAATCGCCATCATATCTATATTTTTCATTTATATCTATCTCGACGGCCACATCATGAGTAAACGCAAAATTTCTTATATCTCCATTTTTAACAGAGAGCCAAGCACGGATTTTTTTAAAAAGAAAATTAATCATTTATTTCATTACAAAAATTTATTCGCATTATTATAATCATGATATGTCTAAAGCACAACTTGTTAGTTTTCTAATACCTTATTTCAATAACAAGCAATATGCTGGACAAACAAATGGCAGTATCTTAAATAATACTTACTCAAATAAAGAGGTTATTATTATTAATGATGACTCAACAAATACTGATTTTAGTATCATTAATGATTGGATTTCAATGAAATCTCATATGTGGCCAATGAAATTTATTAGTCGCATGATTAGAGGAAAATTATAGAAATGAATATTATTGGTAAGCTTAAATACTGGCAAGACGAATGGGTGCCAAGCTTTAAATATCGTTGCTACCCTTCATGGATAAAATCTAGGTGTGAGGCACCCTCCTCACATGAAGGCGCTATGGTCATATTATTCCATGGCCTGCCTAATTCTCGTGAGGCTATTACTGAAAATAGTGGAAAGTGGCATCAACATATCCAGCTATCTCCTTGGATTAAAGAGTATTAGAGTGAATAATATTGACTTATCTATCATTATTGTTAACTATAAAAGTTGGGGTGTATTACAACAATGCTTAGACTCTTTCAAACAATTTCCACCTAAACTAAGCCATGAAATTATTGTAATAGACAATGATTCACAAGACGGTGAGTTTGAAGTTTTTGGAAAAAACAATCTTCAAATTAAATTAATCAAGAATAGTGGTAATAATGGTTTTTCTAATGCCTGTAGCCTTGGAGTAGACAATTCAAATGGAGAGTTTTTATTATTTTTAAACCCAGATATTATTTTAACTAATAAATCAGATATTGACGAAATGGTAAAATTTGCTAATAACAATGATATTGGAATTACATCATGTAGAAAAATTAACTCTAAGGGAAGTCCTGAGAGAGAGATTACTTTTGCCAGCCCTTGGTTAATTATTGGATGGATAAGGGCTATTTATAAACTATTAAATAAGAAAAAAATCGCGCTAAACTATGAAGAAAGTCAAAATATCTGGTACCCAGAATGGGTAGCTGGATCTATAATTTTAATAAAATTCACTCTATTTAATAAAATAAATAACTGGGATCAAGGTAATTATTGGATGTATTATGAGGATGTAGATTTATGTAGAAGAGTTACTGCTTTGGGTAAAAAAATAGCGTTACTCAGAAATGTTGAATTTAAACATGCACATGGTGGATCGTCTAGAAGAAACCCAAAAACTACTGCCATTACAAAATCAGAGGTCGTTACATCTAGCCATGTTTTTGTCCATGAGAGCTCTTCCAATATAAATAGGCTGGCATTGCATCTGGTAATTATGGTTAATACATTAGTATCATGGTTGTTGCGAACGTTAATCACTTTGCCTTTCTTTTGGGGGGGGCTCTTTAAAACTAACCTATTAACTCTTATTGCAATTATTAAGTATTATTTAAACGCACTTATTCGTTGTTCATGGAAAAGTAAAAGGTTAAAAAAAAAATAAGTCGTAGAGGTAAAACTAGATTCGAATAATGGTTTTTACTCAATCGCCATAAAAGATGTACCAATGTTAAATAGCTATCTAATAAAATTTTAATTAAAAGCTATTTATTAAAATAAACAAGCACTTTATAAAAGAAAATAGCTGAAAATATGGGTGTATATAAAAATATGCAGAAATGGTGTAAGGATAAAAAGAGGCTCAATCATGCTAGCAAATATAATGAAATAGAAATGGATGGCGATAATTGAATATCTTTATTATTAATTTATCTGGTGACGTTGAGCGTCGTCAGTTTCAAAAACAACAATTATCTGAGTTAGGATTAGATTATAAAATCTTAAACGCAATATCTATAGATCATATAAATAAAGAGACATATAAAAAACACTACTTTGATTGGCAACGTCCACTCAGAAAAACTGAAGTTGCCTGCTATTTTTCACACCGCTCTGCATGGCAGAAAATAATAAAAAACAACTTGCCTGCCCTAATCTTAGAAGATGATGCGCTTTTATCAAAATGTGTGCCTGAATTACTTAACTCGTTTACAAACAAAAAAAACGTAGATTTCATTAATCTCGAAGTCGCAGGTAGGAAAAAATTTATCTCTAAAATTGGAGAAAATATTGTATGCAATTCAAAACTATTTAGGCTTTATCAGGATAGAAATGGTGCCGCTGGATATGTATTATGGCCATCTGGCGCTAAAAAATTACTAGAACATGAAAGCTTGAATGGTATTGGATTAACTGACTCGCATATTGCCAGCTGCTACAGTATAAAAAGTTACCAAGTTGAACCAGCAGCTATCTTACAACTATGTCAATGCAATAACTATGACGTCCCTATCATTTCCACAAATAAAATGCAAGCTTCAACAGTAAGTCATCCTAATAACCCCAAAGTTCATTTAATCTTTTGGATTAAAAGAATTGTTGCACAAATCAAGTTAGGTATACATATAGGAATATTACTGCTTTTTAAAAAAGCAAATAGAAGACATATAAAACTCAATAAAGAAAGTTTTTATAAAAAATAGGGTAAGTTTGTTACATTAAATATACTCTTTTCTAGCTATAGGCAACAAAACACCTAAGAAAAATATAAAAAAGCTACGCATCACACTATGAGAGTAGATGCTGTCAGTAATAGCAAAAACTGATAAAGCAATAATAAACAACACTCCAATTGCACTTCTAGCACACTCCTTATCAGCCTTTAATCGTTTAAAAAATAGAGTCAAGGGAAGAAATAGCAACGCCATCAAGACTAGTAAGCCCAAAATTCCAAAGCCTACTAGGGAGTTAACATAGTCGTTGTGAAGCATTTTTTGATACTTGATAAATCCTTTAGAAAAAGTATCAGATACATGACGACTCGCCTCAAGGCCAGTATTGTGATACCCATAACCAATAATCGGTTGTCGTTTAAAAGCTTCAAAACCACCACTCCACATTGACAACCTTAGATTAACAGATCCATTCAAATCGGCATCAAACCTATCAATAAATAATTTGTTATTCATGGAGAAAGTCGTTACTGCAGCTAACGCTATTAAAATTAACAATAAGCCTTTCTTGGTTAAGTGCCCTCGAATAGAACGCTATTAAAATTAACAATAAGCCTTTCTTGGTTAAGTGCCCTCGAATAGACCAGATAAGCATAGTACTGCAAAATAATACTGCAAACATTACCCATGCGATACGCGTCTCACTTAAAACCACAGAATACATTGCTAGAAAAAAAATAAAAATTGAAAACAATTTTTCTTTCTTACTCTGAGTCCAAACGTCAATGATGATCGCAAAGCCATAAAAAACCATAATAAAGCCATATAATGTGGGTGAATCAGCATTTACCTCTAACCTGCCGACAGAATGTACAAAAATAGCATAAACAGTCGCAACAATAATGCTTAACTTGATTACAAACACAATATGCTTAAGATCTACATTGCTTTTATAAATACTGTACGCTACAAAAGGTGCAACTAGGAAATGAATATTTGAGCCGATTCTATGGATACCTTGGATTGGATTATTCGATAAAATTACAGATATAACAATAGAAAAGAAAAATGCTAAAACTAAATAGCTATAAACCTTTAATTGGTCATGAAAAAAAGGCAGTTTACGTTCGCGTATAGAAAAATATACACCAAATATTGTCAAAACAAGAATCACCAACTCAGATGCGTGTTTAACATTTACAATAAGCAGCGGCATTGATAAAACTACTAACTGCAAAAAATTAAATCTAAAAATATTTAGGTTCTTAAATTGCATTAATGCCTTTTATTTTATAAAACTCTAGTCAAATAATTGTTTCTTACAATTAACCAATTTATCTTTGTGCTTTAGGTCTTTTCACAAGCAAGATTAACATCTTGTCACCACACAATATATGTCTAATATTTTACACACTAAATTTACAGATTTAATTATCATAGAGAATATTTGAGTGCTCTTATACAATAAGGATATAATTTCATACATATTTTTTTAATACAAATCTATGAGTGATAACGTTCAAATAATAAAACCTACCAACTTTATTCGTAATCAAATTAATACTGATTTAGATTCTGGACTTCACAACTCGATTCTCACCCGCTTCCCACCAGAACCAAATGGCTTCCTTCACATTGGCCACGCAAAATCAATATGCCTCAACTTTGGTACAGCCAAAGATTATGATGGCCGTTGTAACCTAAGGTTTGATGACACCAACCCCGCCAAAGAAGATATTGAGTATGTTCACTCAATAAAACAAGATATCCAGTGGCTTGGATTTGATTGGAGTGGTGAGGTCAAGTACAGCTCAAGTTACTTTGATAAATTTTATCAATGCGCAGAAGAACTGATCTCTAAGGGGCTAGCATACGTCTGTTTTTTAAGTGCAGTCGAAACTCATGAGTACCGTGGAACATTAAAACAGCCTGGTCAAAATAGCCCTAATCGTGATACGAGTATAGAGCAAAACAAAATCCTCTTTAAGAAAATGAAAGAAGGTAAGTTTAAGGAGGGTGAGTGCGTATTGCGCGCCAAAATTGATATGTCTTCTAGCTTTATGTGTATGCGTGATCCTACTCTTTATCGAATTCGTTTTGAGACGCACCACCAGACAAATAACGACTGGTGTATTTATCCGATGTATGATTTTGCCCATTGTATTGGTGATGCTATTGAAGGAGTTACTCACTCACTGTGCACCCTAGAATTTCAAGATAACCGTCGAATTTATGATTGGCTATTGGAGCACTTAGATGAATTCAATAAAACTGATCGACCCCATCAGTATGAATTTTCCCGTTTAAATCTTGAGTACGCAACAACATCCAAAAGAAAACTTAAAATATTGGTTGATAGTAATCATGTCTCTGGCTGGAACGATCCAAGAATGCCAACAATTTCAGGACTGCGCCGAAGAGGCTATACTCCCGCATCAATAAGAGATTTTTCAGAGCGCGTTGGAGTTTCAAAAGTTAATAGCTTGACGGATGTTTCAATTTTAGAGTCTTCAGTTAGAAATGATCTAAATGCAATGGCCCCTAGATCAATGGCGGTAGTTAATCCAATAAAGCTAGTGATTGAAAATTATCCTAATGATAAGATTGAGCCCCTTAAGGCTCCAGTTCATCCTCAAAATGAGGCGATGGGGAATAGGGAGATTTTCTTTAGTCGTGAGATATACATCGATAAAGAAGACTTTACAGAAGTGCCGCCAAATAATAAATATAAGCGACTAGCAATCAATAAAGAGGTTCGCCTCAGAAACGCCTACGTCATCAAAGCAACGCATTTTGATAGTGACAATGACGGCAATATTAAAACAGTTTACTGCACTTATGATCCTGATACGTTAGGCAAGAATCCATCCGATGGAAGGAAGGTCAAGGGCGTAATTCATTTTGTTGAATCAAGCAAAGCTATTAGCGCAGAATTTAGAATATACGACCGCCTTTTTTTAGAATCAAATCCAGCTAAGTTTGACGACTTATCATCTTCAATTAACCCCAACTCTCTTGAGATAAAAAATGGCTTTGTAGAGCCAAGCTTAGCAAGCGCAAAGGCTGAAAAAGCATACCAGTTTGAGCGAGAGGGATACTTTTGTAGAGATAGTGAGTCTGAAGGACTTGTATTTAATAAAACAGTTGGGCTGAGAGATACTTGGAATCAATAGTCCATTTTTTGAAGCCAGTCATTCACGCGCTTTACTTCTGAGTGTCTAGTTGTATCAATCTGAAGAGGGGTTACTGAAACAAAGTTATTGGAAATTGCATGAAAATCTGTACCCTCTGAATTGTCGGCTTCCTTTCCATTCTCACCAATCCAATAAAGAGATGTATCCTCTTTATCCTTAATACTTGGCTCAGATTTATGCCTGCTTCCTAGGCGAGTACTCTTAATACCTTTAATTTCGCTAAGAGGAATATCTGGGACATTAACATTTATGATTGTGTTGTAAGATATTTCAGATCTATCAATTTGGGTAACCAATCTCTTAGCAATTTCTCCCGCTGTCTCGAAGTGATTACACTCCCAACTAGCTAAAGACATTGCAATTGATGGAAGTCCTAAAAATCGTCCTTCTATAGCTCCGGCAACGGTTCCAGAATAGATGGTATCGTCCCCCAGGTTTGCCCCAAAATTAATACCGGTTACCACTAAATCAATCGACTCCTTTATAAAACCACACAACGCTAAATGAACACAATCCGTCGGCGTTGCATCGACTGCATAAATATTTTTTTCAATTTGAATTGGCTTGAGTGGCCTTCCGAGAGTTAACGAGCTACTTGCTGCAGACTTGTTCTCACTTGGGGCGACAACAATGACTTCTGCAATTTCACTCAGAGATTTTGTAAGCTGTTTGATGCCCTTGGCCTTGTAGCCATCATCATTACTTATAAGAATTCTCATTAACTGATTGTTAAGGCAATCTTATCTTTACTAACACCTACTTTAACAGTCCCACCAGCGCTTAGCTTACCAAAAAGAAGCTCATCAGCGAGAGGTTTACGTACCTCTCTTTCAATTAGTCTCATCATTGGGCGGGCTCCCATCATAGAGTCATAGCCATTTTCTGCAAACCATTTTCGAGCTGCATCTGAGACGATCAATGAAACACTCTTTTTCTCAAGGACGTCTTCAAGCTCAAAAAGAAATTTATTGACTACAAAGACAACAACCTCTTCATTAAGCTTATTGAAGTAAATAATCTCTGAGAGGCGGTTTCTGAATTCTGGTGTAAATATCTTTTTAAGCTCACCTTCATAATCAAGTGAATGATCTTGCTCATTAAATCCAATGGAGGCTCTTTGAACGTTTTGAGCTCCAACATTAGAAGTCATAACAAGTATCACATTACTAAAGTCAACTTCACGGCCATTAGCATCAGTAAGCTTTCCGTGATCCATGACTTGCAGTAGGATATTGAATATATCAGGATGCGCTTTCTCTATCTCGTCCAATAAAAGAACCGCATAAGGATTGCTATTTACTGCTTCGGTCAATAAACCACCCTCGTCGTACCCTACGTATCCAGGAGGAGAGCCTATAAGTTTAGAGATTGCGTGCCTCTCCATATACTCGGACATATCAAATCTCAATAATTTAACCCCCATAATCCTTGAAAGCTGCTTACAAATTTCAGTTTTACCAACGCCTGTAGGACCAGCAAATAAAAAAGAGCCCATTGGCTGCTCAACTGGAGAAAGTCCAGAGCGCGAAAGTTTTATGGCAGTTGATAAAGACTCAACAGCATTATCTTGGCCAAATACCCCGAGCTTAAGATCACTCTCTAGGCTTTTAAGTAAAGACTTATCGTCACTAGTAACTTGGCGAGAAGGAATGCGGGCAAGCTTTGCAACAATATTTTCGATGTCCGGCACGCCAATATTGACCTTACGCTTTGATTTAGGAAGTATCTGCTGAAGGGCGCCAACCTCGTCAATGACGTCTATCGCCTTATCTGGAAGTCGCCTATCTCCTATATGCCTGTGTGTTAACTCTGCTGCAGAAACTAAAGATGCAGCTGAATATTTAACCTTGTGATGTGCTTGATAATATTTTTTTAGTCCATGCAAAATTTTGATTGTATCCTCAACTGAGGGCTCTTCAATATCCACTTTTTGAAAGCGCCTTGTGAGCGCATGATCTTTTTCAAAAATCTTACGGTACTCATCATAGGTTGTAGAGCCTATGCACTTAAGAGAGCCGTCTGCCAGAGCCGGCTTAAGAAGGTTAGACGCATCCAAAGAGCCGCCAGAAACGCTTCCAGCGCCTATCAAGGTATGAATTTCATCAATAAAGAGTACTGAGTTTTTATCTTTTTCTAAATCTGTGAGCACTGACTTTAATCGCTTTTCAAAATCACCTCGATACTTTGTGCCCGCAATTAGTACGCCAACATCTAGAGAGTATATGGTTGTATTCTTTAATATTTCAGGCACCTGTCCATCCACTATCCTCTTAGCTAACCCCTGAGCAATGGCGGTCTTGCCAACACCGGCTTGACCTACAAGTAATGGATTATTTTTACGCCGTCTAGATAGAATCTGAACCGTTCTAAGAACTTCCTCCTCCCTACCAAGAAGTGGATCAATTTCACCGAGCCTGGCTTTTTCGCATAAATTAGTTGTAAAAGATTCTAGAGAAGATGGCTTAGCCTGCTTGTCACCTTCAACTTTTTTTGTTTCTTCCACTGGATTATCAGCTAAATGAGAGGAAATCCCCTCCATAACATCCAACCTGGAGATATTATTTAATTTAAGCATGTAGACAGCATGCGATTCTTTTTCGGAAAAAATACTGACAAAGACATTCATGGCGTTAACCGAATTTTTTTGCGCAGACTGCGCCTGATAAACACTCCTTTGAAGGACTCTTTGAAAACCAACTGTTGGAACGATATCTATTTCTGCGTCTTCAGAAATAATAGGGGTATGTGAGTCAATATACTGGTCAAGTTCAGCGCGAAGTTCATCGATGTTGACCCTCTTACCGCGAAGAAATGCAATAACCTCATCCATATTAAGAAGGGCCAATAATAAATGCTCTACCGTTACGAACTCAAGGCGACGATTTCTAGCCTCAGTCATCACCATATTAATCTCTTGCTGTAATCCTTGTTCAATCATAAAATACTGTTTTT
>Ga0209815_1002386_pt1 | contig 11464 bp, 18 predicted proteins | sample CoawatmetaG00DNA_FD_187507 | JGI IMG/M metagenome (GOLD analysis project Ga0209815, IMG submission 187507) | Marine microbial communities from the West Antarctic Peninsula - Coastal water metaG002-DNA (SPAdes) (version 2) | ecosystem: Environmental > Aquatic > Marine > Coastal ...
GTAGTAGTAAGTGTAGTACAAAAAAAACAATATGTCGTCGCTCGAGCTGATCACTGGATGTATGTTTTCAGGTAAGTCATCCGAACTCATTCGCCGCCTGAAACGGTTCAGGGCAATCAACAAGAAGGTACTCGTCATCAATTCAACGAAGGATACGCGTTCCCCAGACTCGGTCGTTAAGACCCACGATAATGTGACTTTTGACTGTGTCAAGACGACACGTATCAACGATGTCATCATAATGCCCGAGTACATCGAAGCCGACATTATCGGTATTGACGAGGCTCAATTTTTCGGTAACCTGATCAGATTTGTGGAGTATTCGCTTGCGAATGGTAAACATTTGATCGTTGCCGGATTGGACGGGGACTACCGACAACGCTTTTTCGGTGAAATCCTGTGTCTGATACCAATGGCAAATACCATCGACAAGCTCAGTGCATACTGTATGGAATGTGGGGACGGCACGTTGGCACACTTCACGAGGAGGACGTGCGGCGGCGGGAATTTACAGGAGCTGATTGGCGCGGATGACGTGTACAAGGCGGTGTGCCGAAAACATTTGATGGAGGATCGTGCAGCCGAAACCGTCACAAACGCGGTAATAACCGAATACATCAAAGAAATAATGTAGTTTATTTTAGTACCCAAAAAAAATAAATTTTTTGACTGATTTGTTGTACGTGTCCATTCGTTTATACTGCAAAATCATTGTGTTGATGTCACGTAGAAATCGAGACGCCGCATCCATACCGCCTGTAAAACTCAAAACAACTGCAATGTGATTATCGGCAACTATAAATTCACCGTGTGGATTTATATTTCCGAAACATACGAGAACCAACACGTGTGGTGATATTTGTATAAATCGGTGGATATATTCGAATTTAATGAACTCATTGTCTGTGAGAACGATTCGATCTTTACCTACTTCGACCTGTTTTATAGAAGGTTTCACTCGTCGATTATACCGACATTGGCGGAGTTGGTACGTCGTGTCATCGTTGCCGCCGCCGAGATTCGTCATCTCGAGCTCTGTGTACTTGACGGCGACGTCATCGTCGTCTCGGCGAAACCACCGCCAATCTAGACACACCATTCTATTCTGGTTTATAGATATACAGCGTATAATCTGTAAGTAAAAGTAATGACGCTCAATTACTACAGAGACGCGACGGGCACGATGTGTCACCACAAAGGTTGGGACACGACAAATGTCAATACGGTGTGGCTTTTACTCACCGAGGAGGTCGGCGAGTTGGCATCCGCCATTCGACAACGTCAGAAGGTATTCAGGAAATCGGGTCTGCGAAAGGACAAAGGTATCGATGTGAAAATGGAGATGGGCGACGTGTTCAGTTATCTGTTTCAGCTTGCGGGGATGCTGGACATCGATATGGACGATATGTGGGAACGTCATCAGAAAAAAATAGTTCATAGACACTATACCAACAACAACAATGACGTACAGTAATCGATCCTCACCTTCACCGTGGCAACATCAGACCGAACTTAACGGTGAAATGAATAAGATGGTCATATTTGATAAAATCAATCCGTACGTATTTGGAAAATTCTCTATGCCGGGAACCTGGTCAGACCCATATGCCTACTCCAAAGCGCCAGCGGCGAAACCCAACAGCGACGTATCATCGCCGCCACCGTGCGCAGTGGAGGCGTCGTGTGACACCAGCAAAAGCCCGATCTGTGACGTGGCGATCGCGGCCGGAGACGGGACGGTGGGGATGTGCCGCCCGACCGAACCCAACTGCCCGATGAGCCGCCCGTGGGTCCCCGAGCGGAACATCGATCCGGGGATGTGGCACTACCAACAGCAACCAACCACCATCGACACCCCTATGTCCATCGAATTTATAATTAAAGAACTAAAATTGAATTTACCGCTGGTCGCGCTATGTCTCGTGGTGATCATCTTATTCATCGGTGGTAGAATTAATTTATTCGGTAAAAAGTAATAAATATAAAACAAAATGCAAAATAATACACAGAAGCAGCGTAGACTTACGGAGGGATTATTGGCTGCAGTTTCCCAAGCTACAGCAGCACAAAATAATTTCGAAAATGCTATGAACACACTCCTGAAAGCATCAGAAACCCTGAATCGCGTAGAAAACAATATTAATCGCGGAATTCTTCCGGGCAAGAAGCCGGTAGCAAAGAAAGGACAACTCGCGTCATATGCGGAGAAGGCGTGGGCCTACGTTCCACCAGTACGGAAGTCCGCCCGACTGCAAGCACAAAAAAACAAAACACAACTCGAGAAAGTAAAAGAGGCTCGTACAAAACGCGCGGCTCTCAAAAAGAAGTATACCAAAAATGAAATCAATATGCTCACTGCTCAACGGAAAAATAAAGAAACTCGTGAACGGAATGTTCTGCGGCGTAAACTTCAGGATATCGACAACGCTGCTCGCCCGAATAGTACGAAACTGCGCAGGGAAGTTGGTAACCTACGACGCCGCATCAATCTTAAAACTCGTGTCATCGACGAGCTCAACTATAATTTGAAATTTAACGCAAACAAAGGTTTCATACAGAGATTGCTGCGCTAAATCGTTCAAAACGAGACCGATTCATTTGAATAGTGTCAACCAGAGTGTAACTTTCGTGATAGGCAATGTGATGCAGGAGTTCCCGCTGCCATTTTGAGCGCAGATTGATCCATGGCGGACGAAAAGTTGGGTCCAACAAGACCATCGCATTCATCAATTTGAGATGAGAACGACTGTCCAACGACGTTTCCCATAGGTATTGATCCAGTCGAAGCCGAGCCAGTCGGTGTACAGTGTCATCGGTCTTTCGAATCATCGTGTCTATAAATTTGTACTGGTCCACAGCGTCGTCGCCCTCGGGAAAGTGGAGTGTGGTCCAACCACCCAACGGAACAGAATAAATGTACTGTGTGTAGTTATTCTGGTCTGTCAATGCGATCACCCCAAATTCGATTTCAAAGTGCGCTTTTCGAACAGTCTTCCATGGAGTTGACGACATCATTAGATTTTGGTCACTTTTCCTTTTGGAGTGAAGGCGAGCTTTTTTTCTAAGTCATCGCGGGACTCTTTGCATTTCTGAGCCATCCCGGTGCAGCTGTGTTTTTCAAGTTGGATACAGGAACTGCAGTACTCGTGGTCACAGAATTTACACAGGATGTGGATACCTTTCTTCCGACACTGTCCACAGCGAGACATCCGTGCGCGGCGTTTTCGTTTGATTTGAATAACCCATCATTTCTATAAATTAAAAGAATCACGCGCAAGTAAAAATAAACAGAATGTGCGGCATATTGTGTATTTTTGATGCCTCCTCCAACAACACCACAACGAACCACCTCCACCATCAGCAGCCTGGACTTCTCAAGCACCGCGGTCCGGATGAGTTCAAGACGCACCAGTCCGCAGACGGTCGATGCTATATGGAGTTCACCCGTTTGAGTATCAACGACGTCTCGACCGACGGATCCCAGCCATTCATCGATCCCGAAGAGGGTAAAACTTCCCTGATGTGTAACGGTGAAGTATATAACCACAAGGAATTGTACCATCATCAGGTCAATTCCAAAGTGGATGCCGCGAGTGACTGTGCCTGTCTGATCCCGCTCATTCAACAGCACGGTATTGAGATCGTATCGAACCTTATTCGCGGCGTGTTTGCCATCTGTTATTATGACGGCACAAAGCTTCTCGCGACGCGTGACCCATATGGCGTTCGTCCACTCTTCTACACCCGAAATGGCACCGTCATCGCATTTTCCAGCGAGATGAAAGTCCTCCATGCCAACTTCGAGGGTTCAAAAGTTCACATTTTTCCACCGGGACACTTTTACGATTCCAAATTGGATCAGTTTATTTGCTACTACCAAACCTACTGGTGGTACAACCCGTCGTCGGTGTCACACAGTAATGTTATCCGGGATGTATTTACGGAGGCGGTGAGCCGTCGTGTATCAAACACCGAACGCCCGGTGGGCTATTTCCTATCGGGTGGTCTGGATAGCAGTCTGGTGACTGCCATCGGATCACGACTGACGCCACCCGGAACCAAGCTCAAGACCTTTTCGATCGGGCTCGGACCGGACACGCCAGACTGTAAAGCGGCTCGCACAATGGCGAAGTGGATAAACAGCGACCATACCGAGGTGCACTTCACACCGGCAGAAGGGATCAAAAATCTGAGGAATGTCATTCGGAGTCTGGAGTCGTATGATACGACCACGATCCGAGCGAGCGTTCCGATGTGGCTGCTGTCCAAATACATTAGCGAAAATACAGACTGTAAGGTTATCCTATCGGGCGAAGGGAGCGATGAACTCTTCGGTGGATACCTATATTTCAAAAACGCGCCGTCCACAGAAGACTTTTTCTACGAAAACACTCGCAGGATCCGGCTGCTCCACCAGTACGATGTTCTCCGCGCGGACCGCTGCACTGCTGCACACGGATTGGAGGTGAGAGTACCCTTTCTGGACCGCGATTTGGTCGACCACGTGATGACCATCGACCAGCGACTCAAATTCAAGAAGGGTGATATCGAAAAGTGGATTCTTCGGTCAGAATTCACGGGGGGTGACCTCCTCCCCTTGGACATCCTGTGGCGTCAGAAGGATGCATTCAGCGATGCGGTGGGACACTCGTGGGTAGATAAGATCAAAGGGTACGCGGACATTTTCGTGACGGATCAAATGTTTGAGGATATCAAAGTGAAGGCGGGAGATCACAACACACCCACGACAAAGGAGGAAGCCTTGTACCGACACCTGTTCTGGGACATATTCGGGGTGGGTGTCCACGACCATCTCATCAGTGAAATCTGGCGACCCAGATGGACCGATGAAACCGACCCAGATCCAAGTGCGCGATACTTAAACAATACACAGGCAATCTAAATAACAAACAAACAAACAATGGATATGGATATCGGTGAACGTGCATTTGTTGACAATTTTGACTGCGCAGACAATGCACACGTCAAATGGCTCCAGCGGCTCACCGTCAAAGTGATGTCAAAGATATCCAATGGTCAGCAATGCGATCTCCTCGGGGAAATCAATGACAACCCGATGAAGGACGCCGTACTGCCAAAAGATCAGCTCCTCAACTGGGCACAGCTCCACTTTGTCATTTCTATGAAATACTCGACGGCGGTTCTCCAGGGAAATGCGTGGACACCCATTCAAAGTACTCGTGAAGAGTAAAATCTTTCGGGTCAGAATTCTCATCCATTCGAACCATCAAGATCGAACCGTGCGTTATTTCATTGTGAAACGGTGGCGGTAGCACGTGTGTATTTATCTCGAGTTCAAATATAGACTCACGACATTTCATAATAACAACGTCCAGTTCGTGGAATTGTCCGATAAAGGTCGGCGGACCTTTCAAAATTTTGAATATCTGATTTTTTTTACCGGTGATGTTCAGCTCTATCTCCTCGACCTCTTCGTTTTTAATCAGAACAGCTTTCACGGGATCAAACGTTTTGCCAACCTCTCCAAACATATTATGTCTTCTTGCAATTTTATTTTATTTAGTCTAAAATAAAATTGAAATGAAAGCGTACCTTATTTTGACTCTGATGTTTGTAGTCCTGATGATTTTCGGTGGTACTACGATGGGTGGTGGTGGCGGCTGCTCCGGTGGATGTGGTTGCCGGGAGGGATTTCTCCCAGAAGGCGGTGTCGGGAGCTCATACAAGTTCGGTGGTGAACTGTATGGAAACGACACGGTCCCCAATCTCGGTGACCCGCCGCGAATCCAGGGTGCGTTTCATTCGGAGTCGGTCGAAGGCTGGCCCGGTGTCCAATTCAATCCGGCTGCCGCGATAAGTGTCACCGGTCGCGGGCCGATCACCGGTATCCCCAATGCGTGGACGACGGGGTCCTCCTCCCATTATTAATTAAATTTCTTTTGGTTTAATTAATTAAGAGGATGTCACCAATTGCAGTCTTAGCACATTCAAATTCTGAAAAGTCCGCACCGCGTTTCGTTCTACCGAAAGGCGTCACACTCATCAAACTCGGGAAAATGGGCAGGTGCTTCTTCGACGCCAAAGAGTACACCGACCTCATTTACAATTTTAATACGCTGAAGAATCTGAAGTTGCCGTTAAAGAAGGTGATCGGCGACGGGAAAAAAAAAGTCGCGAACCCGCTCTACGAAATGTCAAATCTGAATCCAAATACTGGGAAGACCAACAACTTACTATCCGGTGTTTACCGCATCCCATTGCCTTTCCTTCCGCGGCGAACTAAAAACCATCGAATCACCTTCAACACAGCAGAGGAAATCCGTAAGGCCAAGAACAACAGTATGGTCCCGATTAAACGACCGTCGAACAACAAGGGCACAGACGCGTACACTCTCAAACAGCTGGTGAATAAATTTCATACACCGGGAACGCCGACAACCTTCGTCATCTACGCGTGTCAGGCGTTCAACGAGGGTGAGTTTGTAATGAACAATAACGACACAATCCGTGGTATCAGGAGTTACGTCGTTCAGCATCGTATCAAAGGTGGTAAGAATCTCGTGACAAAACGAATCCAATTCGGTGAAAATGCCCTACGCAAAGAGAATATGAACCGGTACATCAATACACTTAAAAAACTGAAGTACAAACCCGCGAATAACCCTTTGAATATAAAAAACAATGAGTACACCGTGCGGTCTATAGCCGGTCGGAATGTGGGAGCTCGTTTTACCAGATCGTCGCCATCAATCAAAAAACAAGCCGAAATGCGCAAACTGTTCAGGGAAGCGAGGGCACTGAACAGCGCCATTCTCAATATACAGCTACAACTGTACGCACCGCCGTCGCCTCGGCGAAGTACTATACTTCGGCAGCCACAAGTTGCGAGTGCCCCCCAGAAGTCTCCGAATACGCGTCAAGATAAATCGAAAAAAGGGTCGCCGAAGTAAATCCGACGAGGTAACCCTCCACATCCACCCAACTTTTGTCAAATTTAGGGTTAGAACAAAACTCGAGGATTTGATAGACCGCGAGCAGGAACATATACACCAACCCGTGAGTGGGTCGTTTATATATCAGGTAAGATCCCAATGATCCAATCGGGATATGCATCAAAATTCTTGTAAACATTGTCGGTTTCATAATTTTTGCAAGAATCATATCGGTTACCATCGTAAGTGTCGCGACAATACATCGTTCCTTTGTTATAAAAATAACCATTTTTACTTATATTATTTGACTTTTTTTTTAAATATATGTTTAATAGTATAATAAAAATATGGCTTACAGAAACAATAATAATAATACACTGCTATTCGTTCTACTTGTAGTGATTATTGGGTTTTTTGTATTCGGCAGTCAAGATACAGAAAATGAAAAAACAGTGATTTTGGACAACCGTGAACCGCAATGGTTTGGTGGTTGGGGTGGGCGTAGACGTCGGCGTCCGTGGTATCCCCCTTCACCCGGGCCAGCCGGACCAGTCGGACCACCGGGACCACCGGGACCACCCGGACCCGGACCACCAGTGCCACCCGGACCACCGGGACCACCCGGACCACCAGTGCCACCCGGGCCTCCTATTCTACCAGGCGTTCCTACACCCGCATTTATAGAGGCGTATAAAATTAAATCTAAAACGCGTGGAGGAAGAAGTTACTAAATAGAAGTCGTTTGGTTACAGTTTGGACACCGACGGGCGGTGTCAAGCCATTGCGTGATACAATGAGCGTGAAATACGTGATCACACTCGAGGGTGATTGCTCTGGTACCGTACTCAACATCATCCAGACATATAGTACATTGTGTGTCATCTTTGGTGTAGCGACTAACGAGACGTCGTCGGTCACTACATTTTATTAATTTGGTTATCATCCAGATGAGTACTTTAACGAAAGTGAACCCGATAACTACCATTGCGATTGCATCAATCAGCAGCTCTACACCCCCGGTTTGGAGCTGAAACTCACTGTTCGCTGACACATTGACGTCCGTACCATTAGTCATCAACGTCTGAATATATTCCGATGCCAACTGATCAATATCGAGTCTCATATCGCCAATCCGAATCATCCCGTACCCATCATCCGCGCCGCTGGAGGAGTACACCGCCGTGTCGTCGTCAGTGATGATGTCGGTGTCCTCAAAGTTATCATAGTAGTACAAGGGTGTATTGATATGTTCTCGGAGTCGAGTATCTGTTAATCCTACCGAATAGAAAACGCCACGGTTTCGTAACCCAATATTAAATTTCGTAGGGTGTTCCTCCATTTGTAGTACCACATCTTTTTCTTTTTGACGAATTTACTCTGCATAAATTCGTCTCTGAGTTTCTCGAACTGGATGCGTACCATCAGCTCCTTGTCCTTGAGGAAGGACACCCCGAGGTCGTGTCGCGTAAAACCCCGCTGTAGGTTGCGGATAATGTACAGGTTGTAGTTCTGCAGGATCCGATTGATAATGTCAGTCGATGACACCGTCGGAGTTCGGGTGGTCCGTTTGAATTTGCCAAGTGATTTAACTAGGTCATAGGAGTACTGCCCCTCGTCGTCGTGGACAACCCAATCAATCCGGTGCTTGGTCAAAAACTCTTCAGTCAAATCCCACGGTGCGTCCTTGATCACCTCGTCCACCCACCGACAATGTCTCAACGACTCGTACCTCTCCCAGTCTGCGAGAACCGTATGACCCTTTCGGTTGTGCGTCACCTCGTCGCTACAACACCCGACAATGAGGTGGACTTTCTCCCCGCCAGTGAATAACTCATTTTTGATCTGTTCCAGAGACCGCGCGTGTCCGTAGTGGAACAAGTCATATATACCATCAGCATACACTCTTATCACAGCCATTTTTTTTTGTTATATTAACTATAATATAACTCAAATCTCTAATGAATCGTAATGTATTCGCAGTATTAGGACACAGTAAAGGTGTCAATACAGGTAAAACATTCCCACTTCCACCCAGAGTACGTATTGTATTATTGGGAACGTGTGGTGAATCATTCTACAATAATTCTCGGTATGTTCGTTTATCTTCTTTACCAAAAACAGAAATTATCAACGTTCTTCAGACACCTTACCAAAACCGCCCAAAAAATATGAAAGTTTTGACAACTGTATTTGATGGACGCCCGGGTCAGCCAGTCCCCGATGTAGTTTTATCAATGGATAATTACAATTCACCAACGGCGACCGTGAAGAATTCTCTCGTGCACGGGGTGTATAAGCTACCACGCGCCAATATTTTCAGACCGAAAAACCCTGATGAGGTAATCGCTATTAAACACGGACCGGGTAACTCCACCCGTCGAATCTTAAATATCCCACAAAACACACGATCAGGTACATCCAATTCGGCAAAGTACAGTCTAGAATACATCGTCAATAAGGGCGGTCCGGGGACATACCTTGTTGCCGGATGTCAACATTTTGGCGCAGTGAGCACCAAACCAGCGCTTTCTCTTCCAGTTCGTGAACAACGACGTCTTGAACCAAGACAGACACACGTGACATTCAATACGTATGTCTACACAGTGACACCCGGTAAACGTGTACCTTTCAGAGAAAACGCAAAATACAGAAACTATAGTAGCGATTATATCATTCAACGACTATCACATATTCCATCAAATAATATAAAAGCTGTAAAACCAAAACGCAAGCGTATATCGAGTAAGGCCCGTGAAGAAGGGACGGTCAGAAATATCCTAAACTCTACAAATGTCGTCGTGTCTGTCATAGCACCAAGTCGAGAAGAGGCGAACTTACGTTTTCTACCGGGTCTTCAAAATGTCAAAAACCAATATTTTCCAAACCTGACTTGGAAGTTTAATATGGAACGGTCAACGCGTCCATCTGAATTATTACCATCGGTGACGCGGCAACGTTTTAGTAAAACTGAAAAGGCTGCGACCAATAGACACACAAATGCGTCCTTAACATCATACAGTGGGGGATCAGAAACTGCACGACGACCACTTGTTATAAAGATAAAGCTTCCGAGGCCGGACGTTAAAATCTAAAAAAAAAGGTGTACCATATAGAATCTCTTCTGGTCTCCCCCGCCATTCTCTCATCAACACGATGAACGCCACACGTACGTACGTACGCGACACTCTCTGCAAGATCCTCGTTGGAAATGAACCAACCGCTGTCAACATTGAGAAGTACGTTTACAACTGGACAATCACTCGGTGCCGGACAGTCAGTGAATCCGCCTCGTGGCAGAACCCAGTGTTTATAAGCAAGTACAAACAGAAATTCTTGAGTTTGCAGTATAACTTAAACAAGAAAGGGAACGACCTTTTGAAACGGGTCCAGTCTGGTGAAGTCACCAGTAAGTCGATCGTGACCCTCTCACCCGAAGAACTGTACCCAGACGGCCCGACTGCCATGGTAATCAGGAACAACAAGCTCCGCGACGATATCGTAATGGGAGCTATTAACAGGCCAATTGACGATCTACCAGACGGAGCCTTCACGTGCGGCAGGTGCAAGAAGAAGAAGACGACCTACTACGAACTGCAAACCCGCAGCGCTGATGAACCTATGACTGCTTTTATCTCATGTCTAGCATGTGGCAAGAGATGGAAGCAGTAAGTAAACAAAAATATTATATGTAAGTGAGTGTAAGACTAATGAACTGGATCCCGGTCAGTCACCTCAGTCTGAACGACTTCACAGTCTATCTGAGTACAGTCGATAACGAGGAGATCCGGTCAACCGAAATTCAGCGTTACTCCAAACGTCATGCCGTTGAGATAATGTGTATGGATATGCTGAAATACACTACCTTTTATGATTTTGTGAAAGTCTTTTCGCCGAATGACTACAAACTTATAAAAGGTAAAAGTCACGTGAGTCAGCGAGTCATCGCGACTCACGTTCAATACTGGAACGATATCCACCCATCAAAAACCATCACAACTTTACGGATTTTTTTTATGTAATAATGGACAGAAGATTGCTTCACTTGGGAAATTCGGCGGGGCTTTAAGCATAATATAATCGGTCTGATTTGTAAGAATCCGATTATGCATAAACCGTCGCAGTGTCACGTGATAGTTGATGATATCTGGATCTGTTTTCAATGGAATGTTTATAGGGAAAGGAAGTTTGGCAATATTGAGAACGTTGCATAGTGGACGGATCTTTTGATTATAATCACGTACGAGTGTTTTGATGTAGTGTACGGTGGCGGCGGAGGTCGACATTATTATTAATAATAAAAACACACTTTTCTTTTAATAATACACGAAGAGAAAAAACACCACCTCTACAAAAAAAATGTGTATCATACTTGACTTATGGAATTTCAATGTTCATACTATACAATATACAAATGGAGTATCATCATCATCATTTACCTTCGATTGGACACGTTGTCACTTATCCATCGATCGAAGGTGAGTTCCGAATCAGCGAAAAAATGAATAACTCTCCGATGTCAATGTCTATTTCGATTGACGACGAGGATTATC
>Ga0209815_1002388_pt1 | contig 11459 bp, 12 predicted proteins | sample CoawatmetaG00DNA_FD_187507 | JGI IMG/M metagenome (GOLD analysis project Ga0209815, IMG submission 187507) | Marine microbial communities from the West Antarctic Peninsula - Coastal water metaG002-DNA (SPAdes) (version 2) | ecosystem: Environmental > Aquatic > Marine > Coastal ...
TCCGCTGTAGTTGCAGCCGGAGTAACGAACTTGTCAGTCGCTTCGCCTGCCTTATCAAAGAATGATTGGTCCGGCATAACTTGCGTATCAGTTGGCGGGGGTGCTTGAGCTAATGTCTCTCTGACGGTTTCAACAGCTTCCTTGTTAGACCGTATGAGGCGAAACCCAGCCATGACAACATCTATTGGAATACCAATCCCAGTGCCCTCAACCGCTTGCAAAAACCGCGCCTTTAGCCGTTCCTCTGGCCCAGCGTCACCCTCTACCTTGCTGTCAAGAAAATCTATAACTGCGTGGTCTATTCCCATGCCCTTGAGCAGCGATGACAAGTTGCCTTCCTCGGGGTTCAGCAAAGCATCAGCAAAGCCGGAACGCAGCATATTTACGCCCATACCCGCACCGCGAATAGGGGCCACTGCCATTCCCGCACCGAACTGGACTAGGCCACGGGCTAAACCCTCGGCCATGCTGTCGCCTTTGGCCACGTCAGGCAAGTCACCAAGCTGACCGGGTTGGGCACCTGCTGGCGGTTCCTTACTGTAGTTCACCCCATTTTCGTCAATGGTCAAATAGCCCAAGCTACCGACCTTTGTTTCAATAATACCGCCAAGCTCTGCACTTAAATCAACAACGCCCTGCATGGTATCACGCAGACCTCCAGCAACCGCCCTGCCTGTGGCTTTTGCTGTGCCCACTGGGTCCATTGCAGCATCAACAACAGCTTCACCAGCGGCCAGCGCAACGTCACCGGCTTTGCTAAGAAGTCCCGGCGGTGGAGGCGGTGCCGTGTATGATGCGCCATTATCGCCAATATAGACAGTATACGTGTCTTGCGAACGAATAGCGTGGGACTGTTCGCGGGCGTCAAAAAGTTCGCTCATTGACCCTGCGCCTTTTTGATTCCGTTCAGTATTGCTGTAACTGTGCCAATGTCTTTCTTTCTAAAACCATCTTTAGCCTCGCCGTCTTTTAAGGTCTGAAGCAAGTCTCCATAATAAGCGGCAGCTAAAGGTAAATCTGTTCCATCTAACGGGTCAAAGCCTTTTCTTTTTGTATTGCCTAATCGTATTAACCCGCTGGCTTTTTCATTCAGTGCGATTTTTTCTTGTGCTTTAAAATCAGTATATTGGCTTTTTATTAGTTTTTCGGCTGTTGCGATGGCATCAAAATTCTGCCCAGTTCTTGTTGCTATTATAAGTGCTTTTTGCAGCCTGCCAACTATTTTGGAGAATATCTGGGCACGGCCTTTATTCTCGTCTGTTTGCTTTAATTCTTGTAGGTTCTCAGGAACTTCCAATTCACCAGCAATAATTCTTTTAGCCATTTGAAACTCAGCGTTTTCAAGCGCAACAATTTCGTCAAGAAACTTTTTCTGGTCTGCATTGCTCAGTAAGTCGCGCTGGCTTTTTAAAAACCCAAAGCCAAGGTTGATGCCTTTATTAAGCAGAAAGTTGATAGCCTCAGGGTCGCTTTCAGTTCGACGTTGACCCGCACTTGCATATTCTCTTTCTAGATTTGCGGCGGCGTCTTTATCAGTTTTATTTAAGGAAGCAATTGCTGAGGTAAACGCTGCTGTATCGCCAATAATCATTGCACGAATTGCATCAGCGTTAAACGCTTCTTCGTTTCCGATATTTAGTTTTTCTTGGGCAGCTTCTTGCACCTCAACGGCCTTCAATTCTGCAGTGTGACGTTTTCTTAACTCGTCCGCTATGTCCATATAGCTCATGCCTGAGTGATGCAGATAGGTGACTGAATTAAACAGGCCATTATTGTTTAGCAAAAGCTCAGGCTTGCCCATGCGTACAGCATCAATAATATTTGATGTTTTTACACCAACAGCAAATGCCTTGTCGGTCATTAGTTGCATCATGTTGTTTTTAACATTGGTATCGTAGTTGTCAGCCGTTGCCCGCATTTGTGAGGGGGTCATGCCCAGCGCGGCATACTGTTGTAACCGGCCAACTTTTTCAATCTCAATAAGTTCAATGAAACCAACCGGCGCGGTCATATCTATAACTGCGTCGTTTGTCGGGCGTAAACGCGGGCGCGTAAGTTTTGACGCCTGACGTTCAGAAAGCCTTAAATGCATGTCTTCCGGCACATATTTGCCGGGTGCATATTCGCCTCTAAATTGTTTGACGGTACTTTCGGCCATTAATTTGCCCCCGGCGTTGTTTCTGCAAGGTCAATTATTACCGAGCTTGCATCAACAGAAGCATGACCTGCAAAAGCGTCAGCTAAGGTCTGCTGACGGTCTTGGCCTATTTTCCACTTGGCATAACTCTCAAATTGACTATTGGCGTAAATGCCCATTTTTGCTTTCCAGCTACGTGTCAGAACGGGCGCATCCTGTTCAAACGTCCCAGCATAGCCCGCAATTATGGCGTCAATATCATCGGCCAATGCTTGGGGATTACTGCGACTTTGATATGCGGCTGTAACCTTCTTTGTGATTTCTTCACGCGCCAGTGCCTGCAATGTGTCAGCCGCCATGTTGTAACTTGCTTGCTTGGCCGCACGGTCAAATACCGTCATATTGCCACCGGGTAAATCAAGCGGAGTGCCGCTATTCTTAGCGTCTTCAATCTGCTTGCGGGTTGGCGTGTTTAATGCCCCGTATTCATCGCCCTGCGCTTGCGCTTGAATATTGGTTTGCTGCAAGAAAAAGCTCGACATTTGGCCCAAGGAATTTGCAACTTGCTGCTTGCCTTGCGCGTCAGCCGCAGCCCCGGCGAATTGCAATTGTGGCAATCGAAGCGGCTGGCCTTGTGATTTATATCTTAAACGTTCTGCCATTAGTACAAACCACCTGACGCCATACTTGCGCTAGTCGGGGCTGGGTTAGACGTGGCTGAAGGACTGTACCCGCTGGCTCCAAGTTTCGCGGCACTTGTTGCCAAGCCAATAAACGCAGTTTTCTTAGCATTCTTAACGGTATTATAACCCGCGAGTTCGTATTGGTAAGCCTGCTGTTCTGCCATTTGTTGTGCTAAACCAGCGTTGTCGCGGGCGATGCTAAAGTCACTAGAAGCCCCACGCATTGCATATTGGTTTACCAAATCAACGGAACCACCGGATTCAAACGGGTTGATGCCACCCGCTGCGCCTCGGGCCACATTTGCGGCCATTACACGCTGACTTTCTTGTAGAACCTCAACACCTTGCCGCTTGTAGTTAAGAGCGTCCACACGACCCTCTAAGCGCTTCTGACGCGCTTGTGCGTTGTACTGTTCTTGTTTTGCTTTCCCAGCGCTGATTGATTGCTGGGCTTGCGCCATAGCACCCACAGCGGATAGCATTGGGCCAGCTATTTTAATAAAGGCTAGGGCGGCTGTCATGAACCTACACTCACTTTGAAATCTAAAGCCAAGACGGTCATGAAGACTGGCTGACTTTGGCTAATTGTTATCTGGGCATCTCGGCTGTAGCCCAAGAACCCCTGCTGTTTTTTACTGCCGGTGAATGTTGGAACCGACCCCGTGCCGCTCAATGGCAAGGTTTGCAACGGCACCTCTTTGCTTTGAATTGTCAGGTTTTGGGTGCGGTCCAGAAGTGGCGTCACTTCCAAAATGCGCCGCCGAATATTCTGGCTACTGCCGGACGGCAAGCGCGGCTCAAAAGGCTGCGTCGTTACTGTCGGCGTGTAGGGCAATCCAACCTCTGCATAGACGCTGGGCACCCCGTTCATTGTGACATTGCCACTAGCAACAGTGTCATTAGCGTCAACAATATTATCGCGGATAATATCAACGCTCTTGCCCTCTAAGTGCGCAAGCCCGCCGCCGGTTGTGTTGCTGGGCACCGCTTGGTCTGGCGCGACTGGGTTGGCGTAATACTGTATGCTGGCATCAGTTGTGCGGTCGTCGTCAAACGTCTCAATGTAAAATTTAGTGGCGCTGCCAATCGTGCGCTTGACCAAAACATAGATTGTATTGCCGTCCACAGCCACATCAACAAAATCGCCATCTGTGCTGAATGTTGATGCCGCTACAATCTGCTGTGGGCGGTTTAGTGTAAACGCAGCGATGTTGCCCGCAAATCCGGTTGATGCGGCTCTATAGCCCGTTGTAGATGTTCCGTTCACCACCAGCAACAAATCACCTTCTGTTGTGTCTGTGGCTGGCCTGAGCGCCATACGGATGGGGTCCATAATCATGTGAGAACACAGCAGACTGATGTTGTTGGCCACGTAGCTAAGTTCAACATCAGAGAATAGCATTTCTCTAAGCGCCTTACCCTCTTTAGACATAAACAAGGTGCCGCCTTCAGCAGCTTGGGGCCGTAGACCTAGTTTGCTACCGCGACGGGTAGCGCCTTTGATTGTAATGTTAGAGGGGGTGATTGGCGTCAAATCCGCTTGCGGCACAAAGAACTCGCCGCCCGTCGTGAATATTTGCAAATCTCGGCCACTACGCATTGCCGTAATTCCGTTGACTGCATCTGTAGCTATAGTTGCTAGAATGGCGTCATCATCTAGAGCCTCGGCAGCTTTAAAATTAAACGGATTGCTAACCTTGGAGCCAAACAATGTGGCGGGCAATGAGGCCGCGCCGCCGAAAAACAAACGTCCTTCGTGGAAAGTACAGGTGCGTGGCCAGCCGCGAGAGTTTGACCAAGCATCCTCGTAGCCGACTTCTAATTCCCAAACGGCTGTTGCAACCACGTCTGTTACAGCCAGCCGCGTGGTGTCCGATGACGTGACCACAAGATTGGCGGTGCCCGCTGTATCTCTGACAACGGTGACAATATTGGCTGTGGGCTGTGCTGCTGTAAAACCAGAGCAATTATTGATGGCAGTAGCAATTCGGTCGGCGGTAGTGTTCACACCAACAGCGGGCGCAAAATCAGGGCTAGTGTCATCTACTTGGTCGCTGTCACTGGCATCAACGGCTAGGCTGGTTAGCGTTGTTGCCGTTCCATTATTTTTCTTGAATACAATGGTTGACCCGGTGGCTATGTTTGCGTGGTCTGCCACCGTAATAGTGAATGAATTGGTCTGACCAATTGGCTGATTTGAGCGAGCAAACGGCACCTCGGTTATAACGTTAACCTGCGTACCAGATACAAACTCAACAATTCTGGCGCGTCCAAAATCACTTAGAACATTGATATACTGGTCTACGTGCGCAGCGGTAAAAACAGATGCGCTGGCGGTAACAGTGACATTGCCATCCGTACCGTCTGGCGTGATGGTTGCCGCCGGGTTGCTGGTCGTCGGAGAAAAAGACACCTTTGGCTTAATGAGCGATACCGCCCCTACGCTCCAAGTCTGATTGTTTGCCCCTCGCGTGATGCGGAAAGGTGCGAAGTTTTCATGTGTGCAAATCAGCGTGTCGGCTGATTGTGTGAAGTATAGTTTTTGCAAATCAAAGGCGCTGACCGAATACAATGTGCCAACTGAATAATCAACATATTCATTGGACCCGCCATTAAGATTTTCCAAGAGCGTCTGGTCCGCGAAGAAACGCAATCGAATGACTGAGCCACTATTGAATGCTGACGCGACAATCATAAACTTTTGCGTCGTCGAAAACTCAAACGGTATCATGACCGCCGAATTTTGGGGATTGTCGGCGGTCAGGTCATGTACAAACCGCGTACCGGGGCGGCGGGAGAAACCGCCTTGCGGCTCAAATACCACATTATCAGCCAAGTCGACGCTTGCGTAATACTGCGCTAAATCAATGCGGCCCCTCAAAAGAGGGTCAAGCTCACCTACCGTGAAACTTGATTGATACTGGGTCATCCGGCTCATTAGCGGATGTCCGTTAATATATAATCAGAGATTACTTGCGGCGGGTTGCCCGCGCTGTCCATATTCATAGCTTGCCGGAAATAACCACCGCGCATACCCTCGTTTGGGGTGCCGACAGCAATGGCCCGCCAGTATTCAGATTTAGTTGTTTGGTCGGTGATTACCTCGGCCAAGTGCCAAGCTATTTGATACACCAAAAGGGTCGAGAAGTAGGGCGGCATTTGCGCTTCTGCCACGGCCTTTTGATAGTCAATGAAAATGCTAGTTTCGTTTGTCATCAATACGGCCAAACCATCGCCGCCTTGGTTGATTTCGAAGGCGCGGACGAGCGGCGCATAGGCGCTTGCGCTTGTGCGTACTGCGCGAGGTACACCCGTTAACATGTCGGGCGGGAGAATGTACTGGTGACGCCATTCGCTGACTGGGGTGGCGGTTGATTGGGCCAGTTGAATTTTGGCGACCGTAAACGACCACGAATAAAGGCCGAGCGTGGAATTAACCACCATATCATAAACTGTGGCACACGCTTGAGATGAGGCAGTGCCATCGGTAAACGAAGTGATGCTTTCAGCGCCGAGGAGCAACAGAGATTTATTGCATATGCTAACTGAAGTATCGCCTTGGGCCATCGTTCAAACTCCGAAAAGGGTCGGGGGCGACAGTGCCGCCCCCAAACAGTTAGTCGCTGTCAGTGACCGCAATTGTCACGCCGTCGCCTACGTCAACAACGCCCGCCGCATTGGACACAACAACGTGGTGCGATGCGGTGGCAGTGCCGCCGGTTGAGGCGAAGCTGTAGATTAGGTCGCCGATTGAAACGTCATCGGAGACGGCGTTAAAGTAGCCCGCGCCATCAACCGCTGTTTTGGCGTCAGTGGTTTTGTACGACCACATGCAGGGCGCTTTGCCCTTCATTGATTGGCCACCGATGGGCGACCAGTTTGCTCTTGCAAATGCCATGTCAATTACTCCCGTGTTGTGATGTCAACGATGCCATCGGCATCGATTGCGACAGCACCCATAGACAAGCATGACGCCACCAAGAACGAAGTTTTCTCAGCGATGTAGTCAATTTTAGTCGTTGGTGCCATTCCGATTGCACAACCGATTGCGGACTTGTGAAACGCAAAGTTTGTGCGGTCAGAACTGCTGTCAATTGCCATTCCGCCTTCATCGCGGTCGCCCAGCACATGAACAGTGAAGCCCATAAACGTGTTGATGTCGCCGCGCTGCAAGGCTTGCAGTGAGGTGAAGTCTGCACTAACAGCCCGCTCGTCACCCAGCAAACCGGCCAAGCCGTTTGCGTGAATTACAAGATGGCGGTCGCCTGACGGCACATTTGCGGCGTTCAATGCTTTGGCGGCTGCTATGAGCTTACCTACGTTAAGATTCGATGCAGCCGCAGAACCACTGGTCACAACCGTATTAGCGATTGTCGTGCCAGCGGTAGCTGCCGCGATTGCGTCCAGAATGATTTGGTCTTGGCGGCGTCCGATTGCGGAGCCGACAACTTGTGCAAGCTCTTGACGCTCGTCAAAGTTGACCTTCTGCTGATTGAATATGTCTGAATATTCAGCAGCAATATAATCCTCCAGAGTACAGCTTACGGTTGCAAAGCCGGTATTTAAGGGGACGACATCGGTTTGCGGTGAGCGCAGTGTTGCGGCACCTTTTCCGACTGTGGGGAAGTTTACGGTTGAGCCTTCAACGCCCGTCCGTGTGCGTACTGTTCCAGCAAGCATTGAAGTACCTTGGTAAGCTTGTTTTACCTCGGCCTCAAATAGCTGGACGAACGCGGGGGAAAGTCCTGTAGACATGCTTTTGTCTCCTGATTAAACCAAAAAAAGCGCGTTTGGTTATCGGGAGTTTTCCCGGCCTCTTGCGTGAGGACCGGCCCATAAAGGGTTGTCAGTCAAATTTTGCTTACACGATTTGGAGTAAAGTGTAAATACTATAAGATACTATTGGTATTTGTATAAAAAGGGCGGCAAAGCCAAGGAATAAAACTTTGCCGCCTAGTCTTCAGCTTGTGGACTGGGCGCGCACAAGCCGGTGGAGAACTTAATTAAAACGTGTTTCAAACATTTTCTCAACAGAGCGAGTAAACGCCGGGTCATTTCCATACCTTTTGTCAGCCATTTTGCTTGAGATATCTGCCTCAAAATCTGCTTGGGACATGCTTTCTTCAGCGACCGGCGCGACTGGTATCTTTGACATGTCGCCCGACATCTGCCGGACTTTCTGCATCAACCGCTGGCCCACCGCACTGCCGCCCCAGATGTTAATCTCGTTGCGCTCGGCATCACTCACTACGCCTTTGCGCATCAAGCCATCGGCCCATTGAACATTCGATTTAATGATAGCATCAGCATTTGGCCCTAAGGCTTCGCGCTCTGCTTTTAAATCAAATTCAACTTGCTGTTCACGTTCGCCAGACATGCTGGTGATGGCGCCGGCAAGCTCGTCAAAAGCCTCTTGGTTGACTCCGTATTTTTTAGCCCAGCCCATGTATGTATCAACTATTGGGTCATCCATCCCATAGCCCGCATTAGCCAACACATCGGTTGAATATTCGTCAGGCGCTTTGTGCTTACCTTGTGAGAACTTTTTTTGCAGTTCGTCGTAGCTCTTGGCCAAATCTTCGGCGGTTGCGAACTTGGCGTCTAGCCATTCGGGGCGCTCCTCTTTAGCTGGCTGCTCATCTTCTGCCCTGTGGGGCATTTCCTCGTCGCTGGCTTGTTGTTCTGGTTCCGCTGCCACAGACGCCATCAGGCCGTCCGGCTCGGTTGGTTCTACGTTTTCGGCTTCGTTATTTAAACTCATTAGCTCTTTTCACCCTTTGGATGATTTCTCTGACAATTGAATTTTGGCCTTCGCGGGCATAGCCAAAGCTGGCGTCTGCACCCGGTTGCCAACAGGGCTGGTCAAGCGTCTGGTCGTTTAAATGCTTGAGGACTTTTTTGCCGTGTGGGCTGTCGAAAGTGCGCTTAAATGCCAAGTCCATTTCGCGCATCACGTTGACGTTTTCCAAGCGCAGAGGTGCCGCCTCGGCATCAACGCCGTCCCACCCCGGCGTGTTTATTGACCGTATCTTTTCCGCGTTGTTCATTCAGCAATAGCACCCTGTGGTTGTTGTACACCAAGTTCTTGCTCGGCCATCATTGCGGCGGCTTCAGCCATTTGCTCTTGCATCTGCTGGCGTTCGTCGGGCGTCGTGCGTAGTGACGCAGGGATGCCAAGCTGGTCCGCTATGAAGTCGCCCACAGCGTCCATTTTAATCAACGTCTGGCCGATTGGACCCAGCATTTGAGTAATCTGCATAAACTGCATGACCTCGTTAAGACGCTCGGCGTTGTTGGCCATTGCCAAGGGCGATTGTGGAATAACCGTTACTTCTAAGCCGTTTACCTTAAGGGGCAATTCGATCATGCCCATCTCATTCATCAATTCTAGCGACCGGCGAACGATAGGAAACATTGTTTCGCTCACTAATCTCCCGAAAGCCGAACCGAGATTTTGAGAAAGCTCTGACAGTTTTGCATTTATTTCAGTGGCCGACCGGGCCGACATATTCTCGGGCGTCAGGCTTTCGTCTAGCAGGGCTTTCTTAATGTTGGTGCGTAGGTCGTTGGCCACAATCTGGGACAGGTTCGCATCACCGGAACGGGGCAGGGGCGTCAGGCTGGGACCACGCGGGCCACCATTGCTTGAAACGCCGATGACCGCACCCGGCACAATGCTGATGGTTTGCGGATTAAGCACCCCGTCATCTACCGCAGTGAACACGCCGCCAATAGATATGCTGGCATTCTTTAAGGTAAGCTCAACAACCTTATTCAGCGTTTTAATGTCGGGCAGCGCGTACAGTACCGGGCCGCGCCCATACATTTCGTTCGACGCCTTCATATATCTGGAAATCACCCACGGCCAAGACTTCAAATCACGGTGAACTAGCTTAGTATCGCCTTCGGCTAAGACCAAACAATAGTACATCAAGTTGTCGATTGTGTACGTCGCCTCAATCAAGTCTACCTTTTTGGTCGGGTCTTCTTCATAAGCCTTCGCCATTTCAGCGGGGATTTTTGCGTCAGGCCATTCGCGGTCAATCACATTGAAGGGCCGAGAGAATGCCCGAAACACAGTGTCAGGCACGCCGTTTGGGCCGTCTTGGAACGATACGTGATACGCCGGAATTGCCGTGTACCTGATGGGGTGCAATTCATCACCGGGCTGAATAAGCATGACGCTTGTGCCAACAGCTAGGTCCAGCAAAAACTCGCCCATAGCCAAGTCAAAGCCCGACTGCATCATCACAGCAAACATTTTTTCGGTGTAGAAATCTAGGACTTGCTGGGCTTCAATCTTTTGCTCTTCGGGGATTTCATTGCCCGGTTGCAAACGACACCACGGACGCATTGGGGGAAAGAGTGATGATTGGATGCGGTTTGCAAACCGGGCGGTGGAGTGAATGGCGGTGCTATCAAACACGCGCTTCATCTTGTTTTGGCCGGGTGTCCCACTCTCCGCGTACCCGTCAAACATATTTCGCATCGGCAGCGCGTATTCATACGCTTCTTCGTAAATCGAACGCCATTGCTCTTTATGCGCGTGACATTTCTTGTACCGCTTTTTGATTTCTTGAGTGGAAAGGACCATCAGCTATTTATTCTTCTTGGGCTTTTTCGGCGGCTTTTTTGTCGGCATTTTTTTTCCGTACATCGTCTCTGGCCTCTGTGTGTTTGGGATTGCGTCGATAGGTTTTCATCGTGTGGACTACGGCCTACGCCTAACGTTCGGCTGAGAACCTGACGGCCCGGGCCGTCGTCGCCAGCCGTGACCCCGGTTGCCATCAACATGCTGCGACTTCCAGTGCGTCGTGCGGATTTCCGAGCTTGAATGGAGCGCTTTTCTTTTGTCTCTTGAGCTTCGACTTTCGCTTCTTGTTGCGCAACCTTGGCTTCAGCAGCCACGTCAACCGGTACTGGTGTTGGTGCTGGTCCTTGACCGCCAGAGAACATTCCGCTCATGACATCATCCTCGAAAACATTAAATAGTCGGCACTGTCCGGCCCGTAATTCCGCATCGTGCCCTCCTGTTCAAAATAGCATCGTTCTGCCCAACGTCTAGCCGGTACGTTTAGTGAATGTACGGTGAATTGAAGCCTTTTGACCCCCAATTTGGCCGATGCGTACTCAAAATAGCGCAAAGCCCCGCGATGAAATGGGATAGATTTGCGGCCAATATCCGCGCTGGGTATTAACCAAGCCTCGGCCACTCCCGGCCACAGCATCCACATGCCAAACATGACGTAAACTTTGCCATTTGATAGGCCAGTGTACGCTGTGCCGTTGCTTGCAAAGTGCGCCAAGTAATCACGGTAATTGCCAAAGTGCTCCATATTGCGCCGGTCAAATTCATTCAAATCGCACAGGTCAAGGTGATGCTTGTGAAATTGAACCACGCGGTTAGGGTCTTGTACCCGCATGACGCGGTTTAATTCATCAATCGAAAACGTCAAAATCTAACACCTTTGCTTGGATTGGGCGACCGCCGCCGGTAGGGGTGGGTCGCTTGGTCATAATTTTATGCTCAGAACCCAGCAAGCAATAGCCCGCCGCATCGCCAACATGTGAATGCTCGTTTTTGTTTGGGGCGTCACGGAAGCGCTCTTGACCCGCGCCAATGCTCACCCGCTTAAAAT
>Ga0209815_1002390_pt1 | contig 11449 bp, 9 predicted proteins | sample CoawatmetaG00DNA_FD_187507 | JGI IMG/M metagenome (GOLD analysis project Ga0209815, IMG submission 187507) | Marine microbial communities from the West Antarctic Peninsula - Coastal water metaG002-DNA (SPAdes) (version 2) | ecosystem: Environmental > Aquatic > Marine > Coastal ...
AATAAGTTTATACGTTGTACCTATATCCTCGTGCAACATCCCTTCTGGATACTCTATGTTATTATCAATAAATAATTTTCTAGAATACATTTTATTACAAGCCATTGGAGATATTTTTAACGCAATAATCGAACGTCTTACTAAATCTTTTTCAAAAATTAAATTCTTAAATGCCGATTTTGATATGACGAAACCATTTTCGTCAATTTTTTTGTATCCAAAAATAACTATATCTAAAGTGTTATCCTTGGCCATTTTGAGGACATCACTCAATAGAGTTTTTTCAATTGTGTCATCACTATCTAAAAAAATAATATATTGCCCTTGTGCAATCCTAATTCCAGAATTCCGTGCTCCACTTAGGCCTTTATTTTTTTGGTTAATAATTCTTATTCGCCCATCATTCTTTGCGTAACTATTCAACACTTCTAAACTATTATCTGTAGATCCATCATTCACAGCAATAATTTCAAAATTTATATAATTTTGTTTCAGCGCAGAATCTAAACAATTTCTTAAATACCTTTCAACATTATATACAGGAATAATAATACTAATTTTTGGTATTTCTATAGTTGTCATCGTTATAGCTTCCTATAGTATGCGATTTTTTTATTTATACTAAGAAAGCTAGTTTCTTTTAACAGTTTTATATTATTATTTTGATCTTCAATAATTCGATTAGAATTATTAACTAGAGTTGATAATTTCTCTGTTTCAAGATCACATTGTTTAACCTTCTCTTCCAGAGTGGTGACAACTTTCTTTCTATCTCGGGCTTGCAGCCGTAAATTCACTACCTCAGCATCACGATTTTCAACCTTTTGTTCCAGGGTTGTGAGTCCTTTTTTCCTACTCTCCGCCTGTAACGCTAACTTCGCTACCTCAGCATCACGATTTTCAACCTTTTGTTCCAGGGTTGTAAGCCGTTTTTTCCTATTCTCAACCTGTAACGCTAACTTCACTACCTCAGCATCACGATTTTCAACCTTTTGTTCCAGGGTTGTAAGTCGTTTTTTTCTATTTAGCACCTGTGACCCTAACTTCACTATTTCCGTATCACGGTGCACAACTTTTTCTTCCAGGATTGTAAGCTGTAGTTTTCTGCTCTCAACCTGTAACGCTAACTTCACTACCTCAGCATCACGATTTTCAACCTTTTGTTCCAGGGTTGTAAGCCGTTTTTTCCTACTCTCCGCCTGTAACGCTAACTTCGCTACCTCAGCATCACGATTTTCAACCTTTTTTTCCAGGGTTGTTAGCTGTAGTTTTCTGCTCTCAACTTGTGACGCTAACTTCACTACCTCAGCATCACGATTTTCAAGCTTTTGTTCCAGGGTTGTAAGCCGTTTTTTCCTACTCTCCGCCTGTAACGCTAACTTCGCTACCTCAGCATCACGATTTTCAACCTTTTGTTCCAGGGTTGTAAACCGTTTTTTCCTATTCTCAACCTGTAACGCTAACTTCGCTACCTCAGCATCACGATTTTCAACCTTTTGTTCCAGGGTTGTAAGTCGTTTTTTCCTATTTAGCACCTGTGACCCTAACTTCACTATTTCCGTATCACGGTGCACAACTTTTTCTTCCAGGATTGTAAGCTGTAGTTTTCTGCTCTCAACCTGTAACGCTAACTTCGCTACCTCAGCATCACGATTTTCAACCTTTTGTTCCAGGGTTGTAAGCTGTAGTTTTCTATTCTCCGCCTGTAACGCTAACTTCGCTACCTCAGCATCACGATTTTCAACCTTTTGTTCCAGGGTTGTAAGCTGTAGTTTTCTATTCTCCGCCTGTGACCCTAACTTCACTATTTCCGTATCACGGTGGACAATTTTTTCTTCCAGGGTTGTAAACCGTTTTTTCCTATTCTCAACCTGTAACGCTAACTTCACTACCTCAGCATCACGATTTTCAAGCTTTTGTTCCAGGGTTGTAAGCCGTTTTTTCCTACTCTCCGCCTGTGACCCTAACTTCACTATTTCCGTATCACGGTGGACAATTTTTTCTTCCAGGGTTGTAAACCGTTTTTTCCTATTCTCAACCTGTAACGCAAACTTCACTACCTCAGCATCACGATTTTCAACCTTTTGTTCTAGGATTGTTAGCTGTAGTTTTCTACTCTCAACTTGTGACGCTAACTTCACTACCTCAGCATCACAATGTTCAACCTTTCTTTCCAGAGTGGTGAGAACTTTATTTCTTTTTTCTGCTTGAAACCCTAACTTCGTTATTTCGCCATTTCTATTCTTAACTTTAACCTCTAGAACAGTGATGGACTCGTTTCTATTCTTAACTTGCTCTGATAGATTTTGAATTTTTAAATTTCTACTATCAATAAAACTATATAATTTTTTATCTGAAAGACTTTCAATACGATGGATTGTATCAATATTAAAATCTGTCTTAATCTGCAAAGGGACATCACATTTTTTTTCCAGAATCATAGTGATATTACCTTGATATACTACTTCCCAATTATCACGCAAATTTGACTTAAGAATATCAATGAATATATTAATATTGGGCCAGCTTTCATCGTCAACATTATCAATAATTATATGACCACCAACCACTACTGTATTATTAAAACTGTTCCAATCTTTTAACAAACCTGAAAAAGAATGATCTCCATCTATAAATAAACTAGCAACAGAAAACTTTTTTATCTTATTTATCACATAATCTTCAGTAGAATAGTTTTGGAATAGTTTAAAATTTTTTACATCAAATATACCTAAATTATTGAGCACCGTATCAGAGTCAACTTTTAACCCACTTACCAGGTCTTTAGTATTTCCATAGTATCCCTTCAATGGATCAATCATTATATTAGTAAATTTATCAGTTGCCTTAATATCCTTCAATATGTAGTCAGTTAGGATTGCTGTTGCACCAAAAAGCGTTCCAATTTCAACATGCGCTAAATTAGGCACTTTAGAATTGAGCAGCTTCTGGGTGGTCACGTATCTCGATGCTGCGAGCGCAACCAGATCTTTTACACCTCCACCAAACCTACCAATTATTCGACTATCTATTTTTAAAATAGAATTACAAATATCATTGAATATATCAACATCAATCTCAGGAAATGATGCGTTAATGTGTTTATACCATTTCTTTAATTGATAATCATCATCAAATTTAATTACAAAATTGTTGTATTTATCTTTCATTTAAAACCCATTCGTGCTCTAACGTAACAACACCAAACACTCGATGATCACTGTTTTTAGTTTCAAATTCCCCAAGCTGCCTATATAAAGCTTCAGCTCCATCATATATAGATAATATATTTATATATTTACCAGGGTTAATAATATTATTTATTTTTAATTTTCCATGATAAGTTACATTCGGTTCAGGTTGAATTCTCACTTCTTTCATATCATTAGAGATTCCAGTAATCATTTGCCCATTCTCATCCCATATTGGCACCCCAATAATAAGATTTTTAGGTTTGAATTTTAACTTAAATGAAAAATATAAGATAAATTCTTCATTATTTTTGTATTTTTTCTTATTCCAACTGAAAGCAACATCAACTATTTTTTGTCTATTATGAAAAAGATCACCATAAAATTCTTTAATATTTCCTAGATAATTTGATTTTTTACTGAATTCTTTTTTCCTATTCTCTTCTTGTTCTAAATAAAAACTAATTGCATCTTTAGGTTGCCCATCAAAAACTAACGATCCTTTATTCAGAACAAGAACACGATCACAGAATAATCTAACACTATTCATTGAGTGTGAAACAAATATCATCGACATTTTTTGACGCATAGCATTGATACGGGCCAAACATTTTTGTTGGAAATTAAAATCTCCAACTGCAAGTACCTCATCTAGTATAAGAATGTCTGGCTCACTTGAAGCTGCAATTCCGAAACCAAGCCTAGACTTCATACCGCTACTATATACCTTTACTGGTTGATTTATAAACTCACCAATTTCCGCAAAATCTTCGATCTCTTTAACTTTATTTTCAATTTCTTTTTTCTTGAAACCACTTATTTTCAAATTTAATGCTATATTTTCTAGGCCCGTTAACTCAGGTTTTAAGTTTGAGGTCAATTCAAGAATTGCAGATATTCGTCCACTAGATTTGCACTGCCCCTCAGTTGGGGTCAAAACGCCTGCAACAATTTTTACAAGGGTTGATTTTCCATCTCCATTGCGACCTATAATGCCAAGTGATTCACCTTTTTTAAGCTCAAAAGATACATCATTTAAAGCATAAAAATCCTTATGGTATTGTTTCCTTAATAAACTCAACGACTCTTTTACCCGATCCATTGGCTGATCATAAAGCCTATAGGTCTTGGAAATATTTTTAGCTCTAATTACAGTGGGACCTTTCATCATAGTACGTCCGAAAAATGAGGTTTTAAGCGCTTAAATAATAGAATTCCAATCATTAATGAAAAAAACATTATTACTGAATATGGACCGAATTCACCACTCTCCCAGAACCAAACGTTATTAATAAACGTATTTCTATAACCTTCAATTATATAAACCATAGGGTTAAGCTCAATTACCCATAAATATTTTTCAGGGACCTGTTTTAACGACCAAAATATAGGGGATACCCAGAATCCTATTTGCATAATTAGACCTACCAGCTCGACTATATCTTTTGTAAATAATCGAAGTGAGGATGTAATCCAACCCAAACCTGCTAGCAGCATACCAAGACAAATAAAATAGTAGGGTAACTGCAACCAATATAAGGTTGGATAATACCCATGTAAAAATAAAACTCCCATTAAAATAAGTATGAATATTGCATGTAAGTAAAAAGACGATATGATTTTAACTATAGGAAGTATTCCTACTTTAAAACCAACTTTCTTTGCCAAAAAGCTATTAGTTAAAATAGAGTTCATACCTCCTATTACAGAATCAGAAAAAAATATCCACGGGATATAACCAGTTAGTAAATATATGATAAAAGGAGTTTCATTTTCTAAGTTATTTTTTTTGAATCCAATAGTGAAAATGAACCATATTATTGTAATAAAAGTTATGGGGCGAATAATTGCCCAAAACACTCCTAAATAAGATCCTAAAAACTGATACCTAAAATCACTAAGTGACAGATCAAAAATAATTTTTTTATTTTCATAAAATGAATAAAATGAATTATATAAAATATTTATCATGGAAATAATACTAAACCTGTGAGTTATAAAAGATAGATTGAATTAAATCTGGTATTTAAATAGCAATTTTAAAAATATGAGATTTGTATTTACTAAATCCACCTTGCTCGTTAATTCAGTATTAATGTTGTAACAAGTGAACTTATAAAGCATGAGTGATTTTCAATCTGGATCATATAATCGAGCACCTATCCCCCCATTAAAATCTAAAATAGCACCGGTCAAAAACCCAGATTTTTGATCTGTTATTAATTTAACAAAAACAGCCAACTGTTCAGGTGTACCTATACTTTTAGATGGATGAAAACTTTCTAAATCTTTTAGTTTTTTTGAATATTTGTCAAACCCAGCTTTAAGCATTGCTGTAGAAATTGCTCCAGGAGCTATTCCATTGACTGAAATGCCTAAAGGAGAAAGTTCTAGAGCCAAAGACCTAGTAACGCCATCAAGTGCAGCTTTGGATGTAGAATAGCAGGTGAATTTTGGCTTTGTTAGTTTTGCATGAATGCTTGAAATATTAACGACATGCCCATGGCTAACTTTAAGCTCTTCAATTAAACCCTGGGCAAGAAAAAATGGCGCCACACAATTTACCGCCAACGATTGCTCCCAATCTAGCCATTGGATATCTGTCACAGGCTTTAATATTTGCTCTGCGGCATTGTTAATAAGTGCAATAGCCGTTATATTTTCCGGAAGGTTAGCTCTGATTAATTCTAGGATACCAACTCGATATTTCTCGTCTTTTGAAAATTGAAGTAGATCCACATTAAGACTAATCAACTTTTCCACGTCTACAATATCTAAACCTTCTTTGGGTAATGATCTATCAAGTCCTATAACAAAGTAGTTATCTTTCAGATAAGTTTTAACCAAAGCTTCACCAATACCTCCACTGGAACCAGTTATGATTGCTACTCTATTCATAATGAGGAACTTTTACTCAGCATTTCACCAAGTAATTTTATAGCTTCGTAACTAGCCCGAATAACCGCATCAGCTGTATTGGAAGCGTTATGAGACCCAAGAATACAACTTGGATAGTCTAGGATATTATTATTTGACAGTAGTGGCTCCACTTCAAAAACATCCAGCGCAGCTGAAGCAACCGTCCCACTAGCTAACCCTTTGATAAGAGTAGACTCTTTAACTAAAGGGCCTCGCGATACATTGACTATTCTGACTCCATGTTTGAGATGTTTTAAAACCTCATCGTCAAACATATTGTGGTTTTGTGGGGTTAACGCACAGGCAAAAACGATAAAATCACAAGCACTAACACCAGAGGGCCATTCATTTTGTGAATTTATATAACTAGGAAGTGACTTAGCATAAGGGTCCCAACCAATAATATTTAAATCGGAAGCATGGGCTCGTTTAGCAACATTTCTACCAATATCACCCAGACCAACAATACCCAGGGTCTTTCCAGCAAGTGAAATTCCGGCTGGCTTTGGCCAGCGGCCCTGACGAATTTCACGGTCGATCAGAAATGCATCACGGGCAAGACCTGATACATAGCACATTGCAAGGTCCGCCACTTCTGCTCCAAACATGCCTGGGGTATTAATAATAGGAATGCCAAGTCTTTCGCAGGATTTAAAATCGACGTTGTCGACTCCTATACCCCACTTTACAGCCGCTTTCAGTTTACCCGACTTACCTGCTGAGAAAACGGCGTCAGTCGCTGGATCATCACCAATAATCCAACCATCATGCTTAGGAACTAAAATCAAAAGCTCTTCCTCAGAGAGTGTTTGTACAACATCTGGAGTCGTTATTTCGATGCCTAACTCTGTAAAAAGATCCCTAAACTGATCAATTTTCCCAAGCATTGGTGGGCACGTTACTAATACTTTTAACTTCATGAGAACATTCCTTTCTTTCTGTAATAATCAACCATGACTTCGCCTAAATCCCAATCATCTGGGGTATCAATATCTGTTGACTCATAAGGCTCTGTTACTAACATCATAGGATCAGCACCTATTCTTGCTTGTGTCTGGGAAAAGCTTTCTTTTGTGAAAAGATATAAATTCGAATTTTCTTGATACCAGGGCTCTAAATCTTGCGTACGAATAAGATTATTAGGATCATGGTTGATTGCTTCTACCTTTTTGTTATAAAATCTGTCCTGGATTTTATTCACTGTAAACAATGAGTCTGCACTTCTTTTATGTAATGCATTTTGGAATTGTAATATCGACGCCTCAATAGAACGCTTACTCAATAGCGGATTAGTGGTATGAGTCATTAGGTAAACATCTGCATCTACATTTTCCATATCATCCTTTATTATCGAATTCATAGAAACCATATCACCACAAATTTCCTGTTTTCTATCTCTAATATGAACTCTTCCCGAGGATGTGAGACCATTATCGGCCAAGATTTTTCTAGCATCTGTGTTTATTATGACAGAATCAATCTCTCCGACGCTAAGGAGTGTATCGAGCATCCAATGAAACAATGGTTTGCCTCCAAAGTCTCTAAAGTTTTTACCTTTTACTCGTTCACTATTTGCTTTCATTGGGAGTAATGCAACAATTTTCACGATTTAATCCTTTAACGTAGTATTTGGGTAAAAGTAATTTTCTTTTCGCTTTTTGGATAACTTACGGTGATCATGATTACCTCTGTAAGTTCCGGCGTACTGAGCAACTCTAAACCTAGTTATACCAATAATTTCTTTCATGAAGCATCGATCCCTAATCGCAGATTGGGCATCCGAAATCACAGAAAACCAGATATAACGAATCATATCAAACAGGCCCACATGTACTTCAGGCATGATTTTCTGAAGCGCTATTGCCTCGCGCTCATAACGCCTTCGTGTCTGATCCCAGGCCTCATCATGAATATGGTAAACAGATGCGTCAGCAACATAAGCAACCTTCCCTCCACTTTCACAGTACCGCTTTGCAAGTTCCATATCCTCCAGACCAGTAACTTCTTCATCAAACTTAAACTCCGACCAAATCTTACGATGAATAGCTGAATTTGCATTATTGCAAAAGAAACCATTTTGAGGAATTTTTGAATCTGCAGGGAAGTACTTATCAAAAATCTTCCTCTCCGAGTATTTAGTCGTGTCGCGACCTGTTTGACAGCCATAGGTAAAACCAGCAACTCCATCGCAAATAGGTTTGACTAGACTCGCTAACCAACCAGCTTGTGTAGGAACACAATGACCAGAGACATATACCAAAATATCGCCGCGGGAGAAATCAGATCCTAGATTCAGTGATCGGCCGAAAGTAAATTCATCTTTCATAATATGTGTAATTTGAGTATTAAAAGATTCGGCGATTGCTAATGTGTTATCTGTTGAGCCTGAATCGATGATTACCACTTCCACATCAAAACCATCACGTTCTTGCCTAACGATTGAAGAAAGCAACTCTTCGAGGTGGCCGCCTTCGTTTAGTGTTCGTATTACAATTGAAACCAGCATATTTATAGAAACTCTAAATCAAAAACAAATGTATCCCCAGAATCAGGATATCCCTTCAACTGTTCCTTAGATAATCCTTCAGAAGCGCTCGTAACCCATAACTGCTTAGCCTGGGAGTCATACTTGCAATTAGTTGGCCTAATGACAGGAACAGTTAACTTTTCTATTAGCTCTCCACTTTTAGTAAAAACCGCAATAGCAGCTCCATCCCACAGTGCAATCAATACAACATCACCGACCAGACATCCACCATCTGGAGCCGAGCCCGATTCCAATTGGGCCCATAATGTTTTGTCGCGTAAACCACCATTAGCATCTAATTCAAAAAGCCATATCTGCCCTTTTAATGAGTCGCTAATCAGTATTTTTGAAGGCGCTATTTCTACAAACGTATTGGGGATATGGATCGTGTTATCTAACAACTCCCATGACTGACCCAATATTTTGTAGACATAACCTGAATTATCAGTGGGATTATTGCTATGCATGAAACCTAACAATTGATCCGTACCACAGCAGCCACCGTCATTACTTCGATATTGAGCTGCCGAGGCATGAGGAGAGGGTAATAACTGAACCTCTTTACCTGTCTTTTTTGAGAATGAGCACACACCAGCATCAGAACCAAATTCGATCTCATCTTGATTAATCGCTAGCACTATGGATGGTGTACTTTTAGTTGAATATGTCATCATTGTTTCAGAGTCTGCAATGAAAATTAAATTACGATTTATATCTACCCAAGCAGTGCCATAATCACTAAAGTGCAAACCCTCACCCAAAAAACATTTACATTGATATGTATGGGAAAGTGTAATTTTCAGCATATGACTAGTCCCACATATTACGTTTGCAATACGAACCCGCCTTATGCCAATGACATGCGCTAGTATTGACGAGATCGCGTTTATTGTATTTTGGCCTCCAGTTAAAGTCACGCAGCCCTGATAAACAGATATCTCTCAGCATACTTCAACCATTAAGTTACTCTGAAAAATATGGATTAGTGGGCCTTTGGAGTAGTTTTTTTGCGCAATACAAGATTGCCGAAAATGGCCGTAGTTAAGGGAAATATTAAATTACTATCGCCATTTTCCTAACATCTCATTATCCAGGTCGAGTGTACCTACTACATTTTACGGTAATTTAGATTATGCTTTTAAAAAGACGCTCCATCAAGGAGTTTTGCGACAAAAACAACTCTACCATTAGTGGAGTGATTTCTAAATGTTCTAACTATCTTTTTTGATTTAGAACATACACTTGGATAGCTTTACAATCTTTAATCACCTTCCCATAGCCAGCAGAAAAACTATGTGTAATAACCACTCATGGCGAATGTCTTACGCATACTTAACCATATGAAAATGAACATAACCGGCACTGTCTGGAATCAACAACTTTATTAAAAAACCCTTTGCAAAAGTTGTATTTAACAAGACACAAACCAATCGTTTTTTTGACTCAAATCCATCAAATATTTCTTCGTTTTTGCGTCGCGCATACCTAAAGCAAGATTAGCACCTAGAAAACCTTGTTTGTTACCACAGTCAAAAGTTGAAGCATCTGTTAAAAACGCATTCAAATCATCTACTTTCAACAATGAGTCCAGCGCATCTGTTAACTGAATTTCACCACCAACCCCTATTTGTGTGCTTTCGAGCAAGTCCAAAACAGCTGGGGGAAGAATATACCGCCCAAGAACAGCTAAATTTGAGGGAGCATTTTTGCATGATGGTTTTTCAACTAACTTATTGATTTTTATACTCGAAAAGGGCGTAACTATACATCCACCTATATCAACAACTCCATAATTTTCCACGGCGCTTTCAGCTACGCGTTCGACCATTATCTGCCCTATCCCTGTCGCATTCCAAGCTTTAAGTAGCGATGAAAAACTGTAGTTCATACCACGGGAAATATGATCGAGCACAAGAACATCGGGAAGTAGAACCGCAAAAGGCTCATTATTGAGCAAGTGTTTGGCACAAAGAACAGCATGGCCTAGACCTAGGGCGTCATTTTGTCGGATTGATGTAACTTTTACGCCTTCAGGAATAATATTTTTCACTGTGCCAAGGATTATTTCTTTGCCCTTTTTCTCTAACCGATGTTCAAGCTCGTAATGAGCATCAAAGTGGTTTTCAATCGCTTCTTTACCACTGCGAGTAACAAAGATAATTTCAGTAATACCTGCTGAAATAGCCTCTTTAACGACGTGCTCAATAATCGGTCTGTCGTAAACCGGAAGTAATTCTTTCGGTATTGCCTTTGTTGCTGGCAGCATTCGGGTGCCCAATCCTGCGACAGGAATAACTGCTTTTCTGACTTTTTGTATCATTGTAGCTACCTAAAAAATTCGATATGACGATTGCCCTACTCATGACGACGCAGCTCTTCTTTTGTCCAAAATACTCCGAAAAAGCACCAAAACCACACCATTCACTTACGTCTTCCTAACAAACGATAAGGGCTCCTATCGTTAACCAACCACACAAACTAACTACCTATAACGGCCCGTAATTTGCAGATACTCTGTAAAAGAAGTGCCCTTGGCAGCGAGACATCCATGGCTATCATACATCGCTCAAGTAGGCCTTCACGCTCACGAATCAGATCAATTACCTTAGAGAGGTCAATCAAAATTGCTTTACCGTAAGCCTCTTCTGCTTTGTCAACGGCCTTGCGTAGGTCTAGCTTGCTCAAATTCATCATGGCCAAGTCGATCACATCACGACAGTGCACACCCATGTCCATGCCTCTATCAGAATTGGCAAGCAGCTTACTGGTTGCCATATCTAATGCCGTCAATGTAGAGACGCCTAAAATACTA
>Ga0209815_1002395_pt1 | contig 11423 bp, 17 predicted proteins | sample CoawatmetaG00DNA_FD_187507 | JGI IMG/M metagenome (GOLD analysis project Ga0209815, IMG submission 187507) | Marine microbial communities from the West Antarctic Peninsula - Coastal water metaG002-DNA (SPAdes) (version 2) | ecosystem: Environmental > Aquatic > Marine > Coastal ...
TAAGTAAATACTCATAAGCTTTCTGTGACATAGGTGTGTTGATCTTGCTCGGATCCATAAACCCGAACAGTTTGCCCCCTACGGGTACACTACCTAGTCGTGCTGCCCAGTAGATGTAGTCACGTTGAGTGTTAGCCTTACATGCATTGAAGTCAAAGGATTCAAAGTATTCAGCACATAGATCATTGAATGTCTTCATATTACTTACTCCTAAACTTCTTGAGCCACGCTTCCTCTAGCTTAGACGAGCCTTCTACCCATCTAAAGTGTTTATCGTCCAACTCGTACCAATTGGTCTTAGATAGCCGTAGGTATACAGGCTCTACATCTTCAAAGCTTACTGTGTTAGCTGCCCACTGGCTAACATTTTCTACTTTCAACATACATCCTCCAGTACAATCTGTTGAGGTGGAGTCTCCAATAGGAAACCCCTTGCCTTAGTCATAATAATATCTACTTGCCATACCTCATAGCCAAAGGCCATGATCTGCTCTTGCATTGAATCCCAGTACTTTGAGCCTTGATACTTTCTTAGGTAGCCTAAAGGATTACGCCTACTTGGTGATACCTCGGCTACCTTAATAGAATCTACATACACTCGTACATAGCTACGGTTATCCTTGACACCATTGGTGTTACTTATCTTGATGTTCATGTGTTCTCCTGTATACCACTTCGTTGACTGAATTCCGTCAATGGATTTAACCAAATGCTAACTCTTTAAAGGCATCACCCTTAACGATAGCTCCAATCTTATCTTCCATCACCAACTGCTTCTTGGTAGTGCAAGCCTCCGACTCAACATGAGTACTCAAATGTGTAAGCACATTGTATAGATGGTAAGCATTGTCACCTAAGTTATACGAATCATGTATCCCCATGATACGATCAAGCATTGTCTTGTTAATCTTAGGGCCAGTGCGAGTCTTAGTAGTAGCAACCTGTGCTGTATAAAAGTCTATAGCATCACCCCTACCAACGAAAACTTCCTGCATCTTCTTCATCTTGTCAGCATCTTCCATTAAAAGTGTAGGCCATTGTGCTGCCACCTTACCTATACGCTCAGGGTTAGCACCTTGAGTATGTAATTGAGATAGGCTAGTGTTCTCTGCCATTGACACCATGCCATTGAGACAAGCAAGGCGCATAATCATAGCACCAATCTGTCTACGCTGGGTTTGGTCATGACTATCTACAATGCGAATCTTAAGGCAGCTAGGCTCACCCAAGGCTTCCACAAAGTTTTGATTAGGCAAAGTAATCTCAGCCCTCATACCTGCATTGTTGTTAAATGTATTGAATGTGGTGGTCACACCATCTAACTGTAAACCAGAGTGGTATAGCCCCTCTCTTAAGGAATCCCACATTAGGTTAAAGTTAGCAGGGTTATGGTTACGTTTTCCATCACCAATAACTTCATCAGTGTTAGGGTTAACAGTCCACCATTTACCATCTACTAAAGCACCATTGCGAGTCTGTTGCTCACGTACTGGTGCAAAGTCTAGGTAATCAGGTAAAGCTGGTAGTGTATGTATCTTGGTTAGTGCATTCATGATATGGATTTCCTTATAGGATAGTGTCACCACAGTGGGTGACCTACCCAGTTAGTTTTTGTCCCTATTTGGGAGGGTTAAAGTAAATTTCACGCTGGTTTATTGAGTGGCCTATTTTCGCAACAATCATAATCTGATAATCATAATAGGGGCTAACTTCCTCGTCTGAGGTGCCGTAAGGGTATGAATGACGTTCTTTGGCAGAGGCTAAAGCATCCTCATATGTGCTAAATACCCCACAACCTCCCTCATTAAATCCCAGCTCATTCATAGCAAGTTCACTGTCTAGAACGATATATAATTTATTCATAGTAAGCCACAAGCGTTAAGCTCATTTAGTAAGCGGCTACCCTTTGGAGTTAGATACACTAACTTTTCACGGTAGTCTTCCTCGTTAGGTAAACGGCTAATTAAGTTAAGTGCTGGTGTACGTTCCCCATTACCTAGGGAGCGTCCAACAGACATTTCTAATAGATCATTGTAGCCATTTGGCCCTACCTTAAGACCTACCTTAGTCAAGATTACATTAAGTGGCTGGCCTTGTGTGGCTAACACCTGCTTAAGTATAGTCTTACGCATTTCAGTACGAGCTGCGCTCAGCTTAATATTGAAAGTGCCTACGTTAGTGCTAGTTGTAGTTGCTACTGCTTTGATTGCTAATTTAGTCATAATAATTACTCTCTTTATTTTATAGTGGGCAAGTTATCCTGCCCTTGATTACTGATTACCATTCTAACAAGTGTACTTACCCTTGTCAAGTGTACTTCTTTCTAGCAATAAATCTTCTATGGTTACCCGTAGTGCAAAAGCCTTACGAGTCTTAACCTTAATAGAAGCTGCCTTGATCATAGCAATACGCTTTGCTTGCTTGTTTGTATAGCATGTTCTCATTATGTTACTCCATTTATGCCTTGTAAGCTCCTGTAGTGCTCTCTAAGGCGTTTTAAGGTGGTACCCCTACCTAGGGTATACCTTTAGTTTAAAGTGAGCTGTAATAGCCCATTAAAAGAATGCCCATGATTAGCACGTTAAGTGCTGCAAGTAATACTAGACACCCAGTGGTAACCCAATATTCTAATTCATTCATGTTAGTTACTCCATTTGCTCAGTTAAATGTTTGTAAATATCTACCCATTGCAGTGGGGTTAACAATCCTAGTGCTTCAATAGATTGCAGCAAGTTAGAATCATTTTCCATAGTGGCTAGGTACTTTTTAGATACAACTGTAGTAAGGCTGTTCTTTTCCTGTGCTGCCATGATAGCCGCTTCTAATTCATTCATACTATGTACTCCAGTTTATTATGTAATTCGTTGACTGAATTCCGTCAATGGAATTGGTTTAATCAGTAACACTAGGTACTAACCTAATGCTACCTGTTAAGCCTACGCCACACTATGCAGTGCAATATGGTTTGTATTCACAATAAATACTTCTTCCATTGGATTAATCCCTTTACCCTTAGCCACCTTGTACTTTAGGCCTATGATTTTTCCTTTGTGCTTGAGGTTCTCAATGTCTGAGTTATCCCCATTCACTACCACCTTGCCCATAAAAGTAGTAGGCATTGGCCCATAAAATACAACACTCATTGGCACATTAGTTTTCAATGCCACCTTAACTTGAGTCTGGTATGCAATAGCCTTGCTATAAGAAAACATCAATTCATAGTTAGCAGGTAGTTTAGCTAAGCGTTTAGCCACCTTGGTATAGTCAAAGAAATTAATGTTAGGGAATGCTTGAGGTATGGAACCATTGGCCCGTAATTCCCATTGAATATCACTGATAACATTTAGCCTTACATAAGGCACAACCCCAGTCTTTGCACATAGCTTTTCAAAGTTAGCTAGCTCACCCTTAAGCTGAACTATAAATGCAGCCCTATAATTCATGTAATAGTCTGTCTTAGCTTGCCTTGCCACCTTGACACTATCAAAGCCACCTCGACCGCTAGCCTCAAGGCAAGGTTCCTTGCAACCTGCAACCACCTGCATCGGGCAAAGGTTTATGTTAGGTCTAAGACTTAAGCCAGCTACACGGATTTTAACATCCTTGTTATTCTTTTTAAGCTTAGTGTTACCGCCACTAGTATCTAATAATTTCATGTTGTTTACCTTTTGTGATTTCGTTGACTGAATTCCGTCAATGGATTTTGCTAATTCATAAATTGATAAGCCACTATAGCAAGTGTAACTTCCCCTTGTCAATAGCACCTAATTTATTTGTTTATTACGCCTATACAATTCATCGGAATAAGTGAACCCCATATCCGCATAGTAATTTTCTCTCTCTGGATTGTGGTCTTTCATGGCTTCCCTAGCTAGACGGCAATCTTTTATAATATATTCAAGTGAATCAAGGCTAACTGTACTAGCTAGATCACGCCACCTTTTAAAATCATTTGCAGTTGCACCACTCATTTTAACACCTCATTTTTTACTTTCGTTGACTGAATTCCGTCAATGGAATTGGGTATAATCTAGGGTACTGATACACAATACCCTATGATATAACCACTATTTACGCCTTAAGGCTAGCTTGTAAAGCCTTGATTAATGCCTTAGTGGTTAAGCCATTAGCAGAGACTAGGCCTAGTACATGCTCTGTCAGTTCCACAATATCAAGGGTTTTTTCTACTATACCAGTTCCAGCTTCACCGGAGCCTTCTTCCCCTTCGCCCCCTTCGGCACTCTCTGTAGTCTCTTTTACCGCTTTATTCATGAGCTTGCGTAGTACATTAACGCTATTCGATGCAATATCATTTTCTACTTTAAATGCTTGTATAGCATCCCATTTAGAATCAAGCCACATTGCGTCATTACGGTCTTGCCTAGACATAATATTTAACGCAGTTGTAGCAATATATTTACCGTACAGAGTATTAGAATCATAATCGCCCCTGATAGCATTTAACACTTGCCCTATAGATTTAAGCACAAGTAAGCTTTTGCCAGCTTGTTTAACTAGCCCCTTATAAGCCTTGGCAGCTCCAGCAATATCAATTGAAACGGCCGGCCCCTTAGTGGCATTGACTACCATGATAGGTGTAACCACGATAGGTGATTGAGCAACAACTGCAGGCTTAACAGATAGATTTAATTTAGTCATAATATATACTCTTTTATTTAGTTAGTTAACTTAACTTGATTAGCTAAGATGTGCCTAGTAGAACATCTAACACTTACACTTGCAACCACTATTGATCAATTAAGTGTAACTAATTTCTAAGTGTATGATTTACAAGTAGTAATTCGTTGACTGAATTCCGTCAATGGCAATGGCAATGCCTCACTTTTGATGGGGTATGGTATGTAACACCTATTGTGTAGCAGCTTATGTTTATTGTTTGAAGTGATAACATGGTTTTTGTTTATTGTTTGTGTAGGTCTTTTATGTCCTGTTATGTATTCCCCTATTGTCACTTTTAGCCACCACTGTATATCTAACCAGTACCCTAGCATCTAATATGTCTCACTGATTGTGTAACAGTTACCATATTAAGGGTATATAACACCTTTGGTGCTGGCATTATCCCCATTTTACTTGTTCAGATGGGACAATAACTTTATTTTGGAGTAAAAGAGTCTTGATCTTGACAAAAGAAGAGGCAGTGGGGGCAGGGGCCACCGCCCTGTAGGGCGTTATTATGTATGTTGGCTGCGACAGATCAGGTATTTGAAGGTGTAAACCACTTTCACTAAAACACGGGCAGCTAAACAGAAGCACACGGGTACACTCGGTGTAACACACACGGTGCTACAGCTATTATGTTACTTAATAAGCGACTATTACTTACCTATTTGCGACATTACTTCAATTAGTTGTTGACTTTTCCCCAGATTAGTGTATAACTGCACTATCGGTGCTACTTAAACCAACACTTAAGGTATTCAAATAAGGTGCCTTCCTCTAGTTGTTATCTTTCTTCCTATGCTCCTTAATATATAACACTCTAATTACTTTCCTTCTAGTATCTTATCTGCCAAGCACCTTAAGTGTAGTAGTGAGTAGGGTTCAAATCGCCAACACCTAAGGTGAACACTACAAACCCTAGATCGCCAACACTTACAATGTATTGTAACTTGAATATATTTCTTCTATTAGTAAAATAAAGCTTGACATTTAACTTAAAATGGATATAACTGTATAACATGATTAAACATGAACAACTCCAAGCAGACAAAACTAAAGATAATCTACTTGAAAAGATGTATAAGTTCCTTGGGGAGAACAAGCTACATAAAGCAGATCTTCCCCACTCAGAAACTTACTATGTTAGAGAAGCACTGTATGTACGTACAGGTAAGTGGTTCACATTTAAACAAGTACGTATGGCTATAAAGCTACATGAACAGAGATTTAACTCAACACAAGGTGTATAATGAGACAACTATCAGAACAACAGCAGCTATTCCTACAGGTACTCTTTGAAGAGGCTAATGGATCTATACTTGAAGCTAAGAAGCTAGCTGGTTATTCTTCTACTACTTCTACTACGTCTATTATCAAAGCATTGAAGGACGAGATAGCTGAACACACTCAGATGTACATTGCTCGTAACGCACCGCAGGCTGCTACAGCGATGGTGTCTGCCTTACGTGACCCTACTCAATTGGGTATCAAAGATAAGATGACTGCTGCTAAAGATATGATGGATAGAGCAGGCTTCGCTAAGACAGAGAAGGTGGAAGTTAAGACTACAGGTGGCGTAATGCTACTTCCCCCTAAGAATTCGGACTAACCTCCACACCAAATTAGTAGAGATACACAGCACTTACGCCAATAAAATAATATAATATGAGTGGCTGACTGTATCTCTACTTCCCCTACAGAGAAGTGATTATGGAAGCAATAGAAGAAGGAGTTTTGCCCAGTGCAGGTGAGTATGAACTACCCGATATAGATTTAGACTCATATGAATGGGTTCCTATACCACGCATAGGCAGGACAGTTCCTTTTGGATACCTACTATGTGAAGATGATAACGATATACTTGTACCAATCCCTGATGAACTAGACTTGTTAGAACAAGCAAAGAAACACTTGAAGTTGTACTCATACCGTGAAGTATCGGCATGGCTAACAACTCAATCGGGCCGCAGTATTTCACACATGGGTTTGAAGAAGAGAGCAGACAGTGACAGGAAGAACAAGACTAAAGCTAGAAGCGCAAATTACTGGGCCGAAAGGTACGCCAAAGCCAAAGCAATTGCGGAAAAGTACGAAGGCCACCGCAAAGGTGCAAGAAACTTTGCAGATAGACGCTTCACCTAGTGAAGTAGTAGTAACACCGCAGCTACAACCTGTTGAGATGGCAGAGCAGAACATTATCTTCTCTCCTAATGCAGGCCCACAGACAGACTTCCTAGCAGCAGGTGAGCGAGAGGTTCTATATGGTGGTTCTGCTGGTGGGGGTAAGTCATATGCAATGTTAGCAGACCCTCTACGATACATTACACACCCCCAGTTCTCTGGGTTACTACTAAGACATACAACAGAAGAACTACGTGAGTTAATCTGGAAGTCACAAGAGATGTACCCTAAGATTATTCCGGGGATTAAGTGGTCTGAACGTAAGATGACTTGGACTGCCCCATCAGGTGGCAGACTATGGTTCTCCTACTTAGACAAAGATGATGACGTACTTCGCTATCAGGGTTTATCTTTCTCTTGGGTTGGCTTTGACGAGTTAACTCAATGGGGTTCCCCCTTTGCTTGGAACTATCTAAGGTCAAGACTACGTAGTACTGCAGTTGATCTTCCTATTTACATGAGAGCATCTACAAACCCCGGAGGCCGAGGCCATGCTTGGGTAAAGAAGATGTTCATTGATCCAGCACCTTATGGTAAATCATTTGATGCGACTGATTCAGAGACTGGGGAGAGAATGGCGTACCCTGCATCTCACAGTAAAGCAGGTGAAGCACTATTCAGACGAAAGTTTATACCAGCTAAGTTATCCGATAATCCTTATTTAAACGAGACAGGTGACTATGAAGCAAACCTACTATCCCTACCAGAACAGCAACGAAGACAATTGCTGGAAGGAGATTGGGACATTGCAGAAGGTGCTGCTTTTCCTGAGTTTAATAGAAATATACATGTGGTGGAACCGTTTGAAGTACCCAGTAATTGGACTAAGTTCAGAGCAGGGGACTACGGGTATGGGTCTTATTCAGCTATTGTATGGTGCGCTGTAGCTCCTAATGATCAGCTTATTGTATATAGAGAGCTATACGTATCCCAAGTATTAGCAGAAGATCTAGCTGATATGATTAAAGAAGCAGAGCAGGGTGATGGTCAGATACAGTATGGTGTACTAGACTCTTCTTGCTGGCATAAAAGAGGGGATACTGGCCCTAGTATAGCAGAGCGTATGGTACAAAAAGGGTGCCGCTGGAGGCCTTCGGATAGGTCTAGGGGTACTAGAGTATCAGGCAAGAATGAATTACATAGAAGGTTACAGGTGGATGGTTTCACTGAAGAGCCTCGTATGGTAATCTTTAATAACTGTAGTAACCTTATCTCTCAGTTCCCTATCATACCCCTTGATAAAAAGAACCCAGAAGATATAGATACTAACTATGCACATGATCACTTATATGATGCACTTAGGTACGGAGTAATGTCTCGCCCTAGGCATGGTGTATTTGACTACGACCCAGCAACAGCACGATCTAATAAAATGGCAGTTGCCGATTCCACCTTCGGGTACTAACTAAAACACTTTGTGAGTAACAAATGGCAGAACAACCAATATCAGAGATAAGCACCGAATCTGTTTCACTAGATGATGTTAAAGACTCCTCAGAAGAGAAGTTATATGTCAACCGTCTAGTAGAGACAGTAACTCAACGCTTTACTAAAGCAGAGACTTCTCGTAGACATTATGAGCAAACATGGTTACGTAGCTATCGTAACTATAGGGGGCTATATAGTCCTGATGTGCAATTCACAGAAGCTGAACAGTCTCGCGTATTTATTAAAGTAACTAAGACTAAAGTTTTAGCTGCTTATGGTCAGATAACAGATGTGCTGTTTAGTAGTGGTAGATTCCCCCTATCAGTAGATCCTACTGTTCTACCTGAAGGCGTGGTAGGAGATGTACACTATGACCCAGCCAAAGAGGGTGAAAGTGATGCTGATAGTCCTTATGGCTTTGCCGGGGATGGTAAAGAACTACCTGCAGGAGCTACTGAGGCTTCCCTAAAGCTTGGAGTATTAGAAGATAAACTGGAAGGCAAGGATGTTAAAGAAGGTGTAGGTAGTTCGCCTACTTCTGTTAACTATAATCCTGCTATGCTTGCAGCTAAGCGCATGGAGAAAAAGATCCATGATCAGCTAGAAGAGTCAGAAGCTACCAAGCAGTTACGTTCTGCTGCATTTGAGTTGCCACTATTTGGTACAGGTATTATGAAAGGCCCAATGGCTGTGGATAAAGAGTATCCAGATTGGGATGAAGGGGGTAATTATATTCCCACTAATAAGACAGTACCTAAAGTATCTTATGTTTCTGTATGGGATTTCTACCCTGATCCAGATGCTGCAAGTATTAGTGAGTGCCAATATACTATCCAACGACATAAGTTAAATCGTTCTCAGCTACGTGAACTAAAGAAGCGTCCTTTCTTTCGTACTAACGTCATCGAAGATGTTATTACAAAAGGCGAGAATTATGCTAAGAAATATTGGGAAGATGACCTCAATGACTATCAAGCAGACACAGGTGTTGACCGCTTTGAAGTACTAGAGTACTGGGGCGTTATGGATATGGAAACACTCTTAGACTATGAGATTGAAATTCCTAAAGAGCTAGAAAAAGCAGACGAGCTTCAAGTAAATATATGGGTTTGTAATTCCCGTGTGCTGCGTTCTGTTCTGAACCCATTTAAGCCTGTACGTATTCCTTATTACGCAGTACCCTATGAGCATAATCCATACTCACTATTTGGTATTGGTTTAGCTGAGAACATGGATGATACTCAGACATTAATGAATGGCTTTATGCGTATGGCTGTGGATAATGCTGTTCTTTCTGGTAATCTAATCTTTGAAGTAGACGAGACTAATTTAGTTCCCGGCCAAGATATGAAGTTATACCCCGGCAAAGTGTTTAGGCGACAGGGTGGTGCACCGGGACAAGCATTGTTTGGCACTAAGTACCCTAACGTATCAGGTGAGAACCTACAGTTATTTGATAAGGCACGACAGCTTGCAGATGAGTCTACAGGCTTACCCTCCTTTTCTCATGGACAGACAGGTGTAACGGGTGTAGGTCGTACTAGTTCTGGTATAAGTATGTTGATGAATGCTGCTGCTGGTGGTATAAAGACTGTTATCAAGAACATTGATGATTACTTGTTAGGGCCAATGGGCCGTAGCTTCTTTCAGTTTAACATGCAGTTTGATTTTGATAAGACCTTACGAGGTGACTTAGAAGTTAAAGCCCGTGGTACTGAATCCCTCATGGCTAATGAAGTACGTAGCCAACGCTTACTGCAGTTCTTACAAGTAGGTGCAAACCCTGCCTTAGCACCTTGGATGAAGTCACAGTACATCATCCGTGAGATTGCTAAGTCAATGGAGCTAGATCCTGATAAGGTAACTAACAACATTGAAGAAGCACAAGAGCAAGCAATGATTATGCAGAAGCAACAAGCTGAAGCACAAGCACAGGCTGGCCCAGCAGAGGGAGCACCTCAACCATCTGATCCTACGGGAGCAGGCAACGGAAACATTGGAATGGGTCAAGTGCCTACTCCGGGTGAACAAGGATTTAGTGGCAATGAACCTGCTCCTGCTGAAGCACCTATGTAATGATAAGCCCACTTGGGAAACCTTTACAGAGTATATGGATTATCTAATTGAACAGCAGCACCGAAAGATGGAGCAGACTACCGATACAAAGGAGTTGTTTCAGTCTCAGGGTGCAATTCAATCATTACGATCATTAAAGTATTTACGAGAGAGAGTTAACAATGAAAATTAAGTATCGCAGTGGCTTTGCAGAAGGCGGTTTCTTAGATGACGGTGCAAGTGTAGATCCTGTATCAGGTAACGAGGTTCCTACGGGTTCCCTTGGAGCAGAAGTACGAGATGATATTCCTGCACAACTTAGTGAAGGTGAGTTTGTATTACCTGCTGACGTTGTACGTTTCATTGGCCTAGAAAAACTCATGAAGATGCGTAACACTGCCAAGGCAGGCTTGAGTGAGATGGAAGCAGAAGGTCAGATTGGAGGTTCCCCTGTAGCAGATAATGATATAGATGAAGCTGCAGAGATTGATGCTATGATTGAAGGCATGGACTCAGACGAGGATATGCAATTCTTTGCAGAAGGGGGTTCAGTACGTAAGCGTAGGAAGCTGCCTACCTATGAGCAGTTCACAGGTCGAGAGTTTGGTAAGGCACAGTTAATAGAATATCGTGTTTACATTAATGCTTCTGGTGATAAGATTAATATCAAGTTCATTAATGATCAACCGTTAGAGCCTATTCCAGAAGGATACTCTCCCTTCGTAGAAGGTGAAGCTCCTCCAGAGGAAGAACCACCTGTAGATGGGGGTGGTGCTGGTACAAGTGGGGATGACGGTGGTGGATCCACTATGCAGAAGAATGATCCTAATAACCCGTGGAAAGGTATTACTGCTTCGACTGATTCAGATGCTATTAAGAAGGGTCATCAGATACGTTCAGATAAAGTCACTCGTAACCGTAGGGATAATATTACTGATCTAATAGATGCGGCAACTAAAAATGGAGAGGCTGAACTAGAGCATGACGATAAAAAATATCTTTCTAGTTTAATGACAGAAGATGGTATGGCATTATATGTTAAGCGATTTGAAAACCCTCAGGGAATTGACAAGTAC
>Ga0209815_1002396_pt1 | contig 11418 bp, 11 predicted proteins | sample CoawatmetaG00DNA_FD_187507 | JGI IMG/M metagenome (GOLD analysis project Ga0209815, IMG submission 187507) | Marine microbial communities from the West Antarctic Peninsula - Coastal water metaG002-DNA (SPAdes) (version 2) | ecosystem: Environmental > Aquatic > Marine > Coastal ...
CTGACCAGTAACAGAATTTCTTGAGAAATCTGTAAAGAAGTCTGAATATACTACCTTTTGGATCTTATGATCAGTTAATGTTTGTAATTTTGACATTGTTTAACCTATCTTGTTTATATTATTTATACTTATTGTTGCTGATGTTTTCTTAACTCTTCAGCTAATTGTTCATCATATGTTATTGTTTTGTCATTATCAATTACTGATATTTCAGAAACTGTTACAGTACCAGTTGGTGTTCTACCATAATTTGTTCCATATAAAGAATACTCACTAGCAAAATCTGATCCATATGCTGAATCTATAAACTCAGGACCATAATCACTTTGATTAGCTGTAGTTGCTAAACCAGTTCCTACTTTTTGTTTTACTAACTCAGCAAAAACAGGATCATTATTTTTTTCTACTATAGATGATGTCCCTAAGCCTGTAGTTATTTCTTCATACACCGGAGGTTTTGGTTGGTTTGTATTACTTTTTAATCCTCCAACAGCATGACCTGGTGGTTTAAATGTTCCTATTGAAGGGGGTGGTGGTTGAATTCTACCATCTGATTGAGCATACTTACCATTACATCCAGTATTAACTACAGTCTGTGTTGGATCTCCATTTTCATCAAAACCTGCTTTAACTTTTTTATTACCAAAAGTTTTCTGAGCATTAGCAAGGCCTTGAGACTCACCTTCTTTTATAATTCCTTTAGCTCTTTCAGCTAAAGGCCCAGTTCCTCTATGAGCAGCAACCCCAAGATCTGGTAACAATGTTGCACAACCACTTAAAGGTGGAAATTTAAATAAACCTGCAATTCCGTCTAACAATGAACTTAAATCAAAACCACCGCCAAGAGATAAATGAAAATTTGGTAAAGATATATCAAAATCTGGAAGTCCAAAACCAGGAAATTTAATGTCTAATCCATCCATTAAACCTTGTAATGCATCTAATGCTTGGCCAAATGGATTAGTTATTGCATTCATTAATAATTCTGCTATTGAAAATAAATCAGAACCAAATTCAAAATTACAATCATCAGCAATTGCTACTTGTGCAACAACAGCCTCTGTTTTTTCATTCACAGTAGCTATTAAATCTGCAGGTTCTAGAGCTGAAAAATCCATTGCTTTAATGGCTGCTTCACATTCTATAGAAGCTGTTTCCTGTGCTACAGTTTCTTTAGCTCTACCTATTCTTTTCATTTCATCAGCTAATGCTTCAGCACTAAAACCTGCCATTTTTTATTCCTTCTGCCATTTTTTATTCCTTATTTAAATCTATTCTAGTGCCTCTAATATCTACTAAAGTAGGCTTTGTACCATTACCAACATTTACAGCTGTAGGTGCATCAATAGTTACACTAGTGTTTGCATTTACATCAAATGATAAATCTGTATTTGCCTGGATGTGTTGTATTGCTCTAATATTAACATTGCTTGTAGCTTTTAAATTTAAGTTGTCCTCTGACAATATTAACATCTGTTCTATTGATTTAAACATAGAGCTACCTGAGATTGTTTTATAACTATCACCTTCAATATTTACTTTTTCATTTAATTTTATTTCTTGTCTATAATTACTTCTAAGATTTTCAGTATGGTCTCCAATTATAGTTTCTAATCTATCCTGACCTACTCTAAGTTTTTGATCACGATTAACATTAGTAGTTTGATCAGATAAGTATTCTTCATAAACAGTACCACCGACCTTTGTAGTCATATCACCTCTAACATTAAAGTTAAGGTCTCCATCTGTTTCTATAAACATATTGCCACCTTTAGCACCAGGACCTGCATCACCATCTGATTGCACTAATAGTCTAACATCAGAACCTTGTACAGTAATATTAACATTACCTTTAACAACCATATTTTTATTATGTAAAACCATTTCATAATCATCACCAACAACTTTTGTTACTCTTGTTCCGTTTGGTTGTATTTCATAAAACGTACCAGATGTATGATATTCATGTATTCTTTCAGCATCAGGTGAATCGTCTACTTCAAATACATGACCTGATTCTGTTACTCTAACATGGTTTAATGGATATATTGACTCACCACCATACTTTGATTCTCCATAACTATATTTTGCTTTTTCTAAATTATCTTCACCACCGTATCTTGGATTAGGTTCATTCCATGTTCTTCTTGTATAATAAGGTTTTGAACCATAACCTGGAGGAGGGCCATCTTTAACTGTTGAGGCTTCACCATCTCCTGCTTGAGGGGCACTTTCATTACCAGGAGGACCTGCTACTGGTATATTTGTTACTCTATATTTTTTCTTATGTGCTAATATATTTTCACCAGCTCTTACACTTGGTTTTTCTTCTGTGCTAGCAAGAATATTAGATCCTCTAGCTAATCTATTAACATCACTCTCGCCTGGTATACCTATTTTAGGATATACTTTATTAGGATCATTAAACCCTAGTTCATTATAAGCCTCTGGTGCACCAGCCAACGTACCCATAATCATAGGTTGTTGCATCTGTTTACCATCTATAAAAAATCCAAATACCCATGTACCTTCAACAGGACCTGTAGGACTTTCACCTATACCACTAATAGATGCACTTGTATAAGGCATAATTGGTGTTGCCCATGGAAGATCTTTTGTTGGAATTTTAGATCTATCTTCTGTATGAATGCCAAATGCTCTTACACGCACTCTTCCCAACCTTAGAGGATCTTGTCTGTCTTCTACTACTCCAAAAAAATGTTGAAAGGTTTTAAAATATGTTCCTGTATATGATGTTGTCATTAATTATCCTCACTATGTAAAAAATCTAATCCATCTTTTACGACTGTTAATCTTGTATTAAAGACACCATTATCACAAATATGTGCACATTTTGTAACATACCAATTACCACTATACATACTTCCCCTATATTTATTATGAGGAGCGCCAGCTTCTTTTAACTTTATATTAATTACAGTTCCTGGTTTCATACTACTATCACCATGTATTACTAATTTAAACATATAATGATTTAATAATTGCATGTAGGCAGCTTTTTTAAGTTCCATAGAAGAAAAATTTTCATTAAAATCTTTTTTTGTTGAGTCTACTACAATTGTTGATTCATTGGTTGTTAATTGTGAATCAATACCAGCTGATCCAAACATATTAAAAAATTCTGAAGACATATTAAAATGTTTTCCTAATGTATTAAAGTGTTTTCTTTGTTTCAACATATTAAACTCTGTTGTTTTAAAACTTTTTCTGTTAAAGTCTATAGCCATAACTTTACTTGCATATTCTCCGTTTTGTATCCCCACCATAGTATTTTGTATACTTAAAGGTGACATGTTTTTAATATTTCTGAAAAAAGCTTTGTTATGGCTTGGAAGTGTGTTCATATCTGAATCATATGTATATGGTTCTGATTTAATATTGGTTGACCAATTTTCAATATTTTTAAAATAAAATGAATCTTCTGCTTCAAAAAATGAATAGAAGGAACCTGGGTACCCAGATCCTCCAAATGATCTAAGTGATAAAAAATGTAAGGCCTTAAATGGTGTCAAGCCTGGTATAATAAATTTTTGTGTACCAACAGACTCATCAACTATTATACTTTTTTCTTTCCAAACAGTACCAGCTGTCTTCATTTTTTTGTATATTTTATGACCAATTATATATTTATTGAATATATTTTTAGCTATATCAGATGTAGTGCCAGTAAAAGATTGGTTTATTGTTACTGTATCATTAATTAATTTTTCTTTTGATACACATTTTAATGCAAAACTTGTTGCAAGATCATGTGGATCTGTTTTAACAGCACTATAACCTGTAACATAAAATATATCTTCTATTATATTCATTCCAGGTGTGTTAAATTTAATTTTAACAAACTCTTCACCTTGTAACCCTCTTGTACCAAGCTTTTGGAATATTGTTTTAGATTCTGTTATATGTATAGTCAGCGTCATAAATGGATCAAAAATAGATTGATGTATTGTAAAATTACTATAAAGACCATTTAAAGATACTATTTTACGAAATTGTACCCCTTCTTTATCATCATCTACTAACTTACCCATATCCAAAGTGGCTTCAAAATCACCCGCTTTGAATAATTCGTTTTTATTAATCCCCCCAAATCCTGTATCAGCAAAAGACATAATTTTAAACCAAATCGTTAAATTGTTCTGTGACTATTGTTAGATAAGATTTATTTACTAACTTAATAAATTTCCTATTTTCATTTACTTTGTCCCAATATGTATATGCATCTATTGCATCATAATCACTTGAAGATACACCATTAGAAACAGTCAATGAATCCGCTGACACAGTCAGTGCTTTTGTTTTATGTTCACAATTTATAGTAATAGCTTGGGCAGCTGGTATACTTCCATATTTCTTTTTAATAAACTTTTGAAAATCATACACTGAAAGTGGCCATTCAAAGTATGGATCTATAATATTATTAGCCAAAAGAACTAACCACGCAAATCTTGGATCATCATAATAATTAAATGATACAGTATCCGGTGATTCACCATCTTTTATAGCATAGTTCATTAATGCAAAAGCATCATCTTGAATTAACTTATGTAATTTCACACCTATAGTTAAATTTGTTATGGTTTGATTTAAAAATTTTATTTTGGGGAATTGACTAAAATATGACATTATTTATTCCTATTAAAAAATTCTGGGTTAAATTTATTTAATACAGTTGCAGGTTTTCCTTTTTCTATTTCTCTATTAAGTTCATCAACATAAACATCATCACTAAAATCTTTTGCTCCTACAAAGTCAAGAGGTTCATAATCTTCACGAGTATGGATAGATGTTTCAGTAAGTTGTATATCAAGTGTAACAGCAGTTGGTGCTCCTGTTCCACCAAAGAATGATAGAACACCATCAGGTGCAAAATTTGTACTCATGCTTTTTATTACAGCTGTTTTAAAATGGTACATATAATGAGCATTTGTTCCCATAATATAAATATCACATTCATCAGGATATTCTAATGTAAGATTACCTTTGCCTCTTGCAGGCAACATTGATGCTCTTAATGAATTGATAATTCTTCCTAATCCGTGTGACTCTGCATGACTTGCTGGGGCTAATTTCCATTGGAATTGATGTTGTTTTAAACCTACACCTTGGAACAAAGCTGTTATATGAGGATTAGGAGCAGTAGCAAAAAACCTATTTAAACCAGCAGCCAGAGCACTATCACCACCTCTGAATCCCATACTAACTATACCTAAATTATTTCTTTGGGATTCTAACATTTCTAATATTGAACGAGAACCTACAGCATCCACAGCAGCTCCTGCTACATCTTTTATAGTATCCATAGCATTACCAGCAGCTTGACCTATTGTAGCTAAGTTACCTTGAGCTAATAGATCAGACATTGCTCCACCTATTGGTCCAAGAGATGCTTCATTATAGCTTACATTAATAGCTTCAACTAATTGTAGAGGAACTGGTAATAGTATTGTTTTATGTAATCTTCTCTCAGGTTTTGAATCTTTATGAAAAAAATATCTATAAAATTGCAATGCCATATAATGTGATGATAAGTCTAGCGGAAATACTAATATATTGCCACCTTGTGCTGACCCAATAACGTTTCTTCTTTTTTGTTCCATAGTGGCTTCTGGAGGTGCTATTAGCGCTTGTATTCTTCTCCTACCAGCTCCCATATCTTGGAATTTATTACCCATTTATCTCCCCTAAATAATAGTATGGCTTACAAAGGTAAATTTCGACCAGTTAATCCCTCTAAGTATAAGGGTGATCCCACTAACATTATTTATAGAAGTTTATGGGAACGTAAGCTTATGTCCTATTTAGACAAACATTCAGACGTTATCCTGTGGTCAAGCGAAGAATTTTGTATTAGTTACAGAAGTCCTATTGATAGTAAGGTTCATAGATACTTCCCAGACTTCTGGGTAAAGAAGAAGAACAGGGATGGAAAGATAAATATAGCTGTATTAGAAGTTAAACCAAAAGCTCAATGTATGCCTCCACCTTTAGAGATGCGTAAGAAACATCCAAGAAGATTTATTAACCAAGTAAAGACTTATGGCATCAATGAAGCAAAATGGAAAGCTGCTAATAGTTTTTGTAAAGATAGGAATTGGGACTTCAAACTTATAACTGAAGATAACTTAGGCGTATAATGGCTGCATTTATATTCAAAAAATTATTAGAACAAGGCGGACCATCAGGTCCTAATGTACAAGCTGCTGTTGATTGGTTTACCGAACAACAATCAATTACACCTACACGACCTTTACAAATTGTAAGAGGTGCAGATTCAGAACAACATACACCTATAAGATTTAAAAAAAGATTAAGACTAGGTAGGTATGAATGGGGTAGAATGATTATGTTTCAATATGATCCTCAAGCTAAAACTACTCTGCCTTACTATGATAAATTTCCTATGGGATTTATTGTTGATGTTAATCCTGATGGCTTCCTTATGTTAAACATGCATTACTTATCTCCCAATCTTAGAGCTAATGTAATGGATGCTTTATATCAATTTTTACCACTACAAGAAGGACAAGAGCTACAAGATAGTGATAAATTACAAATGATGCCTCAACCGTATAGAATATTAAAAAGGTATAGAAGACTAAGATGGTACAAAGGATGCTTGAAAAGATACCTAAATACTAATATACAATCTCGTATTGTAACCATATATCCTAAAGAATGGAACATGGCTTTGTTTATGCCTATGACTAGAACATTTAGAGGAGCTAGTAAAATGCAAATATGGCGAGATACATGGAAAAAGGGAAGAGGTCTTAAAGTTTAATGGGCAAATTATTTAAACATTCTAATTTGGGTACTGCAACTGGTATCCTTGATCTTCTTAGTAACAGAAGAAGAGGACGTCATCCTGAACATGTGTATGCAGGACCTGGCTCCCAAGGAAACAGAGACGGTGGTAAGGCAAGGTTTAGTTTAAATAATTTTATAGCTAAAATTAATGATTCAAACATTAATGGTTTATGGCAACCAAGTAGATATGTTGTAGAGATATATCCAGGAACAGGATGTTCTGAAACTGTAAAAACGAGTACTAAAGATACTAGGTTTCTTTGTAACTCTGCTTCATTGCCTGGTGTACAAATTATTACTAGTGATCATAGAAGACAAAACATGGGTACATTTGACAGACGTCCTTTTGGTGTACAAGTTACAGATATACCTTTAACTTTCTTTATAGATCAAGGAGGTATGATATTAGACTTGTTTAGAACTTGGACTAATGATATAGTAAATTACGCATATACTAAAAGTGATGGTAGTGGGGGTGGAGAACATGGTTCAGTATCTACAACTTTACCAACAGGGGCCAGACATTTATTTGAAGTTGCATATAGAAGTTCTTATCTTTGTGAGATTTATATATATTGTATGGATCAGAAACAAGAAAATATTATTAGATATCATCTTCATGAAGCATTCCCAATGCAAGTGGGTGATGTAACTGCTGCATGGTCTGAGACAGATAGCTTTGGTATATTACCAGTTCAGTTTACTTTTAGAACATACGACGTGGAAATTACGGATAGGGACTTCTATTTAAATTATAAGTGGAGTTAATCAATAAGCTAGAGAAGAGAATTAAAGGACTGGGTAAAATAATAAATTAAACACGGTAAAAATTATGGAGATATAAAATGGCATTACCAAAACTGAAGCATCCAACATTTGAATTGACGGTACCTTCAACAAATCAAAAAGTAATTTATAGACCTTTTTTGGTGAAGGAAGAAAAAATTCTTCTTTTATCTCAAGCATCTGATAAATTAGAAGATCTAGTTAGATCTGTAAAACAAATTATAAACAATTGTATTATAAAAGGTGATATTGATATTGATGCATTACCTACTTTTGACATAGAATACATCTTTTTAAAACTTAGAGCTAATTCAGTAAGTGATATAGCCAAATTTACGATTGCTGATAAAGATAGTAAAAAGGATATAGAAATAGAACTTGATCTTAAAGACGTAGAAATTTTTAGGCCTAAAGATCATACATCAAAAATAGATTTAGGAAACAACGTATCATTAGAAATGATATATCCTACATATGATGCTTTAACAAAACATGGTGATGGTGACGGACATAACATGGCAGTTGAAGCTACATTTGATATGATTAAAGTAAGTATTGGTAAAGTAATAGTTGGTGAAGATGAGGTTTATGAATTTAAAGACTATACAGAATCAGAAGTAGATAATTTTGTTGAATCTTTAACATCACAATCATTTAGAGATATTCAAACCTTCTTTGATACTATGCCAAGATTAGAGCATACTGTTGAATATAAAGTTGGGAATAGAACTGAAAAGAAAGTATTTTCAGGATTAGCTGATTTTTTTCCATCAGCCTGAGCCATTTAAATGCGGCATCATATTATAAATTAATATTTTCGTTAGTAAATCACTATAAATATGGGATACAGGATATAGAACAACTGTATCCATTTGAACGAGATATTTATTATGAAATGTTAGTCCAGTTTGTTAAAGAACAGGACGAAAAAAGTCAGGCAGAACAAAGGAATAAATGATGGCGGATATGAAATATCAAAAATGGATTGATCTAGCACACGCTATTGATCAATGGAGATTATTCCCAAGAGCATTTATTACAATGTACATATATCTTTTATACAAAGTTGTTATATGGTACATGGCTTTAGAAGCTCCAACTATGGAACAGAGTGGTTTAGTTTCAGTAGTAGTTGGTGCTGGTGCAGCATGGTTTGGTTTATACACAGGTTCAAGTAAAAGTAAGGGCAAATAGATGGCATCAGTATTAGGAACTGTAGGTGGAATGGCGGCTAGAAGGGTTGGTGGAAGTGTACTTGCTGGTGGTAAAGCAGCTGCTGGAGCAGCAGCTCTAGGTACAGGAGCATTCTTACGTCAAGCGGCTTCACCAATACCAGGTGGTACAGCAGCTATGACTGCTGGCTTAGGTATAGTAGGAGCTATGGGTAGTGGTTTATTTGGTGGTGGTGGCGGTGGAAAAGCAGCTGGTAAATCCAACGGAACTGGTGGTGGCACCGGCGCCGTTACAGGTGGTTTAGAAAAACTGCAAGAAGGAATTAACAAACTTATAGAAATTAATAAAGCTGGTTTCAGTGATGTTAAAATTATTAAACATGAATTAGTTAAAATGAGAGAACTTGCATATGAAGAAGCAAGGAAGAGTTTGAAAAAAATACAAAAACCTTCCATTGGAGGTGCTGGTGGTTTAGCTGCTGCAATTGGCAATAAAAAAACTGATAGTACTGGTTTTAATTTTCTCCCATTTCTTCCATTATTGGCACTTCCATTTATAGGACCTATAGTAAAATTCTTTGAAGAATTTGGTAATATTTTTAAGAATAGTTTTGAGCGTTTAAAAGTTGGTATGACTAAGTGGCATAATAGTATAAAAGAATATTTTAAACCTAAAGGTACTTTTTCAAAAATGTTGGATGATCTTAAAAAATTTGGAAAGGAAAATAAATTTGGAAAATTGTTAACACGATTTGGTACTATGCTTGATGATATGCTTGATAAACTTAAAGGTAGATTTCCTAAGTTAAATCCTTTTGCTGCTTTAAAGAATGTAAAACCTATCACAATACCTAAATTTCCAAAAGCTATTGATAATAATATAGTAAAGCCTATAAAGACAATTCCGAAGGTTGAGGTTGGTAGACCGTGGGGGGAGCGCATCAAGAGTACAATATCAAAGTGGAGAGAAGGATTTGCAAGAAACAGTCAGGACGTCATTGACAGACTACCTAGGACAGGATTTAATAATCAAGTTAGTGCTTTAAAGAAAAACAATTGGAGATTATCAGCAAAAGGTTTAGAGTTAGTTAAAGGGGGGAAGATTGTGCCAAATCTTGGTGCTGGATTTGCTGTTAAAAACTTTGCTCAATACCGCTGGGCACCAGGTTCTGGCAAGAGTGGTTTCGTAAAAAATCAAGCTGTTCTTGAAAATATTGAAAATATTAAAAATATTAAACCAGTTGTTTCTGGACCTGAACAAGGGCCTCCACCTAAACCTAGAAGTATCTTGAGCAGAGTTATAAGAGGAGGGTATAGTCTGACCGGACTAAAACATATTATGCCTAGTTGGAGCTCTGGGATGAGCCAAGTAGGACAAGGTTCACATGGATTGCTGGGAGGTCGTTATAATCCTTTAAAAGGAATTAATAACCTTATACAATATGCAGTTGGTACTATTCCAATTGTTAGAAAGTTAGTAAATATTCCATTTTTTGGTACTATGATAGCTACTGCGTTAGGTGGATATGATTTTTGGCAAGCATCTAAAGCACATGAGGCATTTAAAAATGGTGAAACGGGAGAAGCTGGACAACGTCATGGTGTACCAATGAATGATAAAAATTATAAACTGGAAATAGCCCGAATAGTAGGAGGAACATTAGGAGTAATAGGTTTTGGTACTCTTGGAGCTATGATGGGAGGACCTTTTGGAGCATTAATAGGAGGGTTTGCTGGTTATGCTGGTGGAGGTAATGCTGCAATGAAACTTATGGAATGGTTAGAAAACACTAAAGCTAATCCTCTTGAAGGATTTAAATCTAAAATTGATATATTTAACGATAGAGAATTATTGGAGACAAAACACGATAATGCATTTGGCCCTCTATCACCAGGTACGAAAGTATTAAGATCACAACTCAGACTTAAAAAAGGCCTGCAAGCTATTGCAGGAGATGATGGTGGTCGTTTTGCTGGTGTGCTGCCTACATTTTTAAAGATGAGACAAAGAAAAGTTCGTGATTTAAATAGTAGCATGGGATTAAATACTGATGCGAAAATTCTGTCAGCAATGAAAAATAATGTGGAGTATGGAACAGAAATACGAGCGATTAACTCACAGGTTTTAAAACGGGCGCAAGAGGAACATGCGATTGCAAGATCAAAATGGCTCGCCAGTCCTGAATATAAACAAATACAAGATCAGGAGAAAAAGGATCAATTGCAGAGGATAGAGGATCAAAAAGACATACCTTTTGGGATGGCTAATGTTCTTCCACATGATGGTGAGTTAATAAATGATAAGAATTGGGCACATTGGAATGCTCACAGATTTGCTTAAATATGTTAAGGGTGGGCCTAGGCCCACCCTCTGATTATTAGTCTGCTAATTTCTTAAAGAAACTCAAACTTTCATCATCATCATCTGCAGTATCAACAGCATCTACTTGAGGTGCTGGATCTGATGCAGGGGTAGACGCATACTGTTCATCAACCGTTGCAGTTGAAGTTTGCGATCCACCATCAAGAGCAAGAACTCTATACAGCCTCGATTTCAATTCATCATAACTTTTAAATTGTGATGGATCAATCTGTTCTCGGAGAGAGTATTGACCTTTCCAAACTTCTT
>Ga0209815_1002399_pt1 | contig 11410 bp, 8 predicted proteins | sample CoawatmetaG00DNA_FD_187507 | JGI IMG/M metagenome (GOLD analysis project Ga0209815, IMG submission 187507) | Marine microbial communities from the West Antarctic Peninsula - Coastal water metaG002-DNA (SPAdes) (version 2) | ecosystem: Environmental > Aquatic > Marine > Coastal ...
ATTATGATGCTTCCAGTATTCAGGCATTAGAAGGAATGGAGCATGTAAGAATGCGTCCTTCAATGTACATTGGAGATGTTGGTGTACGTGGTTTACACCATTTAGTATACGAAGTTGTAGATAATTCTATTGATGAAGCAATGGGTGGTTATTGTGATACTATTGATGTTACAATAAACGAGGACAATTCTGTAACAACCAAAGATAACGGTCGTGGTATTCCTGTTGGAATGCATGAAAAAGAAGGTGTCTCTGCCTTACAAGTAGTAATGACAAAGATTGGTGCCGGTGGTAAGTTCGATAAAGACTCTTATAAAGTTTCTGGAGGTTTGCACGGTGTGGGGGTAAGTTGTGTAAATGCACTTTCAGAGCTTTTAGTAGCTACCGTTCATAAAGAAGGAAAAGTTTGGCGTCAAGAATACTCTCAAGGAAAAGCACTATATCCTGTAAAAACAATTGGAGAAAGTGATTTTACGGGAACCGTTGTTACCTTTTCACCAGATAAGTCTATCTTTAAACAAACTACAGAATACAGTTATGAGACACTAGCAACACGTATGCGTGAGTTGTCTTATTTAAACAAAGGAATTACAATTAGCTTAACAGACAGAAGAAATACAGACGATGAAGGGAACTTTATTTCTGAAGTATTTCACAGTACAGAAGGGTTGCCTGAGTTTATTAAATATTTAGATTCTACTCGTGAGCAGTTAACCTCGCAAGTAATCTCTATGGAAGGTGAGAAAAATGGTATTCCTGTTGAAGTTGCAATGGTATACAATACTTCCTATGCAGAAAACCTACATTCTTATGTAAACAATATTAACACACATGAAGGTGGAACACACTTGTCTGGATTTAGACGTGGATTAACAGGTACTCTAAAAAAGTATGCAGACGAGTCTGGTTTGCTTAAAAATGTAAAATTTGATATTGCTGGTGATGATTTCCGTGAAGGACTAACAGCTATTATTTCTGTAAAGGTTGCAGAGCCACAATTTGAAGGACAAACAAAAACAAAATTAGGAAACAGAGAAGTATCCGCTGCAGTATCACAGTCGGTATCTGAAATGCTAACTAACTATCTAGAGGAAAACCCTAATGATGCTAAAATAATTGTTCAGAAAGTAATTTTAGCAGCAACAGCTAGACACGCAGCACGTAAAGCCAGAGAAATGGTACAACGTAAAACTGTGATGTCTATTGGAGGTTTACCTGGTAAATTATCAGATTGTTCAGAGACAGATCCAGCACAATGTGAAATTTTCTTAGTTGAGGGAGATTCTGCAGGTGGAACAGCAAAACAAGGTAGAGATAGAAACTTTCAAGCAATTTTACCACTTCGTGGAAAAATATTGAATGTAGAAAAAGCAATGCAGCACAAAGTTTTTGAAAACGAAGAGATCAAAAACATGTTTACCGCTTTAGGTGTTTCTATTGGAACTGAAGAAGATCCCAGAGCCTTAAACTTATCAAAAGTAAGATACCATAAAGTGGTTATTATGTGTGATGCCGATGTAGATGGATCGCATATTGCAACCCTAATACTAACCTTCTTTTTCAGATATATGAAAGAGATGGTAGAACAAGGGTATATTTATATTGCAACACCTCCATTGTATTTAGTTAAAAAAGGACAAAAAAGAGAATATGCTTGGGATGATGATCAACGTGATTTAATTGTGCAGCAAATGGGAGGTTCAGCCACCATTCAGCGTTATAAAGGTCTTGGAGAAATGAATGCAGAGCAACTTTGGGATACCACAATGAACCCTGAGTTTAGAACCTTACGTAAAGTGGTTATCGATAGTCCTGCAGAAGCAGATAGAGTTTTCTCTATGCTAATGGGAGACGAAGTACCACCACGTAGAGATTTTATTGAAAGAAATGCAAAATATGCAAAAATTGACGTTTAAATTTTAATATTTAATTAAAATAAGGAAAACCTCAACGTATAGTTGAGGTTTTTTTTGATTAGTAGAAATAAAATTACTCAACTTAATCATATCAAAAAGAAGTTACCTACGAATACTTTTAACATAATTTTTTATATTTACACAAAAACTAGTGAACCCTTAATATTAATTAATTTTATACACTATGAAAAAATCAATACTATTATTACTAACCGTACTTTTATTAACGCTAAGCACAAATGCACAAGACGGCTTTGATGGCTATCTTTTAGCCGACAAAAATGATCGAACCAAATTAATTGATGCATATATTAACCCTGCAATGAAAGGACTAATTTATGGTATGAATAATGGCTGGTATCATACAGCTAAGGTGCACAAAACTCTTGGCTTTGATATCTCAATTGGTATAAACAGCTCTTTCATCTCAAAAGGAGACGAAATGTTTACATTATCCGGTTTAACTTCAATTAATCAAAATAACGGAGGTAATATAACTGCCGCTACTGCTGCAGGTTCAGAAAACACTACACCGCTTACCACTGTTAACATTAGTGAAAACAATATAAACTATAGCACCACTTTTAATGCTCCAGGAGGAATAAAAGAGGACTTACCGTTAAACGCAATTCCAACGCCAGCAGTGCAAATTAATCTAGGCCTTCCTGCAAACTTTGAAATAAGCTTGCGCCTAGTTCCGAAAGTTGGATCTGAAGACGTACAAGGAAATTTACTAGGTATTGGCTTAAAAAAAGAAATAACACAGTGGTTTGGGCCGATAGACAAAACGCCTTTGCATGTATCTTTACTTGCCGCATATTCAACTATGACTGTAGACTATAACATAGATGAAAACCAAGATGTTTCTGTGCAAAACGGATTAGCTGAATTTAAATTAAACTCTTACACTGTGGAAGCAATAGCGTCATTAAATTTTCCTATTATTAACTTATATGGCGGAATTGGATACGGTTCAGGAAACGCTACTCTTAAAATGCTAGGAGATTACACTCTAAACTACGGTGCGTTGTCTAGAACAATCACAGACCCTATAAATTCTAAATTTAATGCAGGTAGCTTTAGAACAATACTGGGAACTCGTTTAAGTTTAGGTTTTTTTAAAATATTTGGAAGCTACACGCTTCAAGAATACAACACAGCTAATTTAGGAATTGCTTTTAGCTTAAGATAACAAATTAGAAAAAGACACCTGAATTTAGGTGTCTTTTTTTTGGGTTAAAATAGCCAATAAATTATCTAAAAATTTGTAATTTAGCCGCTTAAATACTCAAAATAATTAAAAAATAAAAATATGAAAGTTACAGTTGTTGGTGCTGGTGCAGTGGGCGCTAGTTGTGCAGAATACATCGCTATTAAAGACTTCGCTTCTGAAGTTGTAATCTTAGACATTAAAGAAGGTTTTGCAGAGGGTAAAGCAATGGATTTAATGCAAACAGCTTCTTTAAATGGTTTTGATACCAAAATTACAGGAAGTACAAGCGATTATTCTAAAACAGCAAATTCTGATATTTGTGTAATTACATCTGGTATTCCCAGAAAACCTGGAATGACTCGTGAGGAATTAATTGGTATTAATGCTGGAATTGTAAAAATGGTTTCTGCTAGTTTAATTGAGTATTCTCCAGAAACAATTATTATTGTTGTTTCTAATCCGATGGATACAATGACTTATTTAGTGCATAAAACTACAGGCCTTCCAAAAAATAAAATTATTGGAATGGGTGGAGCTTTAGATTCTGCACGTTTTAAATACAGATTAGCAGAAGCTCTAGGCGCGCCTATTTCTGATGTTGATGGAATGGTAATTGGTGGGCATTCTGATAAAGGAATGGTTCCTTTAACAAGATTAGCTACAAGAAACTCTATTCCCGTTTCAGAATTTATTTCTAAAGAAAGATTAGAACAAGTATTACAAGACACTAAAGTTGGTGGCGCAACCTTAACAGGTTTGTTAGGTACTTCTGCTTGGTATGCTCCTGGCGCTGCAGTTAGCGGAATGGTGCAAGCAATTGCTTGTAATACTAAAAAGATTTTTCCTTGTTCTACTTTGTTAGAAGGTGAGTATGGTTTAAATGATTTATGTATTGGAGTTCCTGTTGTTTTAGGTAAAAACGGAATTGAAAGTATTGTTGAAATTAATTTAAGCGATGCCGAAAAAGCACACTTGCAAGAATCTGCAATTGGAGTTTCTAAAACAAATGCATTGTTAGAATTATAGTCTATAATTTCTAATTATAAATATTAAAAATCCAGCACATGCTGGATTTTTTTTGCGCAATATTTTTTAAAATAAAACTTAACTACAGAAAGATTTAATTGGCTTTTATAGAGAAAATTCAATATAAAAAATTAAGTTTACTGTATTTAACAGTCACATTTTCAATACTTAAAAATGTCTATAATGAAATGAGACTGAAAAATAGTCAGAAACACCTACACAAATATGGTTAAATAATTGTTTAGACTACATTGAAATACTATATTTGCTCGTTTTAATAAAAAGAAAGTCGACCAAAAAAATAGAAGATGCAAAACAAAGGACTTATTAAAGTATTCGCAATCCTTTTCGGATTAGTGAGTTTATATCAATTATCATTCACATTTTTTGCCAACAAAGTAGAAGATGATGCTAAAGTATATGCAGAAAGAACGGTAACGGATAATGATGCAAGAAAGAAAGCTGTTGCTGAGAAAAAATACTTAGACAGTATTGCAAACAAAGAAATTATCAATGCAGGTGTTGCACAATACACTTACAACGATATTAGAGAAAAAGAAATGAATCTTGGTCTTGATTTAAAAGGTGGTGTAAATGCTATCTTACAAGTTTCTGTAAAAGAAGTTTTAAAGAATTTATCCAACGATTCTAAAAACGAAGCTTTTAACCAAGCCTTAGTAACTGCAGAAGTGAAACAAAAAAGTAGTAACTCTAATTATTTAGATTTATTCTTTCAAGAATTTGAATCGATTGCTGGAGATACAAAATTAAGCGATCCTGCTATTTTTGGAACCAAAGCTTTAAGCGATAAAATTTCTTTTAATGAAGACAACATCCCAGTTAAAGAAACTTTACAAGAAGAAATTAATAATTCTATTGGTACTGCTTTTGAAGTACTAAGAAGTAGAATAGACAAATTTGGAGTAGCATCTCCTAACATTCAAAGAATTGGAAACTCTGGTAGAATTCAAATTGAATTACCAGGAGCTAAAGATATCGAACGTGTAACGACATTGATAACTAGTAAAGCAGAATTACAATTTTGGGAAGTATATTCTAATGCAGAAGTAATTCAATACTTATCTGTTGCAAATGCAAAATCTATAGAGTTATTAAAAGACACCTCAATAGAAGAAAAAGTTGAAACAATTGTTGAAAAAGATGATATTGACGATTTATTAGGAGCATCTGCTGATTCTACACAAGTAGATCAAAAAATGTTGTTCTCTTATTTAAGTCCAATGCAAGCACAATTAAGTTCTACCATTGGATATGCTAAAGTTTTAGATACTGCAACTGTTAATAGCTTATTAAATAATAAAGAAATTAGAGACTTACTTCCTAATGAATTACGTTACGTAAAATTCTTATGGGATTATAAATCGTTTTCTACACAATCAGAAACCGAAAATACTGATGAAGATTTTGAAGCAAATGATTTAGTAGCTTTATATGCAATAAAATCGAACAGAAATGACATTGCTCCTTTAGAAGGTGATGTTATTTTAGATGCATCTCAAGTGTTTAGCCAGTTAAACAAACCTGAAGTAAGCATGACCATGAATAGCGGTGCATCTAAAGCTTGGGCAAAATTAACAACGGACTTAGCTGCTCAAAAAAATAAATTCATTGCTGTAGTTTTAGATGACAATGTCTATACTGCACCAACAGTAAACAATGCAATAACAGGTGGTAGTACTTCTATCTCTGGTGGTAGCATGACGATAACAGAAGCAGAAGATATTGCTACCGTTTTAAAAGCTGGTAAATTACCTGCTGCTGCAAGAATCATTCAAATAGAAGTGGTAGGCCCATCTTTAGGACAAGAGTCTATAGACGCTTCTATTAATTCATTTGGTTTAGCTATTTTATTAGTTTTAATCTGGATGATTTTATACTACGGTAAAGCGGGTATATTTGCAGATGTTGCATTAATAGTAAACATTCTATTCATATTTGGTATACTAGCCTCTTTCAACGCAGTATTAACGTTGCCTGGAATTGCTGGTATTATTTTAACCATAGGTATGTCTGTAGATGCAAACGTAATTATCTTTGAAAGAATTAAAGAAAGTTTGTTTAGAAAGAAAGGTTTAAAACAATCTGTAGAAGAAGGATTTTCTGTTAAAGGAGCTTTATCTGCTATTATTGATGCAAATATTACAACACTTTTAACAGGTATTATCTTATATGTTTTCGGATCGGGACCAATTAAAGGTTTTGCATTAACATTAATGATTGGTATTGCAACTTCATTATTTACTGCTGTATTTATTACACGTTTATTAATTGATGATGCTGTAAATAAAAACACTAAATTGACTTTTAACACCTCTATCTCTAAAGGATGGTTTCAGAATATTAATGTAGAATTCTTAAAGAAACGTAAAATTGCTTATATCATTTCTGGAGCAATTATAATTGGTGGTCTTATTTCTATCTTCTCTATTGGATTAAAACAAGGAGTTGATTTTAAAGGAGGACGTTCATTTGTAGTTCGTTTTGATCAAGCAATGAATCCTACTAAAGTAACAGAATCTTTAAAAGATGTTTTTGTTACTTCACCAGAAGTAAAAACTTATGGAACAGATAATCAGTTAAAAATAACAACAGTTTATAGAATTGAAGATGAAGGAACACAAGTAGATGAAGAAGTTCAAAGTGCTTTATTTACAGGTTTAAAACCATATTTAGGAGAGACTACTTATAATAACTTTAAACCAGGTTTTGAAAAAGAAGGTGCTGGTGTAATGAGTTATATTAAAGTAGAACCAACCATTGCAGATGATATTAAAACATCCGCATTATATGCAGTATTTGGATCTTTATTAGTGGTTTTCCTTTACATCTTATTACGTTTTAGAAAAATATCTTTTTCTATCGGAGCTGTAATTGCAGTTTTTCATGATGTACTAATTGTATTGAGTATATTCTCTATTACCTATAACTTTATGCCATTTGATATGGAAATCGGGCAATCTTTTATAGCCGCCATATTAACGGTTGTAGGGTATTCGTTAAATGATACTGTGGTAATATTTGATAGAATTAGAGAGTTCGCAGGAATTCACAAAAATTGGAAATATAGCGAAGTAGTAGACAAGGCTTTAAGCTCTACCTTAGGTAGAACTATAAATACATCTTTAACAACATTATTAGTAATGTTAGCAATCTTCATGTTTGGTGGAGATTCTATTAAAGGATTTATGTTTGCCCTTATTATAGGTGTAGCTGTTGGTACGTATTCATCATTATTTGTGGCAACACCAATTATGTATGATACTTCTAAAAAAGAAGAAAAGAACGACTAGTTCTAATAAAATATTTTAAAACCGTTTTCCTTTTGAGATACTGAAACATATTCAGCACAAGGAAAACGGTTTTTTCATTTGAATAATAGCAGTTATATTTGCAATCTGATGAGCATTATAAAACTTCAAGATTTATATTTTAAACCTTATATCAATAAGGATAAAATTAAGACGATTGTAAAATATTTAGCAAAAAGCGTAAAAGCAGATTTACCAAAAGGTGAAATTCCAATTTTTGTAGGTATTTTAAATGGATGCTTCTTGTTTGCAGCAGATTTCATAAGAGAGTTTAATGGCAATTGTGAAGTTTCATTTGTAAAATTAGCTTCTTATGAAGGTACTTCATCTTCAGAAAATGTAAAACATTTGGTGGGTATAAATGAAGATTTAACCGGCAGAACTGTAATTATTTTAGAAGACATTATAGATACAGGTGCTACCTTACAAGAAATCTACAACATCTTTAAAGATAAGAACGTAAAGCAATTAAAAGTAGCTACTTTATTTTTTAAACCAGATGTATTTAAAAAAGAACTACCAATAGATTATATCGGACAAAGTATAGAAGATAAATTTATAGTTGGTTACGGTTTAGACTATAATGGTTTGGGTAGAAATTATCCAGAAATATATCAACTATCAACAACACCAAAGATGAAGAACATTGTATTATTTGGCCCCCCAGGTGCAGGAAAAGGAACACAAGCAGAGTTTTTAAAAGAAATGTATAATTTAGTTCATATCTCTACAGGAGATGTATTTCGTTTCAATATTAAAAATAAAACTGCTTTAGGTATATTGGCTCAAAAGTATATGGATGAAGGTAATTTAGTACCTGATGAAGTTACTATTAACATGCTAAAAACTGAAGTAGAAAAAAATGCAGATTCAAACGGATTTATCTTTGATGGCTTTCCAAGAACAGAATCTCAGGCAGCAGCCTTAGATACTTTTTTAGCTGAAAAAGGAGAACAAATTAACGGAATGGTTGCTTTAGAAGTTCCTGAAGACAGACTAGTTACCCGCCTACTTGAAAGAGGCAAAACTAGCGGAAGAGCAGATGATACAGATGAATCAAAAATTAGAAATCGTTTTAACGAATACAATACAAAAACTGCTATTTTAAAAGATTATTTTCAAGCTCAGGATAAATACTACGGAATTAATGGTGTTGGTTCTATTGAAGAAATTACACAAAGAATTAAAACCGTATTTGATACCCTTTAAAATGTGTAACTTTGTGCTTGCTTAAGTTGTTAACTTTTTTAAGTATAACACGAAAAAAGTGTGCACTAATAGGTGCCTATTTAAACAATTACACAACAAATAACAATTATGACAGAAGGTAACTTCGTTGATTACATAAAAGTGTATGCAACCTCTGGAAAAGGAGGACAAGGATCTGTGCATTTACACAGAGAAAAATACATTACCAAAGGTGGCCCTGATGGTGGTGACGGCGGACGTGGAGGTCACATTATTTTACGTGGCGATAAAAATATGTGGACATTGTTTCACTTAAAATTTAAACGACACTTTAGAGCTGAAGGTGGTGGTGCCGGCAGTAAAAGTAGAAGTACTGGTCGTGATGCTGCAGATGTTTTTGTAGATGTGCCATTAGGTACTATTATTAGAGATGCAGATACAGATGAAATATTACACGAAATTACAGAAAATGGTAAAGAAGTAGTATTATTACCTGGTGGAAAAGGTGGACTTGGAAACTGGAATTTTAAATCTTCTACGAACCAAACACCTAGATATGCCCAACCTGGTATAGACGGACAAGATGGTTGGTTTAGAATCGAATTAAAGTTATTGGCAGATGTAGGTTTGGTTGGTTTTCCAAATGCAGGAAAATCTACTTTATTATCTGTATTAACCTCTGCAAAACCAAAAATTGCAGATTATGCCTTTACAACACTAAAACCCAACTTGGGAATTGTTGAACATAGAAATCAGCAAACTTTTGTAATTGCAGACATTCCTGGAATTATCGAGGGTGCTGCAGAAGGAAAAGGACTAGGACACCGTTTTTTACGTCATATAGAGCGTAATTCTACGCTTTTATTCTTAATTCCTGCAGATAGTGACGATATTAATAAAGAGTACGCTATTCTACTAAATGAGCTAAAACAGCACAATCCTGAATTATTAGATAAAACGCGTTTATTAGCGATTTCTAAGACAGATATGTTAGACGATGAGCTGAAAGAAGAAATTAAGGCTGATCTTCCAAAAGGTATAGAAACATTGTTTATTTCTTCTATTGAAGAAAGTGGTTTGCAAGAATTGAAAGATAAGCTTTGGGAAATGTTGAATTAAAATATATTTTAAATTACCAGTTTCTAAATACAATAGATATAAAATTTGTTATTCATTGTTCCTAAGTATTAGGCAAAGAATAGCAAATTTATTGTTTTATTTGAATCTTAATTGGCAAACGGTATTTTGTTGTTACCGGAATACCTCTTTTTATTGCTGCATAAACATTCGGAATTTTATCTACAGAAATTCTTAAAACACTGTCTAGTTTTGGTAATTGATTTTTAATCTCTTCGGATGATTCCATTGCTTCTAAAACAATTTTGCCTTTAGAAGTGATTAATAAATCTACATACACAATTTCTGATATTGAATCTCTAATAACAAATTGGTGTTTTTGTAACTCCGCTCCTATCTTTTGATGAATTGTAGTTCTAAAGCAATTATTCTTTTTTTGTTTATCTATAATGGAATCACACACTTTAAATGAAGGTGAAGTATCTACCGAAGAAAAGTTAACAATCGTATCTAGTAGCTGCATGTTTTTATTTTTTGAAAATGAAAAATTATCACAAGAAGTGATAAAAATAAACAGGAGTAAAGAAGAGGATACACGCAAAAACATAGATCTAATTATAGCGTGAAATTACTAAAATTTAATGAATATTTACGTTAAGTTTTCCATGCAATAAATTAGTTAGTTTTAGTATTAATTATATTGTAACAAAGGTTTTGTATTTTTGTCTTACTATAAAGTTTACAATGGATATATTCTTACTCACAATTGGTTTTTTATTTGTAATGCTTGGTCTTATTGGTTCTTTTTTGCCAGTTTTACCAGGACCTTTAACTAGTTGGTTGGGTTTATTGATTTTGTATTTTACTTCTATAGTACCAATGAATTATACATTTCTAGGAATTACGCTAGCTATTGCAATATTTATATGGGTTTTAGATTACATAATTCCTGCAATTGGAACAAAACGTTTTGGTGGCAGTACATATGGTGTCTACGGAACTACCATTGGATTGCTTATTGGCTTGTTCTCTCCCATTCCGTTTGGAATATTACTTGGTGCTTTTTTAGGTGCTTTTATTGGAGAAATGCTGCATGACAAAAAAAATACGAAGAGGGCTTTTAGAGCTTCTATTGGTTCTTTATTGGGCCTTATAACTTCTGCAACTATAAAATTTACTGTAGCTGTAGTGTATGCTGTTTTATTTTTTATGAAGGTTTGGGAATATAATGGCGTGTTCTTTTAAAATCTGTAAACTCTCACAAAGTAAGTAAGTAAGTAAGTAAGTAACTATAAATAAGTTCTGTTTTCTCGAATTATCTTTTATTTTCAAATGAAATTTTTGACTGCCATAAAGATATATTCCATAAACCATATAGATTTTATAAAAGTTATTTTATTTTACGCAGAAGAACAAAGAAAACGTAGCTTTTGAAAATAGTATTTATTCTTCTAAAAACGCATCAACAAATATAGTCCTGATTGAAACCGTATCCTTTTATTTTATATCACAAAGAGTCGTAAAAAAAAGGAAACAGCTTCAAAAACAACTCTTTATAAAAGTTTAAAACAAAAAAAAAGCGTCCCATTTAAGGGAAGCTTTCCATTGGTTAACAAAACCACGACACTTTTTATAAAGTGCCAAACAACACAACTAAATGC
>Ga0209815_1002404_pt1 | contig 11393 bp, 27 predicted proteins | sample CoawatmetaG00DNA_FD_187507 | JGI IMG/M metagenome (GOLD analysis project Ga0209815, IMG submission 187507) | Marine microbial communities from the West Antarctic Peninsula - Coastal water metaG002-DNA (SPAdes) (version 2) | ecosystem: Environmental > Aquatic > Marine > Coastal ...
CTGCCTACCTTTTCTTCTTTTAAATTTCATAGGGTGTTATTTTTTACCCCTATTTCTAGCACGATTAGCTCCCTGAGGTTCTAGTACTGTACCTCCATCTTTTGTGTGGGATACATCCTTACCATCTCCTTTCTTACCTTTCTTTTTATTTAGTTTAGTAAGTAAGGATCTGTATATTTTCCTAAACTTAGAGGCTCCATACTTCTTATTGTACGAGTCCTTAACCTTTTTAGCGTCAGGATTATTCTGGTAGTACTTAGCACTATCGCTTTTACCTACTGTGGTTCCTGCTAATTTATTCCTAGCCATATTATAATTTATTTATACCTGCAATATACAAATCTAAAACTTAATAATGGTTAATAAATCAATGTCTATGTAAAACAGGAGTTCCCTATCCCATATACTACCTGGTCGTGGGTTCTTCATTCCTCCCCACTCTACTGTAGCGTTGGTAATATCCCTCATCCAGATATAACCTATACCATCTAAGAATCTCCAAGCGATACATAAAGGCAAACCTTTCTCTAGAGCTTCCTTCTGGCAGTGTTGTATCTTTCTTACGGATGTCCTAGCTCTTTTTATACTAGCCATATTAAGTGACATAGTTTTAACCTCACACAAGGATACCACCTCTAGGGTTTTATTGTTTATAATCTCAGCGTCTACTGGGGCAAACTTACCTAGCTGATTAAAGGTTAGATCTTTCCCCTCCAATAGAATGCGAAGAGTTTCCTCTTCCCTCACTCTATCAGATTCTTTCTCGAACTTAGGCTCCCTCATTGTGTGGTGGAATATCCCACTCCATGGTGTTACCTATATTATCATCCATCTTATCCTTCAGTACTTGAAGTAAGATAAAATACCCAGTAACATCCATAAGGTCGTTATCACTTAAGAAGGAGTTTTTATTCTTCATCCTATTGAGTTTGTCGTTGATCCTTGCTTGTATAGCGTACATAGGATCTACATCGAACAGTACTCCCTTATTGAATACTGAGTTACCGTAAGAGTTATTCTTCTCAAGTAGAAGGTCTCTAATCTCGTCACACTTTACTTTAATTTTTTCTTGCATCTTTATTTATTTAAATTCTTCGTTATACGGAACAAATGTTGCCTCACTGGAATGTCGAATAATCTCGTCTTCATCAGAATATATTTTTGTTACGTTTTCAAATAACCATCCTCCTGGGACTCTGGTTACTTTTAAAGCGTCAAAGTTAAAATCTTCATCTGTTTCTACGTACTCAAATAAATCCAAATAGTAGATACCATAATTTTCTTCACTTTCTTTCATAATTATTTAGATTTAGGAGCGTTAAATACTACACACTCAGTTGTTAATAACATACCTGCTACAGAGGCTGCACTCTCTAGGGCTACACGAGTTACCTTTGTAGGGTCTATAACTCCAGCCTTCATTAGGTCTTCGTACTCATCTGTCTTAGCGTTGTACCCATAGTTGCTAGTGTCATCAACACCAGACCAGTGATTCTCGTGGGATACTGCAAGCATAACTTCAGCACCTTCAACTCCAGCGTTACTAGCTATCTGTCTAAGTGGAGCCTCTAAAGACTTAACTAGGAGTTTAACACCTAAAGCCTCACCTTCGTTACTAGTAATAGTACTCTCTGTTACGTTGATTCCTGCGTTATAAATAGCAATACCACCTCCAGTAACAATTCCTTCTTCTATGGCAGCACGTGTAGCTTCAAGGGCATCATCTATACGATCCTTCTTCTCCTTCATCTCTATCTCTGAGGCAGCACCTACATAAAGTACTGCAACCCCTCCAGCCATTCTAGCTAGACGTTGTTTAAGGTAGATGGATTCTTTATCTATCTCTAGGTTAGCTCGTAGTTGTTTAACTCTACTTTTTATACCTTTCTTAGAACCTTTACCACCTATTATAATAGTAGAGTTTGCATCTATAGTAATCTTATCAGCCCTACCTAGCATGTCAATAGTGAACTTCTCTAGGGTTAAACCTACATCCTCAGTTATTAACGTACCACCAGTAAGTGTAGCTATATCTTCAAGCTCATCAGTCCTCATCTCTCCGAAGGAAGGAGCACGTATAGCGGATACTTTTACCCCACCCTTAACCTTATTTACCACTAGGGTAGATAGAGCGTCTCCATCTATATCCTCAGCTATAATAAGTAAGCTACCACCTTGTTGAACAACAGGCTCTAGTACAGGCATTAGGGATTGTATATTAGATATTGTCTGGTCGTATATAAGTATGTATGGATCATTTAGTTCCACATTCATCTTCTCTTGATTGTTAATGAAGTAAGGTGATAGGTAACCTCTGTCAACCTTAACTCCCTCTACTACATCCACATACGTATCAGTACCTTGAGATGTCTCTACTGTGATGACACCTTCCTTAGTAACCTTCTTCATAGCGTTAGCTATTAGGGAACCAATCTCTTTATCGTTGTTAGCTGATATTGTAGCAACGTGCTCTATTGTGCCTATATCTTTTCCTATTGGTAGCGATGCTTCCTTCAGGTTGTATACAACCATATCTACAGCTTTATCTATACCAGCCTTAAGGTCTACAGGACTGTACCCAGAGGTTACATACTTCAACCCCTCCTTAGCAATAGCCTGAGCTAATACTACAGACGTTGTTGTACCATCTCCAACCTCTTCGACAACCTTAGAGGCTACCCTCTTAATCATCTGAGCACCCATATTCTCTACAGGGTCACTTAAAAATATAGACTGAGCTACAGTAACTCCATCCTTTGTTATGATAGGGTTGTTGTTCCCCTGATCAATGATAACATTACGACCTTTCGCTCCTAGTGTTACCTTTACTGCGTCAGCTAAGGTGTTGATTCCTTTTAGTAGAGAGTCTCTACCATCTGTACTGAATTTGATTTCTTTTGCCATCTTACTTTAGTTTAAATGATTGCTAATAACTCATCCTCTGAAAGGATTAAGTTGTCTCCTACTTTAGTACCTGATGTTGTGGTGTACATAACACTATCATCAATCTTTACAACAAGGCACTTGTTACCTACAGCGAGAACTAATCCTGTGCTATATTGCTCCTTAGGCATGTTGGTGAGGATAATACCAGAGGTGGTAGTTTCCTTTATAGGGGAGGGTTGTAGGTAGATTCGATTACCTATTGGTGTTAGTTTCATATTCTTTAGCTTAAATTTTCTTTTCTTCTCTTCAACGTACCCAAAGTTACGTTTATTTTGTGCTTTATCCTTAGTAGTCGTTGCACTACCTTTAAAGTCTTTCCCTTCTTGATTGACTCTGATATTAGAGTGTTTATTATTCCCATCATCTTCCTTGTTTTTTTTAATGATTAGTTCCTTCACAGTTTATTTATTCAACTTATTCACTGATTGATCATATATAAGAAGGAGTACTACAAGTACTACCAATCCTATTAAGCACCATGTTTGCGTCATCTTAGTCTATTGTTTTAGTTCTCGTATTCTTTCAGCTACAGCTATTTGAATCATAGTTGCACCCTCACTTATCGCATCTTCTCTCACCCACTCCAACTCCTCTATTACTCGTTGGTTTGCGTAAGCCTCAACCTTTTCTCTAAGAGAAACTATATTTCTTGACTGAGAAGGTCTATCTGTTGAATTGAATATAGCCATTGCTATATCTTGGTTTATATTTTGTTTCATTTGTTAGTTTTTAAAATAATAATACCCACTTTCTTTTTCCTTTTCTAACCTACCATTACCTTTACTTTTGTAGTAATCTAAAGGTTGATTCTCCCATAATTGCCATTCTATGATTTTATCTACCAATTCATTCATAGTTTTTGCAGTTAAATTAAGCTCTTGGTCTTTACCTCTAGTTATTTTTAATGTAATATCCATCTTAGTCTTGTTTTAACCCACTATGGAGGCAATCCCCATCGCCCCCATGCTGATTTTTAAACCCCTATGGTTCAAATTGATTGATAGCTATCACGCTGCTATCGGTCGTAATGTTTTAGTACACGTCATGTGACATACATAAGAATTTTGGATCTACTATGTCTATCACTATCACCTCTATAACTTTAGTAGACTTACCTGCTTTTGACAACTTAGAGATAAAGTTAACATCCTTATTCAACTCATCAACGCTTTTGGTTTTTATACACGTCTCATATTTAGATTCTTTCCAGACTTTAGAAGGCTTCTCAATACCTTTTACTAGGTTTATAATCCTCCACTTGTAGCGTACAACTGCGTGGTATATCTTCTTCCTCACTACTCTATAACTTTAAGGCTTTCTAACTCGAAGGTTAGATTCTCAACTTCACACCTTAACTTAACTATAATCTCATCTTTTATAGTATTAGCTGACTTATATAGAGCCATGATCTCATCCTGATAGCGTAGGTAATCCTTGATTGCAGTGTTAAGTTTTTGGAATAATATTAAGTATTTATCATCATCCTTAAGAAAACTATCGTGTACCTTAAGGTAGTAAACCATAGAGCTATGATGTCTTCCCATAACCTTACCTATCAGCGTTAAAGGGAATGAGAAATTTCTCCTAATAGCGTTTACTATACACATATTAGCCTCAACTATCTTCCTCTCTCTAGTTCCAACACTATAAAGGTGAATATCATTTTCCTTGTACGCTATCCTAAATAAGACCTTTATAATCTCCACATCATTGCTGGATAGTCTTAAATCGTGTAGATGCTTTGTAGCTTTAACTACAGCCATCTCTAAACCTCTGTCTTTTGTATTCATAATTTATTTATTTTAGTATCTCATATATTATTTGCCTAACAAAGAAAAACAAAAAATATAATCCACTTAATATTAATAATATTTTTGAAACCATAACTAAAAAGCTTCGTTAGGTTCTGATGACGATGTAAACTTACTATCGAAATCTTCAGGGTCACTAAATCTAGTGTACTCCTTCTTGAATTTAAGTGGTAGGGTTCCCGTACCAATGTTTCTACCTTTAGCGAAGATCAAATCTACTAGACCCTCTGTATTATTGCCACTATCATCCTGCATTATTCCGTAGTACTCTGGTCTATATACAAGCATAACAATATCAGAAGCCTGCTCAATCTCTCCACTCTCTCTAAGGTCAGATAACGTAGGTCTAGACCCTTCTCTCCTATCTACACCTCTACTAAGTTGCGATAGAGCCACGATTGTTATGTTTAACTCTTTAGCTATGTTCTTAAGTTCACGAGCTACTAGGGCTACCTCCTGCTCCCTTGAGAAGCCACTACCCTTAACTAACTGTAGGTAATCTACAAGGACAAACTTAACATCCTTAGTTATTACGTACTGACGTATCTTATTTAGTAGGTATCTTAATGACGAGTCCTTACACTCATCAACGAATAGTTGAGTCTTCTCTAGCTTACCTATAGCAGTATCTACCCTTGCTAACTCCTCATCCTCTAGTGTACCCTTCATGATGTATCTGTTATTAACAGAACTTTCCAATGACACTAATCTTTGTAGTAGTTGTGTATCTCCCATCTCGTATGAGAATACTGCTGAGGGTATACCTGCCTTAGCACAATTATAACAGAAGGCTAAACCTAGTGATGTTTTACCCATTGAGGAAGCACCACCTATGACTATAAAGTCAGTCTCTTGCCAACCTCCAGTAAACTTATCTATAGATTGAAACCCTGTAGGTATACCAACCATCTCGTCTGAAGACATACGTCTCTGTATATCGTCATGTAGTATCTTTAATTGTTTCTTTATATCGGGTATATCGTTACCCTTAACCTCTGATATAGATTGCAACTCCTTCTCTACGTGACCAAGTATATCGAATAGGTCATCCCCTTTATTCATCATGTTGTTAGAGACTTCCAACAACTTCTTAAATCTTATCTTCTTTTCCTCTTGAGATAGGTAGAGGATTAAGTGCGTAGTGTTATATAGGCTAAAATCTTTAGAGTAACATTCTACTAACCTATATTGGGCTAGAGGATCTTTAACTGATTGAGATAATATTAAAAGATCAACCTTCTCTCCAGAGTCTAACCTTGATGATACTTGATTGTATATTTTTCTGTTAAGGGAATCCTTAAAGATTGATTCTGTAATTAAACTATGATTATCGTAGTACTCCTTTGGGTAGGACATGATGCGACCAAGCAACATTACCTCCATTTCTTCGTTATCTGTCATCGGTAATATAGTTTGGTTTCTTATATAGGTTTGTGTTCTTTATCTCAGAACTCTTACCATCGGCACTGATGATAAGCTCACTTTCCCAACCCTTCTGATTAATCCACGTACATGGATTCTTTCTGTACTTCTTGTCAGGGGTTGATGCTACGTAGGGTTCTACACCTTTTATGGCTAGTCCCATCTCTCTTAGGGTTAGGTTTATAAAGGATTTTTTAGTTCTTATTTGATCGGTCTTCTTATCATATAAAGTCCAAAACATATCAAAAGCTTTTGTCTTCCTAGCCATAGTACTGTCTTCAGAGTCAGATGTATCTTCATCCTTAGATATTCTAAAGTCAACCATATTAAAGTGGTTGTTAATGTTTTTAAATATACATTTAGCTTCTACTTCACTTGAGTATATTGATTGGTGTAAGACACCACCTATGTAAAAATTGATAGCCTTACCATCAACCTCAATAAAATCTACCCTATCTAGGTCTATTAAATCTGTATCTGAAACTCTGTACTTCATAGCTTTGTGGTTGGTTTTGGTTTGGTAAAAAAAGGGGAAGCTTTATAACCTCCCCTTTATCACTATCAATTAGAATGGTAAGTCATCTACTGGTTGTGGTTTAGCTTGACTCTTAGCCTCAGGCTTAAACGTGTCAACCTCTACGTAGTGAGTCTTTCCATACTCATCAGCCTCACGCTTCTTTACAACCTTTAACTTAATGTACTTGTCTCCATTGTACTCGAACATAAAGTCCTTAGCTTCTGAACCTAATTTGGTAAGGTTTAATGCGAACTCTACTAGTCCACCATCAAATTTTTCAGTACCATTTCCAATGTAAATCTTTTCTGTCTTGTTACTCATAGCTTTTAGCTTTTAAATAAAATAATTAATAAGTGCCTCTCTTTCTGTTGTATCTAAATACTTAGCAATCTGCTTAAGATGTCTTATCTTAAACTCATTAGGATTGGCTAGGTACTTATATAGGGTAGGTCGGCTTAACCCTAATCTTTCTGACAACCATAGTATGGTTATTCCTTTATTTTTTAAAACTTCTCTTAGTATCATAACGTATCCATGATTAAATGATCGTCAACCACTGCCTCGTTATCTATAAAGAACCTTCTGTACGTATCAAGTAAGTATTTATACTCATCTCTACCTCTGTCCATAAACTCTTTACCTGCGTAGAATATAGATACGTTGTATGGGGCAACTTTCTCCTGCGTTATGAAGACAAACTCGTCACACCCAAACCCATCTGAGTAGAAGGATGCTTGTCTGTCATACCCATACTTCCTGCAAGAGCCTGAGAATCCATATAGACTTCCATCTCCAGTAGTTTTTAAGTCTATCAACGTCTTACCATTTCGGTAATCAGCTTTACCCTTGCAGAATACTCCTGTGTCACTATCCTGCCAAGCGTTAGCTATCTCCCTCTCTCCTTCAGTAACCATTAGGTCTCTTACTTCCTTGTGAGAGAACAACACGTCCTGCATACGCATTATCTGGTCGTACTCTTTAGTTAAGATAATAGTAGGGGCTTTAACATTCTCTAACTTGAATTCCTTGTACCCCTTAGTAGTCCTTGTAGCTGAGTCAAATACCTTAACCTTCTGATCAAACTCATTAGGTTCTAGCATTGCTACATGGTAAGCCCTCCCAAAAATCATAGGGAAAGTTTCAGTCCTTAACTGAGGGTTATCCCTCATCAGTTTATAGGTTCTAACATCCTTCTTTATTAGCCCTAACTGTGAGTTCGTTACAAACTCATAGTCAGAGTAATAAAAAGAGTCATCCTCTAGCTTACTTATGAAGCTATCAAGACTCATTACGCTAAGGTCTTAGAGATTTTAATAACCTTGTCAAGATTGTCTTGCTGGGTTTTGGTTAGGATATAACCATTCATTTTCTGCTCAACTACGCTACCCTTACCTTGCTCTATAGCAGTCATCATAGCTTTATATTGCTCAGATGATAGTTTAGGCTTAGATTTGGGTGTCGTAGCTTTTGCAGGGGGGGACGTATGACCTTTAACTGCTCCGTTTCCATCATCATCACCAGTAACTACACCAATGAAGGAAGCTAATGCGTATCTCCTAGCGTATGATATAGCTGAACCAACTCCATGTGCATCTTCCTTAGATGGAATATACATAGTAGAGGATAAATACTCGCCACTAGAATGTGATAGAATTGTTGTTAACCCACCTACATCTGTAGGCATTTGGATGATTGATAGCTCATTTTCGGCTAATAATGACCTTACTGAGTCCCATACTGAACCTAAATCAGCATAATTACTCTTAAAAAAAGGATTCTTTGAGTTCTCTTTGGCAGGTCTCAACTGAGCCTGTACCTTTGATAGGGCAAGGGTTAGGTTGCCAATGGTTTCTGATTTCTCCATTTTGGTTTGATTTAATTAACTTTCTGTTACAAATATAGTAAACTTTCTTTACTATTAGCTACTATTAATAATATTTATTTGGATAATTGTCACTATCTTAATTAAGTGCTGTGACCTATAACTAACTCCAGATTATTTTTATACACTGCACTTTTTTCTTTTAAGATCTTATTTTCTGACAATCGTCTTTGTATGTAATTACCTTTCTTTTCTTTATGGTAATCAAGCTTCTCTTCAGGTGTCATATCTGTAAACCTACCTGTTTTTTTAATTTTATTATCGTGGAGGAATACCACCTTTTTTATCTTAGCCATGCCTTAGTCTTGTTTTAGTTCTTTAATTCTGTTTGCTAATTTTAAATTAGCAATATTGATAGCTGATATAAAAGGAGTTTCTTTAATATCCATGTTGGATTTTAATAATTCCTCCAACTCCTCGATAACTCTTTCATTAACGTAAGCCTCAATTCTTAGTGTAATATCTCGTAAGTCCATCTTAATCTTGTTTTAGTTGTTTTATTCTATCTTTTAATCCCTTAACGGCATACAAGCCGTCTTCTTCAAAGTATGATAACGCTATCTCCAACTCTCCGATTGCTCGTTGTTTAGAGTAAGCCTCAACCTTTTCTCTAAGTGAGATGATATTGCGTGACTGAGATGGTCTGTCAGTTGAATTGAATATAGCCATTGCTATATCTTGGTTTATATTTTGTTTCATTTGTTAGTCTTAGTTTCTTATTAATACTTGGCTTTATTCACGCCCAAAATCATATACTAAACGTTATATGCCATACTCGTTCCTCGTTCATCACATAGCCAAACCGTTAGCCACAATTAAAGGCTAAAATCCTCAATGCACTTTTGCTCACTTTCTATCAATACAATATTTCCTTTATCGTCTGCGTTTTTTAAGAAAGCCTTTAACAGATCGCTTCGTTGGCTAACACCAGATAAAGATAAAATTTTAACCTTACTTTCTAGCCATTCAACATAATCATCGTTAAATCCGTCTTTATTTACACTTGCACCAGCATATTCTTGTCTATAAGCATATACATCAAATCCTTTATCTTCTTCAAATTTCTGTTTTAGATCCATCTTTTAGTTTATTTAATCGGTTAAAATTCAATCCTTATCTGTTGTCTTTGGCCTTTTCATTTTTATTTAGTTGTTTCACTATCCATAGTCTTATACTTTAAATTTATAACCTTGGTCTAAAGCGATGTTTAGATGTCCTTCTAACGCATCTACCATTTGTTCTAACTCTTTTACCCTACCCTCTAAGGCTTCAATCCTTAGTAGGTTATACTCTTCTTGTTGTTCTTCTCTTGTCATATCCTCTATCTTAGTTCTTCAACCTCTATATGCACAGAGCATATTTGGTTATGATTATTAGTCCATACGGATCTACCTTTGTCCTTCCTACTTACATCAATATCGTCATTTTTCTCTACCTCTAGACCAACTCCTTCAATAAGGATTTCAGCCTTAGATTTACTAGAAAAAACACCACTTACTTTTTTGTAGCTACCCACATGTAGATACACTATATATACATTCCTCATCCGTTTATCTTATGTTTAAGGGTTATTAATACCTCATCTCTAAGGGTATCTCTATCGTAGTCTGATAGATTCTTATCGTAATCGTATATAATACCCTCTAAGGCATCGTTACACGCATCAAACAACTCACTAGACAATCTTTCTATGTCTCTTGTAGGGATTGTAACCTCTACGTCTCCCTCAAATGGGGGTAAATCTTCTCTATCGCTCATCTTACTCTTGTTTTAGTTGTTTAATAAATTGTATTACTGATTTGTACGCAAATGATATGTCTTGATTACATATAGACTCGTAAATATTTTTAATTGTGGTGTTAGATATTTCTTCACTTTGTTCTGCTTCTCCTACTAAACACTTTTCAATAACAGGCATAAGCCAATCCCAAGAGGTGTGAAATTGTAATTCATCTACTAATGTTGGAGGGTGTAGGTTTTCAGCATCATCGTAGAATACCGACTTGTCATCTCCTAACTTCATTCCCCAAAATTCTGCTATAAGTTTATTAGAGTCTGTAGGGGGATAACACTCGTTGTAAATATCCTCTTGTGTAACATCTTTATCTTTAAACATCTTGTTCTTTTTTTAATTTAACAATCACTTCATTACAATGCATAGCGTACATTAAATCGTTAGATTTTAATGCTTGTTTAAGGTATTGTCTCCAAACCTTTATCTTATCTACTATAAGTTTGTTATCTTTCATCTTCCTTGTCTTTTAGGTTGGTTGCTTTATCACTATCTTCAGATCTTTGCTGGTACTCTTCATCTGCAATACGACCTCTAACTTGTTTATCCATACGACTACCTTGTAGTAAGCCTTCCTGCATTGATATAAACAATTCTTTCATCTGTCCCATAGCTTTAGTTGTTTAGGTAGTTATTGATTAGTGTTTCGTACTCATCGTACACCTCGTTATAGTAGTCTTGGGCTTCCTCTGTGAACATCATTACAGTCTCTTGACCTACCTCGCTTGAACCTCCGTAGGTATCTAGACCAAAATTCATCTCTGTAATGTGTGTGGCCAAACTATCCACTAACTCCATAAGTCGGGAGTTCTCAGTGTCTAATTGTCCTTGTGTGGGTTTAAGTCTAGGGGATTGGTAACCTTCATCCTCCAGTAACTTCTTTGCGTTGATAATTTTTTGTAATCTGCCTATCTCTAGCATAATTTCTTGGTTTAATTGGTTTAATTGGTTTAGACTGCTAATATAGTAAACTTATTTTACATACACTAACTATTTATTAACAATCGCTATTTATCCCTTGTT
>Ga0209815_1002407_pt1 | contig 11379 bp, 4 predicted proteins | sample CoawatmetaG00DNA_FD_187507 | JGI IMG/M metagenome (GOLD analysis project Ga0209815, IMG submission 187507) | Marine microbial communities from the West Antarctic Peninsula - Coastal water metaG002-DNA (SPAdes) (version 2) | ecosystem: Environmental > Aquatic > Marine > Coastal ...
AATCGTCCCTTCCCCAACTCCCGTATCGACTCCTATTATAATTAGTGATGATTATTGGAAGAATTCCATAGCTAGTTTGGCAAATTCTTCCATTGCAGATGGGTACGTTATAAACTCCTTTGCTGATTACGAGAACTTTAAATTTGGTTCTGGGCTTCAAAAGACCCACCGCGACTATTGTAAGTATTTTGCAAAGCATCCTCTTGGGTTAACCGAGGTTACTAAGACTGGAGGCAATATTATTGCTCAAGTATTTGGTAAAGGTTTATTTAATTGTGATTTTGATATCGCTGGATCTGATGTTTCTAGCTTAGAAGGAAACTATATTGCAACTAGTATTACTGGTGTGGTCCCTATTGCGTATAATAGCGGTTCTGGGGTATTCAGTACCTGTGCTGTAGCATCTTATGGAGACGGTATTGCTTCGGGAACTTATATTGCTTATGGCCCAGGAGAGTCGGTCCTCCCACTTACAGGAACTTATGCATCTCCAATAAATGTAAATACCGCGCAACAAAGCGACCCTAGCCCCTTCAATGCAGAGTTTAGAAACCCTAATATTTTAAGTGGGATAGAGTTTGTTCAAACTTCGGGCGCACCTAACGCTAATCAGTTTGCTGTGTTTAAATTAGATTCTTCTAATGCTACGCCTGGAATGGAGAATACTCTTATTAATAACAGCGTTATTAAGTGTAAATCCCTTGGAGGACTACCTAGACTTCGCTTTGATTTGTCTTCATATGGAGATAGACCTAACCACTTTATTAAAGATCACAAGTTCAAACTTAATGTAAAATCCCTGGTTGCTGAAGAAAACTCTCCTGTCTTGGGAGGAGGTAAGTTAGGCGTATGGATTCATACTAAACCTAAGTATTTAGGGAACCCAAACTTGCTTGCTTACACTGAGGATCTTGGAGGGAGCCCTGAGTTAGACATGGGTGTGGCTCCTACCAATGGAAGTTCTATTGATATTGTCGGATCCTATTGGCAGGGAAATCCAGGAGCCTTAGGTACTTTTTCATCTACATTAGAAACTAATCCTTTTGGTGGACCCTCTTCGACAGATTTTAGTTCGACACAATTTACGACTGGAGGGGGAGCCTTGTATGAAACTGGACTTACTACTGAAAGGAACCCTGTGTGGAAAGTGGCTTATTATACTATACAAAGTTGGTATATTAAAAAACCCGCAACAAATGCGTCCACCGGATTTAGAATAAACAATTACGATGCTGATGCACCTACTGCTTCTAATCAAGTTACTTTCGGGTGGGATGGTAATGAAGCAATTATATCGAGTGAAACTAGTATAAACTCAGGCTATGTGGAGAGTGTAGGAAATGATTGGTACAGATGTAGTATAACTACAAGTGGATTAGGAGCAGGAGCAGCAGGAGATTCTGCTGAAGGAGATAGGTTGCTGCCATATATTTATCTTACTGGTGACGGTGTTAACGAACCGAAACACTTATACATAGCTTCTCCTCAACTAGAGCAGAAGCTTATTGGAGCAGGGGATTCTCTTCCTAGCCCTTATCAAGCAGTATCAGGCAATATCCCTGCTCCTGTAACTCCTAAGGGATATCTATGGTCTTGGACTCCAAAAGGAAAGTGGGAAGTTACAGAGGAAAGTAAATTATCTATTGATGTCGTTAAGAACTCTTTAGCTCATATATATACGTTCGAAACATATGTACCTACTGTAGAGGCTACTGTAGAGGCTGAATACTGCTTAGGCAATTATTCAGAGTCCAATATAGAAATAAATAATAAGACACTTAATAATCTAAAATCTAGCTATTTTGAAAACTTTGAAATAGAGTTTGATACTAGAAACTTTACTATAAATAATAATTTTGAGTATCTTGATATTATTCCAATCGAGAATGATGTTTATGAGGTTACAGAACAAGTTAATATGGATGATACCAATTATATTGTTGAAGTGTTCTTTGTTCCCAACGATAACTCCGATAAGTATCTCCTACTTGATTCTATAGAGCTTCAAGATGTAACCCAGAGGGAAAACGCGGCTATCGGAACGGGACATGGGATCGAGACAAGCGGTATTCCTCACCGACCCTTTGTTAAAGAAGATAAGCTTTACTTAGACAAAGATCAACTTCTTAATACTTTAAAGTTCTATAATGGATTGATAGGACAAGGTACAGGAGTTTATGCTACTAATTTAGCATCAAGAGATGCAACAATTACTTCAGGAACCTTAGAACTTAGCGGTGGTAGTAGATTGAATTATAGACTAAGCCCGACTTGGGGTGCTGGTAATGCTGGCAACACCCAAGCGAACTTCGATAACTTTACAAATGTGGAGCTAGATAATTAAATGAGAGGCGAAGTAGAAATTTGGGACGGAGACAAACTTCTTCACAAGGAGAGTAACCTTCTTGTAGATGGAGCAGGAGAGCTATTAGCTGATATTATGACAGTCTCCCCCTCCCTATCTGGTATTGCAGACCATGCTACTTCCTCTATTCTAGACTCCTCTAACTATACGATTCAAGCTATTTCGTTCGGTAAGGACGCTTCTGCTTATACTTTAAATGCTCATGCTATTCCTGAGAAGAGAAATCTTTGGTACAATAGTACTCCTTCAGCCGAGGATTCCCAGGTAAACTTTGCTTACGATATAATTGTCTCCCCGTGCCCTTACATTGCACCACCTCCGCAATATTCGCATATACCTTCTTCCATTGCTCATGTGTTATCTTTAGAAGATAAGACTGATTCTGGTAATTCACAGTTAGCAATGTATGCATTTAATAATTCCAATTACTCTGATACAACAGTGAGTGCTGGGCAAGACAATTGGATATGCGCTTCGTATTATATTAAATTTCCTGTTAATGAATCTTCGTTAGTACCGACCCAGGACTCACTTACAACTTTCCATCATCCTAGATCACATTTTGGAGTTTCTATTCAGGGAGAGGGATTGGATACCTCGATCCCTGCTGGTTATGGAAAATTAGGGTATAGTCGATTAGGAACGGTAGTGAACTGGAATGATGTAGGAACAACCCCCACTGCCGATGGAAATTCACCTAGTTCAATTAGTTTTGAATACACCACCGCAGCGAAGGAAGGAACAGCCCGATCTGAAGGTGGTGGGTACTCCATTAATAATTGGCAACAAAATGGAGGCGCATACCCAGTAGGAAACGGTTGGTACAGGGTCTACGCCGCTGGTCTAGCTCCCGTTTCAGGAGTAAGCGGCATATCTGTAACTCTTTACCCTATGGGGTACGAATCAGCCCCCGTGGGTGAAACGGAAGGGGGCATTTATATGTATGGCGCTCAATTGGAGTTAGGTCGCTGGCCCACCGACATGGACTTTACTAACAATAGGCGAACAAACAACTGGGACTTCTCTGGATCCGTTTTGAACAGGGATCATAGCCCTGGAACTGTAACAGATAATGGAACAGTTAGAGTAGTTCCACCTTACGGAACTAGCTCTTATGTCCCCACTAATTATCTTTCAAGTCCCCCTAACCCTGCGAGTACTAGAGTAGAGGAGGGAAATACCGCTTTGTTGGATGTTTCCTCTGATACCCTAACAAACTTTGACATGGGACAAAACTTAAATGTTATCCCGTACAGAAAGAATCCTGGTGGAGCCTATGGCGTTGGTCCTGTTGATAGTTCACAGAGGTTACTGCCGCACAACGTAGCAGATGGGCAGCAACAAATAGATTGGGCTGAAGCGTATTCCCCTGGGTATAGTGTTCTCCGTGATGCCAGCGGTATGGATTCCTTTGGTCCCCAAGCTTACTATCTCGGATGTTACCCAGAAGGGTCCAGTACAGGAGGATCCAATTGGGCTCTTGTGAGTTCCTTAGATAACTCTGCTGCTTACCCAATAAATTATGTTCCAAGTTCAAGTCCATACTTTGTCCAAGGAACTTATAACAGTATTGTAAATGAAGCAAGTTCTATGGATGTCTCTGGATTTGTTAATATGATTATGTCAGGGAGCCCAGGGACCACCACAGGCTACGCAATGAGTTCTACCTCTAGTGGGCTTTGTGTATCAGGAGGGATAGATGCTACTAACTCAGGAACAGTTGAGTACTCAATGTTATTAGGCTCAGGAGATGTAGGATACTCTAACCTGTACGGGGGTATATACAATATGGGCCTTTGGACTATTGATATAGGGGAAACTCTTAGAGCAGGAAATACCCCACCTTATTCGTTTGGACCCCTAGATAATCCTAGGAAATATAAACTGTTTTCTACGAAACACCTAACAAAGAACTTAGGCTATATTAAGGATAATGGTATTAATCCAGGATCGTTAAACTATTCAGACCTAACTATTAAGTGGAGATTACACTTCCTATGAAAAATTTTACAGAAGAACTAGGTATTAACGGGCACTTGACCATCAGTAAGCAATATACTGATGGTCAAGAAGAAGTTGTATTCGATGACCACAATATTATCGTCTCTGGTATGGGTGTAGGTTTAACTTACATGTTTACTGGGTCAGGGTCTAACAGCGTTTTAGATTATCAGATCGATAGGTTCCAGGTTGGTGTTTCGGGAGGATCGGTAAATGAAGTAAGTTCTACTTATCAGTTATCAGGTGCATGTACTGAGACTGAGTACGGAGCAGGAAGCAATTTATTTATTGCAGTTAAAGACCAAATAACAAATAACACATTTACCTCCTTAGCGGCTGCTCAAATCCCAGCAAATAAGAGAACTAGAATTGGAGATAGCTCTGTTCGATACACACTTGTTGTTGATGAGGAAGCATGTAACGGCATTACTAGGGTCAATCCTATGAGTATTAACGAGGTGGGCTTGTTGATGAAAAACCCTACAGGTAATGCAGTGGATAGACCTCTGCTTGTAGCTTACAGAACCTTTAGTAATATAGTAAAGACTAGTGATTTTAGTCTCATTTTTAGATGGACAATTAACTTCTAATGCCTTTTAGTAACACAGATATTTACACCAGTAGTGGAAGCGTAATGCTTCAAAATACTTGGACTCCTTATGTGTCCAAGTACGACACTAGTTCTTTCTACAATTGGGAGCAAGATAACTTGCCTCTTTATGATTTAGAGGAGCGGACCTATGCAAACTGGGAACAGGCAGGCTTCGCAACCTCGTCAGTAACAGGTTTCGCACTCACCGTTTCAGCAGATGCAGCAAATACCCCTGAAGGAGAAGCTGTGCTTCTCGCCAACGGCACAGTATTTACACAGCTTAGTTCCTGTATTGCCGCTATCCCAAAGGTTGTTAGGTTTCCTGTTTTAGTTGAAGTTGGAAGCTTTGGCGATATTGGTCCATTAGAGCTACATAATTTCCGAATTGAAGAAGGTGGTTCAATTGAGATAATTAACCGCAACTTTGGAAGAGTGTACAATGCTTCTGGGGACTGTGAATCCCGAGTGCTTACACCAACATATAACAAATCCCATGCGCTTATGACTACGGTAAGTTCCTTGGACTTAAGTTCAACTCTTACTGCTACGAAGTGTGTTCATTTAGGAACTACGGTTCTTAGTGGAGCAGGAGATGAGAGACTCGCTAGCCAAGGAAACTCATTCTTTTACCCAAGGCATAATTTAAGAAAAGCTCCCCTGACGGTAGCGTTTAAATCGGCTGCTCCACTTACTGGGGTCGCTAATCAGTTTTCCTTCGCTCCTTATGAGAATATATCCACCACTGATGATTCAACAAGGGCCACTATTGATGTTAGTGCAACCAATCAATCTACTGCCTTAACTATGTATAGAGCCCAGTTAGGCAATACCGAGAGGCTAGCTGTCGGGGGAAATACATATTTTAATACCTGCTCTAAGATTAGCGTTAAGAACTGTGATGGTCCCATTTATATTAGAAACTTCTTTGTTGATGGAGGGACTACATTACCTGTTGCCATTGAAGTAACTAACTCAGAAGTTGTCCTTGAGAACTGTGCAGGAGTGAGAGCCCAAGAGGCTGGGTTTAGGTTTAATAACTCAAAAGTAACTTTATCTAGATCCGCTGCTGCTTATAGAAATTATAAGCTTACGAGTCCAACCACTAGAGAGGCTCAAACGGGTTACGGATTCCACGCTGTTAACAGTGAGGTTATAGTAAGTTCCCTTCCTTTGGTTTTAAATACCACTGGTCCTGGGGATATCGGCGGCTCTGGGGTAGACTGTGTTATAATGGCATCACGAAACTACGCAGGATGGGTGTTAGACAACTCTAAGCTAATAGGAGGTGTTCAAAGAGCCATAGCTACTAATCCTTTATTCGGTAGTATTATTGGAACTGAGTTGAACACGGGTTATGGAATGCTTCTTACTAACTCTCAAATGGACATAAAGGGACTGCTTGATGTTTACGGTGATGATAAAGGTATTCAAGCCGATGGATCTCATGTAGTTTTTGAAAACTTATGTATTGATGCTCATAGTGGAGAAGCTATTAGATCACGAAACTCTTCGTTTGTGTTAGATTCCCCAGACTCCCCGAGGGCGGCAGGTCAAGCAAACCGTAAACAGTTGGATATGTCAGGAAATGCACAGCATATTGATCTAATGAAGAATAGCTCTTTCGGATTTAGAAGAAAGAATAACATCCCAACTATGTACGGAAATACTTCCTTCAAAGTTGCTCATGGAGTTATTAAATATAATGAAGGCAATAAATCAACCCTTCCCGCACTATCAGTTAATGATGGCTCTGAATTAGATTTGATTCACGCTTCTATTAGAGTTGACAATACAAGTGAAAATATTGCCAATGTTCCCTCTTACGGACGAGCTATTAGAGCAACTAATAACTCTAAGGTTAGCTGTTTCGGTTCTGGTTCAGGCTGCACATTTGCCTTCGGACCAGCGGGAGTTACTTACCAATCTAAAATGGCAGGTATGTACGCTAACAATTCTTCCGAGATTAATATTCACGGACCAGCAGCTTTAGGCCAGTTCGGTGTTGATATTCTTGTTGAAAATAACTCTACTCTTAATATTGAACCCGCTAGAACTAGGGATGCTTTTGGGTTAGAGGTTAGTGCTTTTGATTTAAGCTCTACTGGCAACCATACTTCGGTGGAACTTCATGCTACGCGAGCTTGTTTAGTAGCTAATAAAAACTCTGTTATTAATATAGCCGACCTTGGAGCTTTTCCTCCAAACTGGGCGAGAACTAGCACAGGGACTTCCCACTTGGATGCAGGGTTCGATTACCCTATTAATGTTTTTGATACTAGCGCATTTACTTCTGCTGGATCACTCCAGTTTTATCCTAATCCGCAGGACCCTTCGGCTATAGCAGATTTAAATCTTGACAATTTAAATGATGGAATTTCATTTATACCTGATGATCTTCCTATCTTCGTTTCAAAGACAGGTATAAATAGATTCTTTGTTACTCAAAATGTTATTGATACTGCTCTGGTAACTGCTGATGTCGATAACCTTACTCAAGGTGGAGTCTGCTTGCGAGCTACTGAAGATAGCGTAGTAAATGTTAAGAATGTCCACTTCCCAGTTGGACCTAATACGAGCCCTTTAGATGGTCTTTATTACAGTACTAGTGGTAATGAGTGTGAAAAACTTATGATTTGGAATATTGCGGATACATCCAGACTTAACGCATCCTTCTTATCCGTGAGCGGTATGTGGCCTGGAAGCACTGATTATCACGGCCCAAGCGGGATTTATGGTTCGTCGAATGATGGAGTTCATGGTACAGATGCCTCTACTGTCGTTGCGTATGGAGCCCCTCCCCACACCCCCGACACAGGTAACTTAAGTATTCTTGATGCCTTTGGAGCAGGAAGTTCCGTTTGGGTGGTCCCATCTGGAGTTACAGTAAATAATCCTTTTGATGCATTCTATCCTGTTTCGGGTTTAGGGGATTCAAATATTAACAGCCCAACTGCGAGTGCCTTATCTTACGCAGGAATTAATGTTAGTGGAACTACCACTTATAAGTGGGGTGCTTCTCCTCATTCAAGTGATAACCAGGGAGTGTTTAGGATCTATTGGAGTCCTAAACCTTCTGCACGGGCTCTTCAGAGTGATTTAAGTGGTTTTTATCATGGACTCTCTGGAACGTTTAGTGGAACTGTTGGTCCTGCTTATCAAACCTTTGCTCAAGGATATAATTGTTCCGCTCCGCTCTCCGCACTTGTCCAAACTGATGGATCAAATCTTAGTGGAACCTATCCCGACCTTCTTAAATTAAGTCATGACTCTAATGGGGATGGACTTCCTGATCAATTATGGACTTCAGGATTCTACTACTGTAATGAATTCGTTGAAGATAACCCAACACAATGTATAATGGATGAGTCAGCTTCCTATACTTTTGCCAACGCTAGGAACGCTAGTGTGGGATTAGCAGGAAGACCTAGAAAAGTTACCATATACTCATCTAGATCTAATGCTCCCGCTAATAGAACCTCAGAAGCGTATGTTGGTGATGCTTCTGGAGGAGTAGGCTTTAAGTCTGCTACAATTTTCGATCTTTCGAGGGATAACTAATGTCTGAAAAACAACATCAAGATAGTAACTATCGGTTCACAGATCCGATTAGATTTTTTAAAGCTAATGATCCTTATTACTTTGAAGTGGATAACATTCCTCTCAAGCAGCTTCAAGAGAACTGTAACTGGCTTCGGGATCAGGTTAGGAATGATGCAACTTTACTTAACGTAAAGCGAAGCGATTTAGACGAGCTTAGACCTTATGCTACAGGGGCTGATCGTGTAATTAGAGTTAAACCAGGAAGATACTCCGCTAGAATTAATGATGCTAGTACTAAGCAACCCTTAGCTTACTTAGAAAAAGTTATGGGAGAAGCCATCGGTGATGTGGATGCATGGTCTACTGCGCTCCCAAACCCAGGGGACTTTACAGGTGGGAAAAATGCTATTCTCCAAGCAGCATTGGATACTTTTAAGACTGCGGTAGCATCAGAAGCTATGGGGATGACGGGATTAGCTGAAAGATCATTCACTTGGCCTGTTATTAACTCAGACACACCTATTGATTCTGATGGAGTTGATTTAGAAAATGGTATGAGTTATGGGGGTCCTGACGTAAATATTCCAGGAGGAGGGGCAGCGGACTCTCCAATGGTTATTTCCCAAGCTTTACTCTGGGCTAAATCCCAAGGGTCTACCGCAGGGGAATATCTCTTGCCTAGTTTTGAGATTACCAACACAACCAACGGTTGGGCTAAGTTCCCTAGAACAGAGAGCTATTTTATTAAGAAGTGGCGAGGAATTTCTCGAATTGCTATTGTAGACGTTGCTGATGAGATCTCGATTGAAGTTCCTAGTTTCGATGCAGATGATTTTGCTTATACCAACTCTGCTGGTACTACCACCCCAGTTACAGGTGTCGAAAGTAGGATTGATTTAGTATTCATTTATAGTAAAGCTATTGATTCTAGTGGAGCCACGATCCTAAAACCAGATGGTAAGCAAACCATTACTAAGCCACAATTAGGGATTGTTCGTGGCGCAGGGATCAAGACTAATTTTCAAGAAACTACGAACTTCACCCAAGAGTATATTGAAAGTGTGGGTGCTGATCATAGAATTCTTGCTCATCCTGGCGATCAAAAGAATACCCAAATGGGATTCACTTCTACGTCTGCCAATGATATTGCACAAGATATTCGAGGTACGTTCCCCGCTCCTGATGACATCCTAAACCTTGCTCCCCTTATTTCTGAAAAGTTAGAAGACAATGCTTATGAGCTTGTCGGTCAGTCGATTCTTCCTGTTGCTTATATTTGGGTTCAGAACGGCTCTCAAGTGGTTCTTAGTACAGACGTTATTGATATTCGACCTCTATTCAGAACCGCTGAGTTGGCTTACAACGAGAGAGCAGGTATCGGCGCGGCGTTTCCTCAATTATCACTTGCAAATCCTGCTGTGGGTAAAGGCCAATTAGATTATGAGCTTAAGCGTGTTTATGATGACCTTAATGGGAAGGTAAAAGGGTTACTTGAGTCAGGGAAGTCTATGGGTATAAATACTCTAGCCACGGGATACGTCTTTGGGGGCTGGAACTTTGGCCCTGAAGGGGCTTTGTTTAGTTATTATCAGGGAGTTTTCGGTAATGACGCTGTAGTTGATGTACAGGATACTGATGCGTATATTAAACAGTATATAAAAGGTAAGTACGGGATTGGTAGTACTGGTGCTGAGATTTCTGTTCCAAGTTATCCTGATTGGGACTTATCTCAATGGTGTACGGAGCAAGGTCTTTCTTCTAAAGGCTTATATCCTAATGATTATATTAATACTTTTGTCTCACAAACTGGATCCCCTGATGCAAGTATTGTAGCAGGAAGTAACTCTCAATTAACCAATACTGATGGAACGAACGGTGAGGGTGGAATACCTTCTAAGTTACAGAACTTTTATAATGAGGAGATCCCCCTTGCTGGGGTAGTGTCAAGAGTAAACTTTAATTATGTTGGTAAGAAAATTAAGTTCACCAGACCCGCTTGGTTAGCTGATTATAAAGTGGATATAGATCTTATTAATTGTCTACCGCAAGTGGGTCATTACAATACAGGAAGCTATTTTGGACATTGGGTTGAAAAAGGTTTTGATGAGTTTACTATTTATGTTGCGTTCACTGCCGCTGATAATAATGGTCTAGGAAATAATGCAACGCCAGGGTTCCCTGCTCCACACTCGCTAAGTATCGTAAAGAATGGTGGAAAGAAGAAGAAGAGTACTTCTACGATAACTACGTCCCAGAGAGACGGAGAAAGGTTTAGTGGATTTATAGTCCCTGTTAGTGATCTTCTTACTGCTAATACTACTTCCATTGCTGGAGGAGGTAGAAGCGGTTACGTTGGAAACCCGAGAATAGGAAAATGCACTTACCCTACGGTTATGTGGAGTATAATGGGAATACCTTTAGAGGATGCTCCTTACTTATATGGAAACTTAAACGAGACTAACCCCACGATTGCTCTAAAAGGGTCAAACACGGGCGTATTCAGTATATAAGATATGTCAATTGCAGATCCCACATTTGGCTGCGGGACCTTTCTCCCAGGAGCGGGACCTCATGGCAATTTGCCAGAGTTTGAAGGTGGACCTCCAATTGATATTCCAGGAGGCGATGATCCTCCTACTGGGGGAGTATTTCATCGACCCCGAGTTTTTCCTGGAGAAGATGACGCAGTTCCTCCCATTCCTAGTCCTCTTCCTTGGAAACCTGGGGACACTGTTCCTCCTGGTAGTGGCCCTGTAGGTAATCCAGGGAGTCCCCCTAGTCCTGGTCCTGGTGGAGGAGGGGGAGGACCTTTTACTCCTGGCGCTGGTCCTCCCCCTGGTCCTGGTGGCGGTCCTGGTCCTGGTGGAGGGCAATTTGGATG
>Ga0209815_1002409_pt1 | contig 11369 bp, 19 predicted proteins | sample CoawatmetaG00DNA_FD_187507 | JGI IMG/M metagenome (GOLD analysis project Ga0209815, IMG submission 187507) | Marine microbial communities from the West Antarctic Peninsula - Coastal water metaG002-DNA (SPAdes) (version 2) | ecosystem: Environmental > Aquatic > Marine > Coastal ...
CAAAAGTTATTAACAATTATAGGTATACATCACAACCTCCGTTTTCATTGTAAGTAATGAAGTCTAATAATTCTTCTATCTGGTGCGTTTTATTACTGAAGGTCTTAGATTCTAATTCAACTCCATCAAATACGACGGTAGGCGTAATTTCTAATCCTTTGCTAAAATCAATTTTTGTACTAGTTTCTGTGTAAATGTCCATACTGTTTGTTTTTTAATTTTGTTATTAATCCACGCAACTAATCATACACTTTCAAGTTAGCTGTAATTCTTTTGCATCCATTTAACAGCTTTATATAATCCAAGTGCATTTCCACAAACTCTTAGCAATTTTAATTGCCCGTCTTGACTAAAGTCACTTTCAGGTAAGTTTTTTATTTTAGATATTACGTCAGAGGCACTACAGCTAACACCAGATAAAATTAATTGCTCAGCTTGTATTATTTTATTAAACTCAGTCATATAATCATATCTTGGGTTTTCTTCATACACACACTCTAGTCTATCATATATAAACTGTAATACCTCTAAATTTTCTTTATTCATTTTGTATTTATTTAATTAAGTTATTATTCACGCAACTAATCTTATCTGCGGTACGTTAGCAACCATTAATTTTACCATCTATTTCTTTAAGTTCATCCACCTTACCTGTTTTTACTGCTTGTTCATAAGCAAAGTTATACAACTCAACTAAGTGGTCTTTATTCATTTCTATTATCAAAGGTTCTGCTTTAGCACAAATAGAGTTAGACCTATTATTATAACAAGGTTTACACTCTATCCATCCACTTTCTGTAAAATGTTCTGTTACATAAACCTGTTCTTTTGTAAATCCACAACTATCGCATCTATTATGAGTTAAGGCTTTTTTAACTGTGCCTAACAATGTATAAAATGCATTTTTAATTGCTTTTTTATTTATTATATTTTTCATTTTCAATAAAGTGTTTTACCATTGCTTTTTGTATATCTAAATCACATTGTTGTTTAAACAATTCTTTTTGCATTTCTTCTAATTGTTCTAAATTTAATTTCATATCTATTTATTATTTGTTTTTAACTATAGTTAAATATAACACTTTTTATTGAAACAAAAAAACTTTTAGGCAACTATTTCCCAAAAGTTATTAACAATTATTCTTGACTCCATTCTGGATGTAAGTAATAGAATGCTTCGTTAAGATATACAATATCAGCACTAGAACCGAGATCTTCTTTGTCCATTATACAGATTATATCTTTCTTAACAAGTGAACCAAGTACTCCACGTAAGGATCTCATTGGAATTTTAGTATACTCTTGAAGATCTTGAGGAGATACATCAGAGAATCCAGGCTCAGCATATAGTTGGCTGATGAATTCGTCGATTACTATTACTTCTTTGTCTGTTAAGTTTTCTGGTAGATTGTAATTGTTCATGATGTTTGGTTTTAATTATTTGTTATATGTAAATATAAACCTTTTTATTGATATATAAAAACTTTTAGTCATTTATTTTCATTAAATGTGTAATTTATAATGATTATAGATAAGAACCACTGATCAAGGGGCATAAAAAAACCCAAACAATTGCTTGGGTTTTAATATTAGTTAGTTGTGTTATTATTTAACCTTTATCGTTGCTAAATATCCCTGTGTCTCTGTATATTTGGATCTGAATTTAGAAATTCCAACTAAAGTTCCCATTGTAAAAGAAACCATAGTTCCCTGTGGTTTTTTCATAGATGATTTATAAACCTCTAATGCTTCTTCCTCTTGATCTTCATCAAAAATACCTAAGATTTGTTTTTTAGAAGTTGAACCGAATCCGAATCCTCCTTCTAATCTAACTGCAAGTCCATCAAGCTTTGCTCTATTATTAGCCATTACCAAATATTTAGTTTCTCCCTTTTCAGGAGCCATGTCTGAATATTCATTAAATTCATTTGGGCTCTCAAAATAATAAGAGCTCATAGATTCGTTTAACTCAGTGCTTTTTGATTCTAGGAAAGAATCTAAAGTTTTTATATTTTTCATAAATTAATTTTATTTTTATTATATATCATCATTATTTTTAAGCTTCTCAATATTATAAGTGTGTTTTCTTAACTCCGAGGATGAGAATCTATGATCTCTCCTATTATAATGAATATCTATGTTACGCATTTCACACATTTTCTTTGCAGTGAATGGCTTATCAGCATATTCTACCCCAATAATTCTTACATCTAAATCAAATGAAGCAAATATATCCTCAAGATCTTGTTCAGAAACATAAGGAACAACCTCATCAACATGAGAACATGCACTTACTTGAATATATCTTTCAACTATAGTTTGTACTGGTTTATTCTTCTCAGGTCTATCTAATGTTGGATCAACTTGAAGTGCTACTATTAAATAGTCACATTGCTTCTTCGCGTCTTCTAGCATTTTAACATGACCTGCATGGAATAAATCAAAGGTAGAACAGGTAATTCCTATCCGACCTTTGTTTTTTGTTTTATTATTCTTCATCACGTAGCTCGCTTTTAAAGTACATTGCGTTATTAATGACTAAGATATCTGTTTCAGATTCCATGAATAATTTCATTGCATCTTCTGGTGTTTCAACGATAGGCTGTCCTTTGATATTCAATGAAGTGTTCATCACAACAGGGCAACCTGTAATCTTATCAAAATCTGTAATTAATTCATGAAATCTTGGATTGTGCTCCTGTGTAAGTGTTTGAACTCTTGCAGTGTTATCAATATGTACTGCTGACGGAATAGCCTGTGGCTTTCTACAAGGCACTGTGTATAACATATATGGTGATTCAAAATCCATATCGAAGAATTCTTCCTTTCTTTCATTAAGAACAACTGGCGCAAACGGTCTAAACCATTCTCTCATTTTAACTCTAGCGTTTAAAATATCTTTCATCTCAGGATTACTAGGATCACATATAAATGATCTGTTTCCTAACGCCCTAGGTCCTAACTCTGAACGACCTTGGAACCAACATACTATAGATCCTTTAGCTAGCTCTCTTGCAACGATATTTGAATCATAATCAAAGGCTTTTAACTCAGAATAAGGCTGGTGTATATAGTCAGTTCCTAAATAAGCAATATCTTGTGTTTTATATTCTACTCTAGGATATCCTAAATGCATGTGGGTAATATACAATGCAGATCCTACTGAAATTCCATCATCTCCACACGCTGGAAAGAAGTGAATATCTTCGAAGTCTGTTTCTGTCATAACTTTATAGTTAGCATTACAGTTAAGCGCAACACCCCCTGCTAAACATAGATTGTTCGAGTTAAACGCTGCTGTTTCTTTATGTAGTTGTTTAGTATAATTAACCATTGCAATCTCGCATAAGTATTGAATACCTGCTGCGTGGTCCATAACTTCTTGTTTATTATAGTCTCCCTTTTTATAAACAGTTTGATATGCTCTTTGAAAGAAGTGTGAGTCTCCTCCACCTTCAACCATCTCTTCACGTAAACCTCCAATGTATGGGAATTTACCAGTGATCTGTGAGAATAACCATGAAATGTATTGATGATCTTGTACTGGTGAATCACGCTTCCATAATGGTTTAACCCAATCTTCCGCATTTTCTTTTACTTTACCAGAAACTTTACCAAAAGCAGCAAGTCCCATAAGAGTTCCAGCTTTAGTAGTTCCAGGCCCTAGTCCTAAGAATTCAGTAGCAGCGTCGTAAAAAGTACCTATCATTAATCCTGGTTCTCTAAAGTTTTCTAACCTATTTCCGTCTCCGACATAATACCCACTACAGTTTTCAGGATCATGCATTGAAGCATCAACCGTCATGATTGCTGATTGTTGAAATGGTGAAGTATAATAAGCAGATGCAGCATGTGACATATGATGATCTACAAAGAATCCTGGGATTACTCTGTCATATCCTTCAATAACACAATTAAGATTTAAACTATATCCTGCTGTAATTACTGAACCACTATATGGCGGTTGGATTCTATCAATATAATATGGTAATGTATAACCATGCTCAGTCTCAACAACCTTATTTTCATAAGATTCTAAATGATTCATAATCATACTTTCTTTATTATATGTTCCCATACGAGAAAGTGGGTAATTTTCATGGAGTGGACTGTATATATCAAGCCAAGGTGAAGTTCCTTTGTTCCAATAGCCCATAGTGATAAAATCTATATCATCTAATTCTATTTTGTTGTTAGATAAAAACTTGTCTAGGGACTCTCTAGTTAGTTGCATATCTTTTTTATTCCTTGAATATCTTTCAATCGATATTGAAGAAACTAATTTTCCATCTACGACAAGTGCTAAAGAAGCATCATGCCCAGAATGTATTCCTAATATTTTCATAAATTTTAAAGTATATTGTTTGTAATTATATTATACTTTATATATTTGTTTCCAATATTATCACATTTTTTATGAATTTTATAGGGCTTACCTTTATCTTATTTCAAATCTTTCTGGATCTAAAGTTAAAGTCTTATCAATCATGAACTTTGATAATTTTTCAAGTTCTGTGCTTGTTTCTTTATCTAAATCTCTTTTAAAGAAATCATTAAAGATTTGCTTGTATATTTCTATCGTAGAGTTGTATGGTACCCCAGGTTGTGAGTTGCTTTCAATAATGTATAATTTACCATTTTGATCTTCCATGATATCAAAACAAAGGTATGGCAGATCGCTGAACTTCTTACAGAATTTTTTAACAAGATCATGAAACTTTTGAGGAATTGTAGATACATCACGTTTAATATATTTAAACTGCATTTCTTCTTCCCCGTCTCCGTCTCCACTCTTTGCTTTATCATTCATTGGTTCACGTTCCATCCAAAAGAATGGAGCACCTTTGAAGTTAAATAATCTGTGTTCTGATTTTTTATCAATGTATTCTGAATAAACGTCTAATTTAGAATGATCAGCGCTATCAAAACTCTTTTTATCTTTAAAAACTTGAATTCCTAAACCACTGTGGCCATCTGCTGGCTTTGCAATTAATGGAAATCCAATCTCTAGAGCTTCTTCTTTAGTATGACATGTTTGTGGAATATTTTCATCACCATCTACAATCTTATGAAATTCCGATTTTGAACCAGATTGTTTAATATATTTTGGATGATTATATACATTTTCATCTTTAATTAATCCTGCATCTAATAGAGTTTTACAAACCTTAGAATTATAATTAAGAACTGGAAGTTCTGGATCTATATCTATATCTTTGTAATTTTCTAATGTAAGCTGTATGAAAAACTTACTTCCTGCAAAATCCTTATAAGACCACCACCTGTGGCCACTTTTAGGATCTATACATAAATATGCTTTAAAAAGATCTTGTTGTTCTTTAGCTTCGTTTAGAAACTCTTCAAATAATTTAATTCTCTTCATAAACTATATATCTATAAAAGATAATCTAAAACTGCAGTCCAGTTTGGAAATTCATCCCCACCAAATAACAAATGCTCACCTTCAAATCGGTCAGCTCCATTTGCTAATCTGTCATCTATTAAATAGTCTCCTCTGTTAAGATGTTTGTTGTGTGATAGGATTAAACGCTTATGTCCGTATAATCCCAGATACTTCTCAACCCATAATCTCTTTTCCATCCAAGCTTCGGGGTTTCCCCAAGGTGCCGTTGAAAGAATATAGCAATCATATTTTTCACTAAGTTCTTGAAATGCAAAAATAGCACCTTTGATTGGTTTTAAATCATTAAAAATACCAGGTATCTGATCAATATTTTCTCCATACTTAACAACAAGCTCTGGAGTTACCTTTTCGCGAATTGCCCTATGGAAATCTGCTAAAACTCCATCCATATCAAAATATAGAATCTGCTTACACCTTTGTTCAATACTGGATTTTTGACCTTTTACTTCTGTTCTCATAACTGTTACGATATTATTTCGTGATTTTTTATGTTGAACCTTTCTTTATATCTTTTAATAAAAGATTCTCCAATACCTATTTCATCAATTGGATATTTATTAGGTATTAGTGGCTTCCTCGCATTTAAATTAACAATCCTATCTGGAGTTAGCTCATTTGCAAATACTTTCATGTATTTTTTCTTAGAGGTTTCTGTTTTTCTATATACAACTACTATCATTATATTGCTGTTACCGATTCTACGATTAATGCCTTACCTCTGCGAATACGGTTTTTAACAGTTTGTAAGCTGATTCCGTACTTATCTGCGATTTGATCATATTTCATATTGTTAACTAATCGATCAACTACGATATCTTTATACATATCCTTAAGTCCTTGCATTGCTTCTAATGCACTTGTATATCTTTCCATTAATTCATTATCTTCATCAAGAAAGTCTTGTTCTGTCATTTCGTAAGCTTCTTCCATTGCAGCAGATAAAGTTGCTTGGGTAGATCCGTTGTTATTAACTTCTACACCAAATTCAGAAAGTGCATCTAATGAAGAACTTTTCTTACGTTTTGCGATATGTCCTAAAGCATCGTTAAACGCAATTCTGTATAACCATGTTGTTATTTGGTATTTAGGATCATATTGATCAATTTTAGTCCACAATTTAGTTAAAGTGTTGATTGCAATATCTTCAGCGATATCACGGTCTTTAATAATTTTATTAGTATAGCTAGTTAATCCTGGCTTGATTCTGTAGAATAATTTTGTAAAATCTTCTTCTGATCTAGTTGCTAAAAAGTTTTCTGTCATTTCTCTGTAAGTTGCCATAATTTTGTAATTTTTTGTGGTTGTATGTTTTATTATTTGTTATATGTAAATATAAACCTTTTTATTGATATATGAAAACTTTTTTGCATTTATTTTCAAAAGTTATTAACAATTAGAAAACTTGAGTTTCACTGATTGGATAATCTTTACAAGTGAAATAAACACCAGTAAGTCTTTCATAAAGATCAACAGGAAGCTTCTGAGCTTCTAAGATTAGATTCTCATATAAATATCCGTCCATTAAACCAAATAACCAGTTTTCAAGGGTATCTGTATTGAATTTAATATCTTCTCCTCTTACCCATAGTGCTTTTTTAATATCCATAACTTCAGAAAGAGTTTCTGAGTTCATACTTTCGTGGCGATTAAATCTTGTAAATTTTGACATAGTATTGTGGCTTTAATTATTTGTTATATGTAAATATAAACCTTTTATGTGATATATAAAAACATTTATGCATTTATTTTCAAAAAGTTATTAACAATTCTTAGGAGACAACAAAGCCGACATAGATTTTTCTAGCCGGGTTTTGTTGACTTTTATGATTTTAAATCAGGATCATTAAATAATTCTGTTAGATGGTTGATTTCAATAGGTTTATAATCCCATCGATCACATGTTACGTTTATAACGCTTTCCTTATGATCTGTTTTATATTTTGGATCTGGATGTCCTATGAAGGAAGTGTATGACTTTTTCTTCTTACCAGGCCAATCCGTTAAAGGCCAATATGATAACACAGCCTTCATTTTCTTCATTACCTTAATGCCATCTGTGATATATCTTATCTTAGCTTCTGCTAAACTTGAATCTTTTTTAATCTTCACAATATCTTCAGTAGCTCTGTCCCATTCACCATCAATTACTAATATATCACCATTAAGCGCTTTAATAATATCTTCACCAGTCTCAGGATCCCACATTAAATTACCCAATACAAATACAGCATCTCCTTCACTTACCACGCTATTCCATTGCTTAATAAGATGATCGTTCATTTCCGCTACATCTTCAAATGATCTCTTATATGCTTTTAAGGCCCCAGTTCGGCCAAATTGTTGATTTGATGTTACGAATACTTTCATTAAGTCTTAGTTTTAAACTATTACAAATTTAACATTAAAGTTATCCCAGATGTTTTCTAGAAATCTTTGTTCTGTTACTGCAGTTGCTCCATTAGTTATTTTATTGTCATCGCTTGTATCGATAAACATATAAATTACGAAATCATATACTGTTGAATAAATTAAAGATTGTCCGAATCCCTCACGAAGTCCTGAACCTCTATTACCTTTTTTAAATTCAATTGCAACTTTAACTCCACTTATGTCTAATGTCATATCAGGTCTGTTAGCAGTTCCCATAAAGTGGATGTTCTTAACCGTTGTGTTAACGTTACCTTCCCACTTAATCATGGTTTTTGCCTTCTCTCTAGCCAAAGATCTATTGAATCCTTTTTTATCCATTACATATTCTGTAACTTTATTTAAAAGGTTAGGATAGATGAATTGCTTGATCTTATCCTCAGACTGATTTCTATAATCAATCGTTTCAAATATCTCTTGAGTAGATATGCCATCCTGAACCATGTCCAGGATAGCAATTCTATTTTTACTTTTACTAGCTAATTTCATCTGCTTCTAAAGTTTCTTTTGATAATTCGTCAATTGCAGCATCTAACTCAGCGAGCTGTGCGTGTATTTCTTGAATTGCTTTATTATCAACTGCCATAGATTGCATAGCATCAGTGATTTGTTTTCCAACGTTAGTTAATAATCTTGTAAATGTTCTTGCAGATTCGATACCTGTTCCGTTGATGTTAGTTAAAACTTGGTACAATGTGTTTAAATCTAAAGAATTTAATTCTACAGTTGCAGTATCTCCAGATTTTGTGATTGCAACTTTATTAGCTTTAAGGTTGTCATATAAACTAATTACATACGCTGCATTCTTAATCGTCCATCCGTAAGATTTATCGATTTGTTTTAAGATTGAAGTAATATTTGCTACTTCTTCGAATTCAACAGCATAAAGTTTTTCTGCTAATTCTACTTGCTTTGCGTTGGCTTCGTTTTCAACCTCAACTCTTGTTGCGATTAATTGATCCTTCGTTAATTTTCCACTCATTTTTTTGTTGTATTTAGTATTTATATATTATTAAAAGTCTTCATTAGTTATTTTACAGTCGAAATTAGAAAAGTTTCGAAATTGTTTTTCATCTTCCACAATTCTTCTCTCTGGTGTATCATAATCCTTACGAGAACTTAATCTTTTAAATCTTATATCCTTATCGATATCTGTATAAATTACAAATAATCTTTCACGATATTCAGGTTCTAATAAATCTACGGCCTCAGCGTTAAGAATCATAACATCACATCTTTCAAATTCTGGTTTTACTAAGCCATATTTCCAGTTGTTAAATTCTTGCCACTCTACGAAAAGATTGTTTTCAATTCCATCGTTAAATTCCTCATCAGTTAAAAAATAATAGTCTACACCATTCTTTTCACCAGGACGAGGAGGTCTCGTTGTACTTGATACTCCATAGACAAATCCTCTGCTTTGGAATTTACTTCTTAAGTAATCCTTACCAGATGCTCCAGCTCCTACTAATGCAATTTTACCCGACATTTGCACACTCTTTAACTGATTCAATCCATCCACCTAAACTCTCTAGAGGTTCCCATCCTAATCTTTCGTTAGTATCTGATGGAAATTCTTCACTTGTAAATCTTTCTCCTCTACGTTCTCCGATGATTTCGTAACCATTACCATACATCGCAGCTAAATCGATCATTGATACATTTACACCACTTCTTAAGTGCCATTCATGTCTATCACTTCTCTTACATGCCTTTATTAATCCATTAACTACATCGCCAACATGTGTAAAGTCTCTTGTTTGTGTTCCAGGAGTCACGACCGTGCATTTTTTACCAGCTCTTAATTGCTTTTCAAAGATACCAATAACTGTAGCATATGATCCTTCCGTAATTTGACCAGGTCCGTACACGTTAAAGAAATAACAGATTTCATAATCAAGATCGAACCATTCTCCGTAATTCTTAATTAATTCAACCATTTTAGATTTAGCCCAAGAATAAGGACTTAAGTTTTCATCTTTACCTTCATTTCCAAATTTACTAGAACTTGCAGAATAAATTAGCTTAGCTCCCCATTCTTTACATAATTCTAATATTCTAGGAGTACCTACTAAAATAGAATCAGTAACTATCTTAATGTCATCAAATGATTGTACTATTCTTGAATATTCTCCAAAATGAAATACTGTATCGAATGTTCTATCACTAAAGATAGTATCTGCATTCATAGTATGTCCGTGGTAATATTCAACACCAGCAACGTGATTTTCTTGCTTTCCTGTAAAGTAATTATCTAACGAAACTATATTTGCTTCAGGATAATCCACTTTAAGTCTTTTAATTAAGTTAGAGCCTACAAAACCAGCTCCTCCAGTTACTAAAACGTTTTTCATGTTATTTATAATTTATTTTTAATTGTTTTTCTTAATCCATTTAGGATCAAACCAAAATCTTCTACCGTTTCTATCTACGATTTGTCCCATGCCTTTTACACCATAACAAATAAAGAAACTTTCATTAAGTTCATCAATAAATGGATTCTTCCAGTCCTTGATGCTACCACCACCTCTTTGATATGCCATCATTGGAATATCACGACATAGATCAAGTATCATAGGATGTGACTCTATGGCCTCTCGGCCACTAATACTTGGGTTTAGTGTTGGAATACGATATAGAATTTCAGCTCTTAAATAGTTACCAATACCATTAAAGAACTTTTGATCCATTAAAGTTTCATAAATCGGTTTACTAAAAGCTGCGCGACTTAGATTCTTATATATGTTTTCTTTAAATTGTTTAAATTCCGTAGTTGGATCAGGGGATCTGTCTTTATTCCACCAAACTCCTTGTTTCCATTTACCAAATCTGCGGACATCTACAAAACTTAATGTAGTTCCGTCAGTTGTGTTAAATTTAAGATGTGCATGTTTATGTTCTTGAGTTGCATTTGTCATTTCAAAATAACCACTCATACCCATTGTCATTCTAATAGGAATTATTTTATCACTATAGCAATCTAAGATACCAATAACAATTTCTTTACCTCGTGAATCTGCTTTAATCTTAAATTTCTTAAATGGAATTTCTAGATCTTGGCATTTATGTTCTGGGTTTTTGGTAACTGATTCAAACTTTAGCCCGTGTGCTCTGCTATTAATATAGTCTGCTGTAAGTCTTAATTCGGCTAATTCTGGCATAGTATTGTTTAGTTTGTTATAGTTTATATACGGTTTTTTTATTTTGTTTCATCCGAATTGTATTTGGATTTAACCCTAGAGCTAATTGGAATTGCATCTCCTTGTTCATCAATTCTTACGAATTTAATGTTAGTTGATAGGATAATAGCTTGGCGACCGTCATATACATTATGGCTTCTTGCTTCCACTGAAAGAGTAACTGATGTTCTACCAATTCTCTTCACATCCCCATATATTTTAAGTAAATGACCCTCTTTAGCAGGTCTTTTAAATAAACACTCATCAATAAGAACTGTTACCATTCTAGGAGTATCACATACTTGACTTGCGTATGCTGCACCTGCTGCGTCGACCCA
>Ga0209815_1002412_pt1 | contig 11362 bp, 15 predicted proteins | sample CoawatmetaG00DNA_FD_187507 | JGI IMG/M metagenome (GOLD analysis project Ga0209815, IMG submission 187507) | Marine microbial communities from the West Antarctic Peninsula - Coastal water metaG002-DNA (SPAdes) (version 2) | ecosystem: Environmental > Aquatic > Marine > Coastal ...
ATACCTTCGCCATCTATACCCGCATCCTCAAATGTATTATCAGAACCCCAAATTAGCTCTGTTTCACAATGATAGCAATTCATTTTATTCTCCTACTTTATAATATTTTAGTATACCGCATGCTACAGCGATACATATTATAAAAAAACTTATAAAAATCATTTTATTGCTCCAAAGTTATTTACTTTTAGTTGCTTTCTTAGTATCATTGTCTTTTAACTGATTAGCTATTGTGGCTAACTTCTTTTCTATTGAAACTAAAAGATTAACCATCTGATTTGCTTGTTGTTGATCCATCACTCACTCCTGTTTTTATCTATTTAAAAGTGCCAAATTTGTGCACTTTTATCTTTATTATTTCTGATTCTATTATATTTCCCGTCTTTGGGTATTCTAAAATAGGGTGTTTTATATTCTTCATAGCCACTCTCTTTTCATTCTTATTACCGAGCAGATATACATACCTATGTTTCTTTAACTCTTTCTTTATCCAAAAATCTTTCTTAACTAATCCTTTCATTTTCTTTATATCATTAGTTCCATAATAAGGAAATATGGTTCTTCCGTGTTGCCACTTACCATCCTCTTCAAATCTATATAACCAGCTATCACTCCACCTTATATTGTTTCCTTGATATAACCAATTAGTTGCTTGGTATATTGTACCAACGTGACCTTGCATTGGATCTGAGTATGATATCAGAGCCTTTATATCTGTTTTGTTTTTCTTTAACCAATTAAAACTTTCTCCTATTAGATACGATTCTATATTGTTACCATACCCATCGTGTATAAATAACCTTACTAATTCATAAGCCGATTCTCTCGGTATTGCTGTTGATATTGAAGCGCCTGAGTTCCTACCTATTGGATCACCATAACATATCGTACCGATTAACTTTTCTTCTGGCTCATCGAAGAAAGTATGTTCATTGCCTGTAGTATAATATAGTCCTAAAGCTACACTGCATTTAGTCCATTGTTTTGAGTAATGGTATTTAACCACCATATCCTTAGCAATCTTTCTATCTATTTCTCTAACCGATAACCTTGAGGTATCTACATATTTCATTATTCCTCTTTTTTATCAAATTTTTCAGCATTTTTTACCATGCGAATACCCCTTTCCTTACCCTCTAAATATTCAGAGTTTTCGTGTATAACCACTACATTACCACCTTCCTTTGAAGGGTTTTGTTCATAATCTATTTTCATCTGAATAGCCTCAGCCTCTATTGCTGCTGCTAGTATTTCTAATTCTTTTTGTTGTTCTTCTGTTAATTTATCGTTCATGTCTTTTCCATATCCAAATAGTCCCCTTCTTCTTTCCACCATTGCCTATTTGGATCTGATGATGATTTTCTTCTAAAAGCGTATTCTTTAAGTTCAAATTCTTTTTCTGTCATAACCGTCCACAACTCATCAAATCTTTGTTCGGATATTTGTTTCCTGCCCATAAAATAAAACTTAGCTGCTACCAAGCCATATTTATCATCTGTTTTGTATTTAGATACAATCTCATGCTCACGTCTATTAACTAAAACCCACTCCATTTGATGTCTCCTTAATCGAATATTATATAAAACTCTTTAATTGTTTCTTCGCTTGTCCAGTCATCATACCATCCGTAGAATATAGTAGCAGTATCTCCTACCATAGTTCTTATAGGTGCTACCATTGTATTAACCTCACCATCTTCTCTACTATAAGATGACCCATTTACTATAGGAACTTCATAGCCACTAAACCATGTGATATATGTTGTATCATACCCAACATAAGTCATATCATCAGTTAAACCATTGTTAGCTATAACATAACCAAAATTATCTCCTACTATCCAATGATGAGAACTAGCCCACCCAAATTTTAATACATTCATTGGTTCACCATCTCTATAAGCATGCCCACTTATTCTATGTAAGGTTTGCCATTTTGTAGTATCTATCTTTAGGTGATGATAGCCATTAGCATCTACGCTTAATCTGGTATCTAATTCAAATTCAATTGGTGATATACTCGGTCCTGATATTGAACCACAACCTATAAATAGGTTAAGAGTTATTAGGGTTATTGCTATCCCAGCTATTTTTCTTATCACGATCATTTTCCTTTTGCTTTTGTTTATCTTTCCAAGACTTCTTTTGTTTCTTTGGTTTTGTTTTAGGTTCAATAACTTCACGATAAGCTTGCTCTTCGTATTGTTCATATTCCCTATAATCATTGTAATTGTTCATTCCTCATACCCCTAAATATACACCACTTTGACTGTAAAAGTCAAGACATTATTTTCCATTTTGATACTAATTCTAAAAATTGTTCAACTGAATAGTTGTTGTTTTGTTCGTCAACAATCCTAACAGTCTCCAGAGCCTCTGGCTTTTTGTTAATTATGTTGTCGAATGCAATAAAACCATTTCCAGCATAAAACTTTCCAAAACTTTCTTCTCCTAAAATATTGTCGTCCCATATATCATTTGTAGAATCACCCTCTAATAATATATAGTATGTCATTTGTCTAAAATGTAATTTTCTTTTATAAATTCTATTATATCACCTTTAGGCTTCCAACCTAACACTTCTCTAGCCTTGGTGTCTGTATTTAGAGTTTCTCTCATCTCACCTGGCCTAGCATCGATATATTGTGTTTGGTAGTTTTTACCAAAAGCATCTACTATTTCATTCACCGAATAGTTTTTACCATTACCCAACTCAAATGATTCTCCGCTCAATGCACACGCATCATATAGTGAAAATCCACATCTGACTAAGCCATCTACAATATCATCGACATGAGTAAAGTCTCGTCTTTGTTCTCCATCACCTGTAACAGTAAATGGTTCTCCGTTTTTATATTGTCTTTCAAAGATACCTATCAAAGTGCAGTAATCTCCTTCGGTTAATTGGTATTCGCCATAAACATTATAGAATCTACATATAGCAGTTGGAAGAGAATATATTTTATTATACATCTTTACCAACTCTTCTCCTTGCGACTTTGAAAATGTGTAAGGATTAGCATATTTGTCTCCATGCGATGACGAAGAACCAGCATAGATAATTGGCGTGTTGTTTTTTCTTGCAAATTCTAAAATATTTAATGTAGCAGTTACATTAGCATTAAATGAATTTGCTGGATTTTTAAAGGATGGTTGTATTCTTGGTAGAGCAGCTAAATGAAATATGACATTAAATTCTTCCATAAAGTTAGCGATGTATGATACCTCTGTTTGATTACTTAAATCTACATTACGATATTCTAAGCATCGCTTTGCCATTACAGACTTTGTTTGTTCATTTTCTTTTTTACCAGTAGAGTAATTATCAAGCGAAACAATATCATGCCCATCTTTTAATAACCTTTTTATTAAATTAGTTCCTACGAATCCTGCGCCGCCTGTTACTAAGACTCGCATACTATCAGCCCCTCTTCATATGTTACCATAGAATTTATCTTAAATTTAAATATATCATATTCCATTTCACCAAGCTCACCGCTATCTGTTAGTACCTCTGATATATTAACGATTATTTGAAAGTTCTGCGGAGTAAGTTTTTCAGCATCAAAGCTAATCACTATATCATTGGTTGTCTTTGTATGATTTGAATGTATCCTGTTCTTTAAATCAAAATCAGTATTTGGTTGCTCTTCATCAATGTATTTATCTACATCAACTTCCTTATGTCCGACCCAATCACTAAAGATGTCTGAACACCACGGTTCTAATTCCTTCAGCATATTGATATCACAATGTTCTACTACAAATCCAATATCATATTTATGTGGCACTATTGGTTTAAGGTAAGCATCATGCTTTACCATATGTCCCCACTTACGAATGAAGTTACGAGTGCTCTTTAGATTCTGAGATAACCACTCTGAACTCTCTCTGCCTTTCATAAAGACTTGACCAGCAGGATTTCTCATAGCCCCATCCTTAAATCTACTACCTCTACAAGTCATATGGTATACAAACCCTTGCCAAGTCTGTATTGTCTTATAACCAGCCAATACAAACCTATTGAATATATCCGAATCTTCTTTACTCTGTGGAGCATATAATGGATCATGTCCACCAACTGCTAAGAAGTCATCTTTATACATAGCCCACGGAGCAAAGATACCTCGTGTATACTTTTCATCTGAATGTTCTAAATCTCCTTCTACAAATTCTAATAATTCTTTCTCATTAAACTCTTCAGGTTCTATACCAAAGTCCTTCAATATCTTTTCAGGCCCATCAGGATGCAGTGGTGGTTCTATTCTTGTAGCAGATACAACACTACCTCTCATAAGCTTTTCTAATACAGCCTCATCCATACCTGGACAAGCATACATATCAGCGTGATATATCATTACAATATCATTTGTAGCCATATCGACTAACGTATCATATAGTATTGTATGTCCTAAACGGGTTGGACCTTCATTTCTGTGTATCTTTACATTCTTATCTTTCTTAGCAATTTCTTGCATCCATTCCCAAGTACCATCATCAGAGAAATCATCAGCCCAACATATCTCATGACCTTTGTCTAAGTTCTTACGGATACTATCGTAGCTCCATTTTAAGTATTTTAGATTGTTTCTGCTTGGTTGTATAAAACTAATTGTTTTCATATTTTCTCTCCATAACCTTTTTAATTCTTCGAAATAATTTATTGGTTTAACTACCGCATTATGTCTGTCTATTGTATGTAGTTCTGATAGACCATACACGCTTTCTAAATCAATTAAACTTACCTTTCCACTTTTAAGAACAACTATATTTTGTGGAACTAAATCATAGTAAAAAAGTTTCTTTTCATCTGCTAGTTTGAGTAATTTTTGTTGTAAAGCTTGAATAGATTTATCTTTATAGAAGAACTCAGACATATCTCTTATTGATGAGTTTGATGTATCTCCAGCTTCTGTAACATAGCCGACTATCTCACCATCATCCTCTATTAAAGATTGAAGAGCTGGTGTTACTTCATCAAAGAAACCAGCCTTATAAGCTATTACAAAGTTCTCTCTACGACAATATTCCTTATCAAATATCTTATAATAAACACCATCTCCTTTGAGAACCATTCTACCGTGATTTACACCATCAACAACCCTACCAGCTTTGTTAAGTATAACACCAAGAGAGTCTAAGTCTATGTCTTTTAATTGTATTCTATTCATTAAACTGTTTAGTTTGGAAATCAGATTTCTCGCTTTTTTGTGAGTGCCACCTAAAATCTATATCAACAAGATAAATTTTACCGTTCATCTCAATACAATTTTTTACATTACAGTCTTTTCTAATAGACCAATCGGTTCTAAAAATGCCTCTTCCCTTACAGAATGAAATTAAGTCATCTACCCACTCTTTATTTGGCTGTATAAATTTACCTTTAATATTTTCCATCTTAATTGCATGATAAAATGTCTGCGAATCGTGACAAACTATTATTTCTAATGGTTTTGGTGCGAAGCCAGCTGAACTTAACTCAGATTGTATATCAAATATTCTCTTAGCATAGTCATATTTATCTTTTAAATTAGTGACAGTTGGATTCTTTAGTGGAAACTGCTCAAGATTATCAAAAGTTAAAATTTTATATCCAAAATTAGAATCAGAATCAGCTATGTAACAGCTAAATTTACCACTGTAGTTATAATTACCATCCACATAAGAGTTTTTATTAAGTAGATGATTGCCGCCTGACTCTTTATTCTCATAATTATAATTAGCTTCTTTAACAGTATTATAAACATCTCCTGAAAAGTATACAAAGTCCTCCTTTCTTTGTAAGTCTATTCTTAAACTTCTACTTATCTTATAATTTTGTCTAACACTTCTATCGCTTGTTTCTCCAATGTGTTCGTGATATGGTAAATCTAATAGCCTTTCTAAGTCTGTATCCATCTTTGATTTAGTGTCTCCGTAAGCCATAGCATTATGACCTTCAAACCAACATAACTTATCAGTATAAAAGTTTATCATATTAGCTAACTTATTTTCATCACAATGAGCCCATATTGATAAAGCGAATACATGATCAAATTTGTCCTCGCCTATTAGTGATTTTAATGTATCCAATCCATCATCTATATTGAAAGTATAAAATTCTACATCTAATTCCATTTCTTTAGCTAAGCTCTTAGCAACCTGAATTGTTTCGTCTTTATAATCTAAGCCAACTACTCTTTTAGCTCCTCTCTTTTTAGCATCTAAGCATATAGCACCAGCACTACAACCAAAATCAATAACAGTTTCTCCATCGAATAATTTGGGAAACTGTATGATATCATATCTATGGTTCATATCTCTTATACCTGGTTGTCCATCTATTGACTGATACGCTCTGTCTCTTTTACCATATGGAAACTGACCATTATCTTTTAATTTTTGCTTTAATTCTTCTGAAATCATATTAGCTCCTTATATTTTTGCATCTTTACTGAATCCAACCCTTTCCTTTAATTCGGCCGTATCAAAATTATCAATGCCAGCCCATCCTGGAAATCTGGACTGAACAATCGGATTGGAAGTTAAATTATCTGTAAACATAGTAAAGTTGTTAATGTTAAATTCTTTTGTCTCGTCGTATGATGGGTTTTCAAATAACGCTCTGATTATTTCACACTGCATTATATTATGTGGTGCATGAGGATCATAGCCAAAAAAAGCAAACTTTAATTTATTCTCTAATCCCATTCTTTTTAATTGAACATAACATTCATCGTGTGGACTTAAAAATGAATCCTCACTATTTTGATGGTGATCGTAAACCGAAGTAAACTTATCCAAATTATCAGATTTGCCGAATGTAAAGACATCATGCAAACGAACTCCGTGCTTTCCTCTTTTACCATAACAAGAACATGCTTCTCTACCACTATATCCATGAGAAAAAGATGCAGGTGCTCTTAAACCATTACTATGTCTGAAATATATGTATTGATTGTCAAACTCCGAAAAGTTTAGGTTAACTAAGAATATATGGTCAAATCTATATAACATAACCCAATCATATTTAAATCCATTATCTTCTTCGTATTTTCTTTTTAACTGCATAACCATAGCATTAGACCACCATCTACTTGGTATTGAATTTTTACCAACTGAATTTGGATCGAAGAGTATTTGTTTTTCAGCTATATGTCCCTTTGGTTTATATATATCGACTAATAAATCTTCAAACTCTGTATTCCAAGTGTGAAAAAATACATCAACATTTTCATTGACATCTATAATTCTTTTTTTATGATGGTAATAGCCTATTCTTGGATCAATAGGTTTACCTAAGCCATACCCAAAATCAACTGAGCCCGTCAATCCATATAAACACAATGCTACTCTCATACCAACTCTCCAACAAAATCTAATTTTTCAATGCCAGCGCCAACTGATAATCTTATCCAAGTACCCCTATCGTCTCCTGGAACTTTTACTGGTGTTCCAGTTTCAGCATCACCGCTCTTAAAAGCTAGTTCATGTTTATTTAAAACATCTACCGCATTTCTATTATCTCCATTTTTTTCGTGGAAATGTATTGAATTGGTCTGTGAATTTACTACATCATATTTTGAACTAAGAATTTCACATAGCTTGTCTCGTGAATATTTAGTTTCCTTTACATACTCATCAATTACATCTATATTATCAATTAAATACATTCCAAATTTTACTGTAACATTACTTAGTGGATATGTCAATTGAACTTTTGTAATTTTATTTATCAGCTTTTTATTACCAAGCAAATACCCAAGTCTAATACCAGCTGCACCAAAAGCTTTTGAAAAAGTTCTTGAAATTAAAACATTTTCATAATCGTTTAATAAACTAACCATGCTTTCACCATCTGAAAAATGAATGTAAGCTTCATCTATAACTAAAATTATATTAAATTCTTTACAGACATTTACTAATTTTTTTATTTCATTGACTGTTTTATAATCACCTATTGGACTAAAAGGATTTGAAATAATTACCAATCTAGTGTCATCATTTATTTGATTTATTAGTTCACTTAAATCAAAGACTAATGAGTCTCCATACTCTACACCAATATGTTCTCCACCATACAGCCTACCATAAATATTATACATCGGATAAGCTGGAACAGGAGTCACGATGTTTTTACCACTATCCATAGTAAACTCACACACCGATTTTATACAAGCGCCTGAGCCTGTAGATAAATAAACATTTTCTGCAGACAGCCCATCCATCTGTGATATACTTTCTTTTAAAAGTTCATAATCTTTGTAGTTAGGATAGGTTATAAAATCTTCTTGATTCAACTTCTCATTAACAAATTTAGAATAAAATTCTGGCTCATAATTTGTTGTTCTTTCAGCCATATCAAATCTTTTATTTTTTTCTTGTGTTTTTCTTGGAATAAATAATCTGTTTATTGAATTAATCCATTTATTAAATTTCATTTTAATCCTTTTTTCCTTGTTCGCCATATAGGTCTGATTTATTAATATACTCTATCTTATCGTTTAATGATTTTATCACAAAATTCTTTCTATATTCTGATTCTTTGTTAAAAATATTATGATTTTTTTCTCTAATATCTTTTCTAACTTGTGATACTATTGATTTGCGAGGTTTATTACTGGTATTTGAGGAAGAGCCATGAACCAACAAATGATTAAAAATTAATACATCGCCCATTTCTAATTCACAATGTTTTACGCCATATTTTTCATATAACATTTCAAGTGTCTCAAACTTAACTCTTCTTTTATGCTGTAAGTGTTCATTGATAGAATCTTCATGAGATAATATACCCTCTTTATGTGATGATGGAAAAACTCTCAAGCATCCATTGTCAATGTCTTGAGTTTCTAAGGCTACATAAACTTGCATAAAATTTTTCCATTCATCCTTTGAGTAACCTGGTGCAAAACTATCAATATTAAAAACTTCTTGATGCCATTCTATACCTGGTCCTATCCAAGGAACTTTGTTGTGCACAAATAAATGATTAAACAAAAAATCATCTCCAATAATAGACTTACAAAACTCAACAATTAGTTCATTTTCTGTAACTTCATTGAATGGACCTTTACTAAGTAAATTGCCATAACCAAAGACTATGTTAGTAAACGGCACTTTAACTTTAGTATCTAAAGTCTCCAAATAATCAATTAGCTCCTTAATTAAATCTTTAGATAAAACAGAGCGTGCGATATAGAAACCGTCGTTATCGTATTGTTTAATTAATTTGTAATTCACTCAACTTACCTTTGATAGTATCTTTTATTTTTGAATTAATATTTGGTTTTACTTTTAAAAATGTTTCGTTTGAAAATACATAATGTCCACATATTTTTATTAACTCTTTTTTGTTATCTTCGGGTATAAAATCTTTACCAATCCACTTTTCCCATCGCTTTGAATCATAACAAATCTGATAATAATCTTCAATATCATCGCCCATCTCATCTAAATAACATAGTGTTTCTAACTGACCAAACTCAGGTGCAATATTAATTGAATCCAATCCTAAATCAAATCTATCCTTATATTCTTTAGTTGAAAGATAATCACCATTATGTTCTTTTGATTTCTTACCAAACTTTTTACATATGGAAACCATCTCCTCTAATCTATCGGAATTAAAAGTGCCTGTATTAGTTTGTTTTCCTAAATCTAAACCAACACCTGATTGAACTACTGCGTATTCTATATTATCAAATATGGAAGGGAGTAATCTCCTCTCTAAACTCCCTAACAATTTTTCTAATTCATCAACATCAAATCTTCTAATAGATTCTTCTGTTCCAACTTCAAATTTTATATTTGGATTCAACCCATGTATAATTTGAATCCAAGTTAGAGTTTCAGTTAATCCATCATCAAAATTTTCGTAGTGTTTCCACGGGTCTATGTGTATTATGTCAAAATATTTAGAATCATGTAAGAAAGATTCATGCCCGTAGTCGAATACATAACCTTGGCCTATCCCGCCGTGATCTCTTCCTATTGGAACTCTACCATCTACATACGTAGCAAACTCGCCTGTAGACCAATTATTAACATATCCACCATTGTAATCTACTTGTCGTCTTGATGGAATAAATCCAAAGTTACCAGAGTGTTCAATCACAGCATCAACTGTGTTCTTACTCATCGGACCTATATAAAATTTAGGGCACTTTACCATTCTTCGCCTCGCTTTCTTTTTGTATTTCTCGTTTTTCTGATAACAGCTACGTAATCTTCTTTTGTATGACCATCTCCATCAAAATCAACTGTTTTATCTAAATCACTAATATTTATTTCTTTATTATAATTAAAAGAATTTTGTCTATATTTTTTAATCTCACCATTAAGCCATTTAGTTTCATTGTTTTCTATTTCTGATGGAGATGAGATACTACCACATAGTTGATCGATGGTTCTATCAGTTCTTCCAAAAGACCGTTTGACTAATAAAGTTACGCCACATCTTCTAGTTCCAATACCAAATGGTAAATCCATTATATCAAAAGTTCCATCAAAGTATTTATTTCTCAAATCATAAACAAATTCCCTACAGCCATCAATCATCAATGTGTCGTGAAATGCTATTATTCCATGATCAGCCATATGAGGATAAACAACTTCAAAATCATTTTTAATTCCGATATAAGAATGCTCAGCATCAATAAAAGCAAAATCTATTTTTTTACAGCTGCTATTTGGTATGGGTTTCTTAGTTTTATGTTCAGGGTAGTTTAAGTATGATACTTCTCCACCCAAATCATTAGCTAGCTTCTTTTCAAATTCTTTTCTATTCTTAATAGTGTCTATCTGATGTAATGTGTAATTATTAACACCCATCTCTTTTAAATATTCCTCTACTTTAGTTTTAGAAGAATAATGGTCGAATTGACTTAAATGACCATTTGTATCCCATATATCATATCCATATAAATGCGCTGAAGGATTTAATTGACATATTCTTGATGTAGTTTCTCCAGCACTTACTCCTACCTCAACAATAATTTCTGAATGTATAAATTGAGCCAAGCTTCCTAATAAAAAACTATAATCAAATTTCCATTGTAAGCTCGCACCATATTTTTTAGCATCAACTTTTATCGGCGCATCAGATGCATATTTGTAATGGTAATCCTCATGAGATTTTTTACTTTGCATCTTTACTTCCCGTATTTAATAAGTTTTTGCCTAAATAAAATAATAAATGTGAATATGGATAGTGATGAAATTTAGCTATGTTTAAAAATATTAAAGCTGTCATAATCTTAACTTTTTTGACATCGTATCCCCATTCAGTTATATATTCTAAAAATATACCTTCACAATCAATGTTTATATTCTTTCTTAGAAAATCATATTTAATTTCATTCATAGACCTATCAAAGCTATAC